>Ga0126342_10008273_pt1 | contig 18630 bp, 13 predicted proteins | sample Cyp1metagenome_FD_92528 | JGI IMG/M metagenome (GOLD analysis project Ga0126342, IMG submission 92528) | Coral microbial communities from Lord Howe Island, Old Settlement Bay, Australia - Cyphastrea 1 metagenome | ecosystem: Host-associated > Invertebrates > Cnidaria > Coral ...
TCTGCATCTTCTTTCTTCTTACTCTTCTTTCTTCTAATCTTTCTCTTCTCTCTGCCTCTTCCCTGCTCTGCTTTTCATCTGTCCATATTGTCGGAAGTTTGACTTCTAAACTTCCTTCGAATATGTTGCTAATATGGGCTATGCACAGGAACAGCATCAGCAACAAGCACAAGAACCCGACTCTCCGTCGGAGCCGACGGTGGCTGCTTCTCCTGTCGCATCAATTCCAACGTGCCCACCAATTTCGTAGAGGTGCCTCCCTCAACCGCTGAGCTCCGCACCACTCTGAAGACAGTGGCTTACCACTTTGGACTTTGGAATGACGGTCAGTTGGCCACGCCGGTACCTCAACTGCCAGAAAGCCATTGTGATCAAACCACATCTCATGACTCGCAAGCTCTATATTTGTTTAATTTTGTTTATATGTATTGATGTTACATGGTGTTCATATCTAGTTTGCACAGGATGTCGTGGCTTAGATGTAGTGTATCTATGTAGGCTGTAATTGATCTGGGTTTTGGGATTTTGAAGAGATGTAACTTTTGTCTGTAAATGGGACCAATATATAGCTGGTAGTGAAATTTATATGGACTATCTAATATGACTGGAGTATTAAATGTTTAGGGTCTATATATACACAATACATACATGGATTCATGGTGGGAGATGGCGGTTTAGATATACAGAAGATAAATCACTTCCGCAATCCTCACCCTCTCCACCCAGCCATGAGACTACAATATGGTAATATGCAACTACCCAATTCTCTCAGTATTTAATATGCAGAAAGTCATCTCAGAAACAAATATGTAGAAATCAATGAACACATATACATATTCTAACCCATCGACCCCCCATCGTCCCACCTATAGAAATTGAAAATTACAACAATAACTCCAAGACTATTTATACTGGTTGGTTTCAACCTATCCCAAAAATACCAGGCAATTTGGATCATCATCCCAACTATGATACACACTACAACAATATTTCGAATTTCAAACCACCAGCCAAGGTGTTTATTGAATTATGAAAAATGATCGGGTAACCCTTGGTGAAGGGTACCGAAGATGGGGTAGCGTAGATGAGACGGGTGGCAACCCCACGAATCAGCAGTTATCTCACCAAGAACTTTTAGGCACTTAGTACCTCCCAGCATTTATCTGTATAGAGATATGTATTTCACGGTCTGTGTATAGATGTATTGTATATACACATGGATGATTACCATTGATTGTATCTCATGACCAGCATGTGATAAACGGTTCTATACCAATTATGGGGATGCAAAGTCCCTTACACTGCATAGCCATCCCTAGTCATCAACATGATATCAGTCGTTAATAGCCATCATACCCGCCAGACTTTGCGGGTACTCTATGTATCTTCCTATAAACATGCATGTGTGCTTACAAAGGCAAAAGCATATCTGGTTGGTGGTTTGGAACATTTTTCCATATAGTGGGAATGTCATAATCCCAACTGGCTAATATTTTTCAGAGGGGTTCAAACCACCAACCAGATATAAATGTATACATATTTTGTGTATGCTATATGTGTGCACAATTCATCATATTCATATCCGCACATGGCCCATTGAAGACAAATGTTGGGATATAAATTTACAAATGCGAATAAACATATGCAGATATCACATGCCCACATTCAATATATATACATATATATCATATGTTTACTTCCCATATGTTCATGTATGATTTTCCAAACCGTTTACCTATGTGTATTGCAACATGTAGAAAGGACATATGTACATGATGTATGTAGCATGTATATCACATATATATACATATATATTCCATGGCATTGATTTTCCATTGCAGGCCATGGTTTTTTACATCCCCAGGATCTGAAAGAGGCCATGCCAATGTTGAGCCCTCGTAGTGCCTCGGATATTTTTTCGCCGCCGCTTGATGGGGCCATGGTGGTTCTTTTAAAAGGGATGCAATGGATTAATAGCGGGTCAATAGTGGGATGATAATGGGGTATCTCCTCTGGTAAACTGACAGTTTGCGACATAGAAATTGGCCATTTAGTTCCTTGATTTACTTCAAGATGGTGATTTTCCACGGTTATGTTAGGTTACCAGAGGGTAACAAGTGTTTTCATGAGTGTTAGCCAACAATAATGGGCGTTTGAGAAGGGGATATAGTCGAATTTACAAGCAACCATATGATATGGTAAGACAACTAGCAATCAATATGGTCCAAACAAAAGATCACAGTGGTAAATATCCAACTTGTTATTTGTTAGATTGCAGTAACTACCCACAAGTTATGCTTATTTCACATTCAAGAACTTTGATTAATTATAAAAACAACAAGAAAGCCGCTTTATGGTTATGGTTCTGTGATGAGCCAGATTGGGCTTATTGGGTCATTGATGATGTTGATTTTTTGGCTGAAATCATGAACCTAAAACGGTGGATCATATAGGGATGGTTGCGTTCGCAGGGAACGATGTCAGACAATTTCATTAACATTCATTAAGCACTAATTAATGTTGGGGATGGGTTATTATTGTGGATCCCCCATTACTTTGTAAAACCAAGTTATATAGATATTCCCATGGCACAGGTGCGCTGCCACACATGACCACTCCAAGCAGGAATGCCTTCATGACGGTAATCCAATGTCACGGAAAAGGTGGCACTTGTTAAAGAAGAAAGAATCGATGGATGGATATAAATCGCTTCAGAGGAGCATGAAAAGCAGGATGCTACAAATATGTTTAACTGGTATGGGCTGCTGGTTTCAACATGCTTGCATGTGTCCGTATGCCTTGTACCTGCAAGATAAACACTGCAACTACCTGCTGTTAAAACAGTTTGGTATAGTGATAATTACAAGTAGAACTCTACATACTATTTACAGGGTGGCCACTTTGGAACAAAGTTCCTGCCAACTTTGTGGCCAAGGCATCCAGAGAAGCCCGCGTTTTCAAGGCCTCACCAGCCCCCCAAGAGGAACGATGATTGGATCCCTGGGGTGACCGCAGCAGGATGGTCGAAGATAAAAGGCAACCGCCTGCAAAGGATGCGGCAACGAGCGATGAAACTGAACGAGACGGTCAAAAAGCTGACGGAGACCTCGGAGACCTCCAGTTCCTGTTGACAGAGACCTTGTTTCGCACAGCATGGAGCATCTTGTGTGAAGAATTATGTTCAACCGATCTGGAAGTGTGAGTACCTTTATCTCGGTTTTTCCCCGGTGTTTTAAATCCCCATCCCCCAAGATCATGTTCACTCAAAGTCCCAAGCGCTGGTTACATCCATTGGGCCATCCCACGGTATTTGGGGGAAACCTCGGTCATTTGACGCAGTTCTACTGGGAATTTGATGATCAACATGTACATTTTGGGAGACTTCCCTTTCAGGTAAAGTCATGTCTCTTATATACATTTTTTCCGGAACGGGATAGATGTTTGTCGTTTTACCTGTGCGTGAGCTGCGTAAAGGCAGGTTCTCATTTACAAAGTTTACAAAAGGACCTCCTTGAAGCAGTTGGGATTGCGCAATCATTCCATCCTCCCAGCACCAATTCTGAGATGATCTTCCGAAACAATCATGAAACATTGGTCCCAAACACCTATTGACGAATCATTTAACATTATTTTAGGCCAAATCATCTCAGTTGCGGCAACCCCCGATGTATTGATGCTTGGTGGTGGACTAAGTAGCATGCCATTATTGCTAGTGATTTTACTATGATCATGGATATTGCAAATAAGATCGTTCTCATTGTCATTATGTATGGTGATGTGCGGGTAGGGGAACCCCCAGAAGATTGGCTGGTGAGTAGACCAAGGGGAGAATGACATATCAACAAGTCCGCTTTCTTTTGCACCAGGCTACCCCAGAAAATATACGTCAATATCACGTGAAGATCCTATCAATCTTGACCATTGGATGTGACTGACCCCCACAGGCCGAAAATTATTAGGGTATAAACTAAACCAATCACAATGGGGATATAGGCATGCCAAAGGAGTAATCCAATGGTTGGCAATATGTAAAAAAATGCCGTGGCACTCAAAACAGCCTGTTTGATGCACTACGCCATACAATTATTCTTGCTAATGCCATGGAAACCTTTATTACATTTGTGTATTCATCACACCTCACAATAAAACATCCCCTACACATAACATTAGATATATACACATGATATATCCAATAATCCTACTCAACCAACTGATTCCCTTTAAAACATGACATATCCTTTAGGGATCCTACTCAGCCGGTTCCCTAGGTGAGGCGGAATGGACAGAGGTGGAAGGCCGCATGGAGCGCATCGAAACGGACCGGATCCGGCTGCGCACGGAGCTGGCCGAGAGGGACGTGCAGCACAGCGAGACCGAGGCGCCACCGTGCGCCACCGGGACGCCGGATCTCAGGGGTGGAAAATGGTGAGTTACATCAAAAACATGGTTATTTAATGGTGATTTAGGGTGATTTGGGATAATAATGGGGATATGATCAATGGTTATTAACGATGAAAATTAACTGTTATTAATTGGTTGGTGGTTTGGAACATTTGGATTTTTCCCATATATTGGGAATGTCATCATCCCAACTGACTTTAACTCCATCATTTTTCAGAGGGGTAGGTCAACCACCAAGCAGAAAAATATGGATGGAAATGGAGGAAGCTGGGACAGAATGGGGCAGAATGGAGGATATGGAGGTTTGGACTGTTTGACTCAAGTATTCAGGCTTAAGCAGCAATAAATGGTGGTAGTCATGGAAATCAGCGCTGGTGAACACGGTGAACACGGGTGCGAGGGAGCCACCTACAGAGGTTCAAAAAAACAATGCTAAAACGGGTGTAAAAAATGTGTTTATCAGATGTATTTGCGTTGGTATCTGGTAAATTATTAGATTTATGTGTTGCCATGTTGACAGAAGAATAAATTATATTTTTGCAGTGTATCGTTGTGCTAAGTGGTTGAATGGAGATTATGTCCAATGTAAACCGTGGATGTTTTTTCACACCCAGATCCTGGCATTTTGGGACGATAGCGGATGGCACCACAAATATAGTAGGATTATATTCATCAGACATCGTATTGGGATGGTACCAGAAGTTTTTTGGGATGGTACCATTTTAGCCAATGACTACTTTGGAGGAATTACTCCAATCGGAGGCATTTGGGGTGAACTGAGCACGAAAAAACTCAATCGGATTCACGAACTAAGATCGACTTCCAGACGCGTGATTATGTGCTTACTCGATTACATGGGCAAAATCACCGGCACAATTGGACATATGATTACCATAAACCTTCAATAATAAACCATAAAATCATCAATACTGATTACCAGATGGTTTTCACAATAATAAACCATAAACCTTAAACTGGTGGAATAGTCACGGTTCTGTTCAATGCATTGATGCATTGGTTGGATGAAATGGATAACCAGCAGCCATTTGCAGTACTGAAACGATCCCCGAAACCAGGACTTGTATGGATATATTCACTTAATTTATGAACCCTTATCCTCAGTAAATATTGGCTATATCCATACTTGATGGTTTTTGAAGTTTCAACTCAACATATTTAGTGCCTAACATCTCGATTTGTGTACTGCGTCAATAATGTTCCCTCAGCTCATCAAAGTTTGACTATATGTTCACGCGTCATCATCTTTTCCTGCTTGGGACACATGTGTTGCTACTGGCCATTGTTTGTTTTATATATGTTTCATGTCGCGTCGACGTATACATTATCATGTACTGACCATATACTGAATATTCGTGAAATATTCATGACCATTTCCTAGCCAACTACTGACAAGTCTTGGTGTTATTATCTTGTTGTATCCCATATATCCCATGTCATCCCTCAAAAAATGAAAGCCATAAATGTGCAATCTATATGGGATTTACAGTAAACCCATCTAGCTATATATATATGTGTGTGTGTGTATAACTAATCGATATAACCCATAGATATCCCATATAATCCCATCACCCTCATATTAAACACACCATAAATGGTCCCAATTATGTGGAAAACCCCTACGAAACCATAGTTTCTAAGGGGGTGTTTAATATTAGGGGGAAGAGATTGCCCAGCGTTTTCTTCAGCATTTCAGCCCATTGGCCGCCGACGCCAGGCGGCCCGGAAACAAGCCGAAGAGGCCAAGCTTCAAGCGGAACGCGATGTGCAGTGGCCCGCCTTTGGGGACAAGATGGGGATAGATATTGGTGAAGCCACTACTTGATTGGTCAACTCCATATTAGTTAACCTACTGGGATAGGGAGTTAACTTACAAAAAACCATAGTAAACCAATACTTACTGTTTTTTTAACCTTGGATGTTGCTTTAATGTAATCAAGATTGGCCATGGATATATAAAGTTCCATTGATTCGAGGTCTCCAAATATGGGTCCCAGTTTTCCAAAATGCCATAGATAATAGCTAGGTAATCATATTAATAGTATTAATAATATGCTAGGTAATACTATTGTTATTATGGGATAATAGTATTCATAGTTCTCCAAATATGAAACATGAGATTCCGTGGCATTGAAACTTGTAATTTTTTATTTTAGGTGGCGATAGATGTCAACCATCTATCCATCTATCGCCGAATGTTCGCTTACCACCAACAGGATTTTAGGCGACCGATGATGGATTGATCATCATTTTACCGTGGAAAATCCTCCTTTTTCACGTAAGTAAATCCTCAAACTAAATGGGCCATCTATAGCTATGTGAAAATTACAAGAAGGTTCAAAAAAAAGATCAATTGTTATCAATGATTCACCATTATGAACCATGATTTCCCCATGAAATCCCATCACCATCCAATCCCATAAAACCATCATTAAATCACCACTAGATCCATTGATGGTTTCAGGCCCTACCTTTTTTGTTCCTACACCCAGGCTACTGACACAACAGTTGGAGCAGACACTTGAAGAGTGCCTGGGAGAGTTGGGCGCAGCCTGTGCGATTGCGAGAGCGGTGATTAGATCCATGTACATATGATACATGCAGGCAACTATAGTCATCCTGAATTATATAATCATCCTGAATTATATAGAATATCAAAATTTCAATCATATTCTGATTTTTGTAAGGATGTATCAAGATATCCATATTCTATATACTCCAGGATGACTATATTTAAATACACATACCTTTGAACATGTGTTTGTGTTTTGGCATTTATGTACATTGTATAGAGTGTTAATAGAATGGAATTCACTTCATAGATTCGAGGCACAGATCCCATTTTTTAGCAGCCTAAGAATTGCCAGAAAAATTGGGTGGGTTCATACGGTTTTGGGGGGATCGATAATGGCTTATATACTGTAGTTTAAACTTTAGCTGGGGATTGAAAGGTATAACTAAGTCTCTGTGGCGTTTAAAACTTTGAAGTTGTTGCAAAGTGAGTGCTGACATTGTATGTACATGTATGTACAGTAAACAATTCAGTAAACACCCAATAAGATGGACAAGAAAAGACACTCTTTAAAGATTAGATGTTGCCAACATCGTTGCTGGTTTACTTTTTATAGCATCAAACATGGTTCTTTACCTTCGCCCCAACACCCAGCTGCACCATGGATCTTGCCGCTCGAGGCTCCAAACGGCCATCACCTCCCTGGAAACCCAAGCTTCAGAGATTGAGAAGTTGGAGAAGCGCGTGAAGAAGTTGCAGGACAACCTCGGTGGGAACTCTTGGTTGATGAGTCCGTGAAAATAGGGGGGTTTACACCATGAAATTATGGGAATATAAGTGGATATAATTGGTAAATGATGGTTGAGGATTAGTTGGAGATCAGAGCTTTGATTAGGGATTATGAGAATCCATGAAGGGGGAATCCCGTTCTCAACCCGTTTAGGGATGGCACGGGGGTTTGAACACCGCTCATTTTGGAGGATCGAGGATTATTCCTCTTCGTAACTGGTTAGCAAGCGGCTTTAGAAGGCAGGTCTACATGGCTGGGATGATCCTCCAAGTATAGCGCATAAGCATTTTCCAACGCACTGGCATTTTCCAACAATGATCTTGTGTTCGAGCAGAACAACTGGAGGCCGAACTGGCAATTGTTGTTGTTGTAAGAGCAAAACAGGCGGTTTAGACAGAAAATAGATGTGGATAAAGCTGACCACTCAGTTGGCGTTTGTGTTGGGGTGACACTCCACATACTCAGTTGCAGATGTACGTCCGATATCCATTAACTAAGTCACATGCCTGGGTCAGTTCACCCCTTATAAATGGGATGACATTATTTATATCCATAATACCACGAACCATTGTGTCCATATTCCATTACAGCCCCTAGTAGCAGACATGTAAATATCGTAGTGTGTTAGTTACTAACCATACATGTCTTTGTACATATACCTACCCATATTCCAGTGTAACCATGGCCGTAGATCATTGTATCCATCTTCCATTATATTCCCCACCAGTAAACTGATCTAAATTCTACCCATTGAAGAAACATTACTGTACTGTTCGTAGATATCCGACATATCCATGAGGGATAAGTTAGTAAATATCCAACATAAGTCATTTTCCCCCATTATATTCGAATTATCCTGATGTGTTTATCCCATTATTTGGTGAATATCCCCATTACAAATCCATATCCGGATCTCTGTACTATGGAAATGGATTAATCACTGGATATTACAATCCATTACATATAATGGTAATATCCAACCATATATATCTATATACCACTATGGTTTCCATATATTACCACTAATGGATATTCCATTGTTATAACCTCACTAGAAATCCCCATACCAGCGATAGAAACGAAAGTTCCTCGCCAGGAGGCGCTTGAAAATTCCCAGACGGAACTGGAAGGCGCGCGCATGGCGCTGCAAGCAGCAGAGGCGAAGGCGGCGATCGCCCAAGCAGCGAAATCCCTGGTGAATGCCTGGTGATATCCCATGGTTACAGTTAGTTTTGTTAGGTGATATATTTGTGGTAAACTGGATAGGGTTCCATTTGTAACTGGGGTGAACTCACCGATGAACCAGTAGAAATGGAGGTGATGCAAAAATACGGGAGTTCATGGAAGTTGGATACATGGAGGTTTCCATCATGGTACCCCCATGGGGTACCCCCAAATCATCCAAGTCAGACCATGACTTAGTCTTGAAACAACCATGGTGACTTGGGGATTCCCCACTTTGGGAAACCTTTAAATGGTGATTTACCCACGAAACTCGTTGGTGAAATGGTGATTTTATCCACTAAATACTTGGAGTTTGAGAGGTTCTACTATGTAATTTTGCTGGCTTAACATCTTGGAATTGTTGACAATTATTGATCGAGAATGGGGCCTAATGTTTTTTATGCACCAGTGAAAATAAGGTAAATTCACCCAGGTATAGTTGTGATCCAACCTGCACCAAAAGTCCGTCGTTTTGAGCACTGATCATCTCATAGCTGAAGCGCTGCGGAAAAACACTGGATGGATCCCAAAGTAAAATCCTGGTTGGAAGCCACTGGATCTTGTGAATAATCGTGATTAATGACTGGCTAATGCTGGTTAATCATGGATAATAATGGTTAATGATGTTGGTTAATGGTGATTGATGACTGGTTGATCTGGTTCGTGGTGACTGGAACATGGCTGGATTATGTTTCCATTCAGTTGGGACTGGAATAATCATCCCAACTGACTTTCACTCCCTCATTTTTCAGAGGGGTTGAAACACAACCACCAACCAGTCATATGATATTATAATAACCATCCATTAACCATCCATTAACCACCATTAACCATCCATTCACCATCCATTCACCATCCGTTCACCATCCGTTCTCCATTTGAAAATTTCAAAGTGATGTGTTTTCCACACCAGACGACAGTATCAACGCTATCTCTTTGTGTGCGATGGGATTACGGGGCTCCAGGAGTTCCATTCGCGCCGGTTTTGGTCAAAACATGGGGCATGTTTGCCATAGAAGGGGATGGTCCTACAAAATATAGGATAAAATTATGATAAATTCATTATCATTATAATGAATATGTTTAAATTACAATAATTACATCGTCATTATTTAATATTATAATGAGTCCATGATTCCCAATAGGATAAATGACCATAGCCCCAATTTTGCATGGACGACGACACACATACGACAACACAAAGGGATGCTGACCAGGTAGCTCCAGGTAGATTCGAAGACTTCCACAAATTACCAGCGGCTCATTAGATACGTAAGCCGCGGCTCATTCCATGGTCATCCGTGTAAACTGTGGATATCACTTAACAGATGGCCTGGTTATATCAACCAACTTAGTTGGACGCCAAAATCGAGTGTGCCAGATCAAGCCCTGGTCGGTATGATATTGACCCATCCCACTGAGCCACCACGGGTGTTGCATCATCCCACTACTAGGGCCCCTATAGACCCCCGGTCTGGAAAGGATGGATTATGATCATCCCACCATTTCCCGGAAACATATCCCCGAAGGTAAACATTGCATAGATCTGGAACATCCACCATTTGGAGATCATGTTCCGTTCGGGTTTCCCCCTGGGGACACTGTGTTTTGTCGACAGGTGCAGGCAGAAGAAGCCAAGGTGCCGTCCCTTTAGATGGTGGTTGATCCATCTGGGATGACATGGTGTTGATCCATCAAAATCGATCCCGAAAAAACTGAGCTGAAGAAACACATTGGGGTCATGGGGTTACCAAGTACCCAATTCAGGACATATGTAGCCGTCCTTTTCGTTGAAAGTCAGAAGTCAGCGCCAAGGTGGACACTGAAGAGGCGCACAGGAAAGAGGTTGAAAAAGAGGCGGAAGACCTCAAACAGCAGTTCTTTGGTCGAAATCATGGGGCCATACTGGGCCATACTGCCAGGATGATCTCATGGGATGGTGGGGATTTCTGGTATCAATTGGTAGTGAATAACGAGTTTAATAGTTGAATGGAACTAACTATTGTGGATAATAACAACCAGAGTATTCAAAATTGACAATATGGTAAGTATAGATTGTATATTCAACTTAGCTATTGATAACTAACCATTGTGGATGGTTAGTTGGATATACAAATGATGTTTTTTTGCCACTTGGATGTGGGCATACTGTACATGAAAGTTCATCCTCCATCCCCTGTTCCTGCATTGCATCCAAGTTTGGAAACCTTGAGGTCTTCGGTGACTACCGAAATCCCATTGTATATATGTATACTGGTTGGTGGTTTCAAACATGTTTTATTTTCATAATGTATGGGATAATCCTTCCCAGTGACTTTCATATTTTTCAAACATGGTTAGTAGGGTATATCATTAAAAATGATATACCATTTGGGGATATTATGGTTTAATATCATGGTATAATGGGACATATTATCATTTGAGGGTAATGATGTGTGCGTATATTTGTTGATTTATTTTATAGGTTGATTTTTCCAACCATGATTGTCATCCCTTAGTTGATCAGCGTCAGATTTTCCAATTGATTATTCCAATGATCATCAAAGTATCCCATTTATCCAATTGATTATTCCCTTATAAACAGTTCCATCCTGGTATCATTGCCATTCATTCGCCAACGGACCAGGTTGGAGTTGGAAAGGGCCAAGGTGGAACAGGTGCAAGCGGCCAAGGAGACGGCCGATGCCAAGCTGTTGGCAGGCGAAAATTCCGGGGGAAAGGCCACATGAATCATGGGATGTGTGAAAAAGCATGAAACATGTCCAAAAGTATCCAAAATCCATGATATCTGAAAAAAAAAATCTGAACATGTCAAAGATCCTAGCTGTGATTTATTTTTGGATGTGAGATAGATTAGAACAGAGTAGATTGGGGTTATAGAGAGAGAAGTGGAGATCCAGTTGAGTCATAGAGAGAGAGAGACAGTATGATAAAGCGATAGAGCTTTGGAGCCATAGAGTTGTAGACATATAGTTAATATTGACCTGGGTGGCTGGTTGAAGCCACCAAACAGGGTAAGTTGCTTCGCACAGATGTACCCCTTTCGTACTTGAATATGGCAATGGAATACCCCAAGTTTGCTGATGGTAAAACACAGGATAGTCCTTCGTAGATGAAGTGTGAGGCCTTCACTGTAATTCGGGCAAGCCAGTTATTGGATTGACCCAATGATTTATGCCTACAAATACACCAATATGATCAATGGCACATGGATTGTGATTGGACACCACCTATGCCTGACAAATCCAAGTCCTAAAGCAGGTCAACTTTGCCACCTGACCTGGATATCCTCAGCCAACTCCGGAAGATGAAAAGGTCGATTGAACCAGGAACAAAATGTGACAATGTGACATTTTAGTCATGTACCCACTTCTTGGTATATCTTTCATTCTTCACATTAATGTTTATTTGGATTCATGATTTCAAAGGTTTGATCCCCCACTGTGTGATGCCCAGTCTCTACCTGGCATGGAGGTTCAAATCCTGCACTCCACCCTTGCCAGAGACTGTTTGTTGGAGTAAAATCCCACTTGTTGATGGTTTGAATCCCTTCTTTCCTCAGTAAATTCCACATCCCTGGTAAAATCCTCATCGACAAGCCTCAAATTTTCACTTTAAACTCACCCAACATCTCAACGTTGAAACAACCAGAGGATTCCCCCATTTTCAGCCGACAAGTTTCACAGGCGATGAGGAAATCTCCATGCTACGCCAGAAGCTCTTCGCGGAACGGACGCAGAAGGATCACCTGGAGGTTTGCTGTGGGTTGCTCCGGTTAGCCTCTAAAACCAGGTTATCCATCCCCATTATCCCCCGTTTGTGGATCAATATCTGGAGAAAATTGGGAAAATCTAGATGTCTGATATGAATTGATGATAAGATGCCGGTTTGAGGTTCAACATGAATCGCTATTGAAAAGTATGTGTTCTATCATGTTCTATCTTTTTTGAGTTGCTATAAACCCTGAATATAGCCAATGTTTAGTGGAAACATATTTTCCCACTGGTTGTGTCTTTTTCTGATTAAAAAAATGGTTCCCCCATGAAAACCTACCTTTATTCATAGATGATCCCAAATCAAATACCAAACCAGCCCCTCTATGTTGTCTGAAGGGAATATGTGGTCTCACCAACGATAGGGGTTTAATATGGTTTAATTCACCCTACTGTAAAACACCTCCATATACGGAAACACTAAAATTGAATAGATAAATCTCATTCTTGGCTAAACCCACATGATTATCCCAGTTCATTGATGTCATTAAGAAACACCATTCTAACTAAGTAGAACTAGAAACCCATAAGCCACCAAGAAACCCATCCCCTTACCCTGGGATCAACCAACAAGAGCCGGAGTTTCCTCAGGGTTTTCATGGCTACTTGCCATACAAATTGAATGGCGGTGATAAACCCATCCAGTTGACCAACAAAAATCGAATATGGTGATTCCAATGGGGGAAAAGTGGGAAAAGCTTGCGATTTAATCCAGACATCCAGAGGTTTGAGGGCTATCTACCACAACTGCACCACTGGGGTCACCAATGATTTTTGGACTTGATATGAACACATGTTTTTAGGGAGCCAAGAAATCATGAAGGTTATGTGGGCTTGGTTTAAGCCACCAAAACGATCCCATTGATTCTCCGTTGTATCCCCGTTAAATCTCAGTTATAAACTAAGTTATAGATGATTTTCAACCATCAAAAATATCTTTTTGATGGTAAAACACCATTGTATCCCCATTGATAGATGATAAACCCAACACTTTCCCCGCGAAAACACAATTTGTTCATTGGAAAGTTATGCAATATACCATACTTTATGATGCTTTATGAACAATCACCATGTCAAACCTCTATGTTCAACTACATTGTTATATTCATGTCAACTATTTTGGTATATTACATTTAGATACCAAAATAGTTGACATGAATATAGCAATATCATATTGATGTGTATTGGTATATAGACCTTCTATAAACAACATATCCCCATTGAAAGCTCCCCATTGAATCCGCCAAAAACTCGTCGCCCCAGTTGAGCGTCGCGCGCCTGGAAGCAGAAGTGGAAGCGACCTCAGTGCAGGCAATGAAGCGATACGCGATAGATATGGGCTGGTCATGGGTTAATGGGGATTTAATGGTGATTAATGGGGATTGTAATGGGTTAATCATGGTTAATGGTTAATAATGATTAATGGTGATTCTGGTTGGTGGTTTCAAACATTGCTTTTATTGTCCATTTCATATATGGGATGTCATCCTTTCCATTGACGAACTCATATTTTTCTTAAGATGGTTAAAACCACCAACCAGTGGGGATTGGATATGGGAATAGTAATGGGATTTAATTTCATCCATGATATTGCCCTGTTTAATGGGATCTCATGGGAATATCATAGGATTTTCTGGGATTTAATTCTTTGTCATATAGTGACTTATTCATATCTGTTTCACCGATATACATTACAGGAACTGTTGATGGTGGTTGAGCAGTGATATAACCAACAATGATAGGGATTTACCCTCTGGCAATCAAAAATGGCTGGCTGGAAAATCCTGTTTAACTGGAGGTTTAGTTCGCTGGGAAAATCAACGACAAAGATTTCCATTAGCAGGTTGATTACGTTAGCTGATATTGTTATGGGAATTATCAATAGGTACTTATGAACCAATAGTAGGACTTATAGGAACTTTATTTTGGACACTCTTAAAGATGAGACAGACCTGTGGATTTCAACCACGGAATTTCGATCCAAGCATCAAGATATAGTAAGACGGTTGGAGGTGCTCAAGAAATCGATGATCCATACAACAAAGGGGGCGTTCATCCATTGTCAAAATGGGGATGTTCATTGGGGATGTAAACCAAGCACGAAAGCCGGGATGTAACCAATGAACAATGGATGTTAGCAGGATATTTCTCCGGAGATATTTACCAAGGGGTCAACCTTGGACAGGTTTTACCTTGAAAAAAATGCGGTTTAAACCAGAAAACAAAATCAACATATGTCTTTATATTGGTGTTTACCGTGTTTACTACCAAGGTTTTGGGTAATCCACGCAAGTGAGTTGTGTTCAATGTTTGACCATGTGGGGATCAGCTGTCCGGGCGGGTAGTTTTACAAAATTATCTCGGCAAATCAGGTTTTATAGGTGATATAAGTTGATAAAAACAATATTAAATGGGGGATCTTATCCAACTTATAACAGGGAGCCTCTCCTTTTCAGTAAAGATGATCATGACATCAATCTCTGCATCCCACTGGTGGCGCTCTCTATGAGATGTTTGATACATGGATAGTAATGGCTATGAGTCAAAACCCTGGCAGCCTAGGTACACTAAAATAGCTGGCTAATGGATTGTTATTTTGAAATATGGTAACATTAGGTTTTGACCCATCCCCATATGCATACATCTCATAGATCCTACTCTTTCCCAAAGTCCTGTTTTGGGGTTGGCACCCAGTTGCCGACTATGGATCCGAGATTTTTGTGGCTAATCCCAGTAGCCCACAGCACGCCCCAAAAAGATTGAAACATAGTAGTTTACCACTATTAAAGTTGGATTTGACCTTCCTAGATTTTTTAAAACCCGCTATCCTCAACATCCTGGCAGCCGTAACACTGATATCCTGCGGTTCACCTGCCAGGGGAAGCAGGATTCTGAAGGAAAATTGCAGGAGAAAACACATGGGCGGCTGCTCTTGATTTCCAGGCTTTTTGATGGATTCGAACCACGTTGGCTGAAACCACAGGTACATCTTGGCTGAAGCCCTCATTGTGGCTTCAAAACCTCCATGATATGATTTGAGAAACTAGCCCTCAGTTCCTCCAGACAATCTCATACATCTTGATTCGAAATTTTCCTACTCTTCACTGTCATTCTTTCTAGAAAAAAAAGATGTGTTTCCACAATGTTCCCATGGTTTCACCTCATATTTACAATAGATTTCCCAGATTTCCAGTACCATCCCATCCCTTCCTTCGTCCCTTCGAGGACCTGCAACGCCGCTGCGCCGCGTTCGAGCAACGCCTGGAGGCCGCCGAGCAGTGCCGCAAGCGCGCGGAGGAACGCGCCGAGGGCGCCGAGCAACGGCTGCAGGAGACCGAGGAAATGCTGGCGACTGGGGCTGGAGATGGGGATGGGGGTGGAAATAGGGTGAACTATATGCGTTAATAATAGTCAAATATCCCCCCAAAAAATGGGTTAATGGGGATTGTAATGGGTTAATAATTTTTGTTCATAATGATTAATGGTGATTCTGGTTGGTGGTTTGGAACATGGCTGGATCATTTTCCATTTCATATATGGAATGTCATCCTTCCCATTTGACGAACTCATATTTTTCAGAGGGGTTGAAACCACCAACCAGATAGAGTGATACTTAGTGGGGGATATATAACCAACCATGATGGGTTGGGATGGGATGATAGAATATATAGTGATTATTAGTTATAACCAACCAGAACTTGAATAGAGCTAGTATTAGTTGGTTATACCCAGATGGTTCGGATGGGGGTGGTTACGATCGGGATGGCGGAAATGGTTGTGAAATATAGTGGGTGCCGTGAAGTTTATAAACAACCCATCTGGCCAACCATGAATAACCATACCTCTCTGGCCAACTTTGATGATGGGAGGGGATTGGAATATAGAACCAACCGTTACATGATACTACTACGTATATATATATATATATGGATAAATTAAAGTCATCTAGCAATGAGATTTTTTCAAGCAGACCTACTCGGTTGTGATGGTGAAAGTATGGGATGGCCCGATGGCATGCCCTGGCCAGCAGCTCCTAAGGACCAGAAAACCAGCGAACTGGCCCTCCTTCGGAGACAGCTCATGGTCAAGGAGCGATGTCACCAGTGGGTAAGTTGACTCATGGACACTCGCTTCGTAGATTTTTTGCCGGAAATCTAACCTTGGGGAAATCCTCCATGGATTGTTTTCCTTCCCGCCAAACAAGGATATCTCATTGCCAACCGGCAAATGTATGTTGTTCGGTCTCCGGTTTCGGGGCCCACGGTTCCACAGCTGAAATTCTTTTTGGGCGTCCACGGTTCCAGTCGGTTCATCCCGCTCCATTTCCAGTGCGATCTCGCCGTGTAGACTACCAGTCACATGTCTTACCCTCTGGTAAACTAACATAGCTACTGAAAATGGCCATTTATAGTGTATTTACCCATTATAAATGGTGATTTTCCATAGCTATGTTAGTTTACCAGAGGGTAACTTAAAAAACACCAATGCCAACATCCCAAATTCTGTGAGTCAGCCCCTGTAACGGGCGGCACAGCACATGTTCGAATCCCAACGATTTGATCAACGACGGCCATGTTGTTTATATACAATGTCCACGAGTCTACCATCCTCAAGTTTAAAATCCATGTGCATATCCCAACAATGATGGCAATCTTGAAATGATGCTGGCATTTCCAAGAAGTGCCATTAAGATATGTCGGCGTGATGTTCCAAGATGTGATTCCAATTCCAAATCGGCAAACTCTTGTGATCAACTCCATGTTTTTTCGAAAGAAGATTGAAACCCATTCCAAATCATCCAAACAGATGGCGAAAAACGTCTCCAGGAAGTCTCCACTCCCAGATCCTCCAAGATGGTGGCCGCTGTGCTGTGGGGATGATTTTGCGATTTTGGAATGCCCTATAACTGGCTGGTTGGTGGCTTGGAAATATTTTATGTTCCATAAAATATGGGATAATCCGTCCAATTGACTAATATTTTTCAAGCTGGTTAAAACCACCAACCAGCTGGTTTTTGGGCGGGAAAATGGTTGAAAAGGCATCAGAGAACAGAATCATTGATGGTCCACCAACTTGTTTCCCGGAAGAATGGCCGTAAAACTTTGTAACGTCAGAGTTTCCATTGGACTATCCTCTCAAGTGATGCTTCCATTGAACTAATTGTATCCAGTTGTATCCAGTATTGTGGAAACGTTCCTTGGCCTCTCCACTTCTGCACTCGCTCGGGAATCTTCATGTGTCATGTCATGCTCTGTTTGTGGATAGGACAGGATAGATAGATACTGCGGGGATGGTCAAAAATGAGAAGCATAGATCAACTGGTCAGTTGGCTTTGGTGTGGTCAGCATCCAATTCTTCGTATTTTATTTAAGACAGACAACAAGACAACAAGCATATCGCAGAGATTCTCAGAGTACCTTTACATCTTCCATTTTCTAGGGCTTGTTTCAAGTTTACTGGCAGCCGTTGGTAGATGTGGACCCCTGACATCTGGGGACTTGACCCAGGAAAGCTTTCAGATGGTGGAGAAAGAAAGAGATGCAGCAGACGCGCGGGCAGCAGAGTTGGAAGCGATGGTGAAACGTCTGCAGTCCCAAGTCTCAAGTTTCGCGCAAGTTGTGAAGGACACTGTCCCGGATCAGGACGAAGTCGAGGAGCCCACCGAAAACAATGAAAATGGAGGCGATGTTGCAGAGGCGGAAGCACCAAAGGACGAATTGACCGCAGAAACAGCTGCAGCACCTGCTGAGGAGCCAGCAGCAGCAAAGGAAGAGGTTGCCGAAGCAACTGAAGAAGCCGCAGCCGCTGAGGAGCCAGCACCAACGGAAGAGGTTGCCAAAGAGACAGCTGCAGCACCTGCTGAGGAGCCGGCAGCAGCAAAGGAAGAGGTTGCCGAAGAAACAGCTGCAGCA
>Ga0126342_10008274_pt1 | contig 18630 bp, 14 predicted proteins | sample Cyp1metagenome_FD_92528 | JGI IMG/M metagenome (GOLD analysis project Ga0126342, IMG submission 92528) | Coral microbial communities from Lord Howe Island, Old Settlement Bay, Australia - Cyphastrea 1 metagenome | ecosystem: Host-associated > Invertebrates > Cnidaria > Coral ...
ACATGTCAGCTTCCAAAAGTGGTCCGAGGTTGGTGTGTTTTGTACATTTTGATTTGGAAATGTGCTTCGCGCCACAACGGCGTGCAACTTTTCATCTCTCATCTGGCCAGATGGCTCCGCACCCGCCGCTTTAGCGAGCCTACTTTTCGACCCTCTGGAACCACAAATCATTGGAAAAACATAGTGTTTCGCGACTTTCCTACCTTTTCGCACACCTGGATCTTCAACCTTCTCAGACTTTCTCTTCTTCGATCTTCTTTCTTCTTCTCTTCCCTTCTCTTCTCTTCTCTGACTCTTCCCATCTCTGCATTTCATGTGCCCATATTATCGGCAGTTTGGCTTCTAAACTTCCTTCAACTATGGAAGATTATTATTTTATTATGATGATAGTTAATACTATGGAAGACGATTATATTATGATGATGATGACTATAGTAATTCTATTTTTTGATAGTAATAGTCATATTGATTATAGTTATACTACTGGACGATAATGATTATTATTTATGTTTCTAATTCTAATTCTATTATTAATATATAGTTATGATCATATTACTTACTTGGAATGGAGGAATGGGATGACTATGAAAAAAGTTTTGGATTGGATCATTCCCCCAGGGCCCCTTACGTTTAGCACCAGTAAGATGTTGAACTTGATGTTGAGCGCGTGACGATGAATTTTGCGGAGAGTTTGGCACACAGCCATCTATGGCAACCCGTTTTTGATCTGCAAAATATCCCAGTTTTTATGGGTCCAAAAAAGAAATCCCTCAGTTTTGTTGCTGGAAGTCGACATTGTTGGTGCAATCGTCTTCTTGTTGGTGTGAACTCCTCCTTTTTTGTTGCTTCAAAGCCCCACATCTCAGCGCCTAATTGTTGTTGTCAGCCTGATTGTCAGCTCGCTAAATCACCTTAAATCATGGCGGAAAACCCCCGGTTGGGCATTTAAGACGGGTTGGAGTTAACATGTTGCAACTTTTCATCCTGGGATGATAGCCCCAATTGACTGTATCGCATATGATAGATGGGTTTGTCCGAATATAGGCTACCTCTGAATCCAGTGCATACCCTCTGTTAAACTAACGTAACTATGGAAAATCAACATTTTTAATGGGTAAATCAAAATAATTGTGCAATTTTCAATAGCTACGTTGAATTACCAGAGGGTATCATGTTCCAATTTTTCCGAACATGTCCGAGGCAACCGACATCATATCACGCTGGTTATATGACCCATTTCTCATTTCTCCCATGACCTGCGTTTCCTCAGCCCGTCGGTCCCTGACACCCTCTTCTGAACCTGAATTAAAACGTCATGAACCACCACAATTATATAGTTGGTACTGTATATCTCCCCATTGTCCCCCATTGTAGATAGGTGGCTTATAACTAGATCAACGATTGGGTATGGGTCAAAATTGGGGACCCAAATAATTCGATGGCTAATACGAAACATAAACTAATATTTGTGGTCCCTTCTGAGGCTTAAATTTTGACCCACAGACAACTCAGCGATGGTTTGAGGGATTTGGGGTCCCACCTTGTAGATGGGTTGATGCCATCCCATGATATCCAATATATCGGGTTAATCATCACAACTTGTTGTAATCCCAATAAACAAAAAACCACACAGCCTGGTTATCAGTCAACTTCTCTATCATAGATCAATCACAAATTATACATCAACTTAGCTATCCTAGATCAAACTACAATGTCCCATGAAATCCACATTTTTCTTGCTCAAATCACCATTTTTCTTATGGTTTCATGACCATGTGGCGTCACCTCCGCTTGGAAAAGCCACTGGCCCCGGTGGCAGGTTTGGAGATGGACGAGGCCGGTCCCGATTTGGAGATGTCGAAGCGACGGCCGCGCACCTTGATCTTCAGCACGGGAAGTTCCACCTCTACGAACATCCCGGTGCGGGGGGGGTCACCATAGGAAGAGGCTGATTTTAGCAAAAATATGTAAAAATTGGGATTTCATGGGGGGGTAGCTGATTTATGATAGTGAAGTTGGCGAACATAACTCCAAATTGCCTTTGCCAGGGCCTATGGTTTGTGGTTCGAACTAGTTGATGGGGGTTGTAAGCCAACTTATACTTGGAGACCACCTTGTAGACGGTGGAAAAGGCCGGTGGGAACAGTTGAGATTCGGTGGAGATGGTTTTATGGGAGATTTGATGGTAAGTTTCGGAATTTTCCAGACCAGAGTTTGGGATGTTCCCAACATTCAGCCACAAGGGTTAACGTTGGTGTAAAAAGTTCATTGTAAACTATAGGTTCACCTACTATAAATAGTAGTTAAGCTAGTTCTAAACCACCTTAGCTCCGGTAATCAACGTGGCACGTGAAAATCCTCGCTGGCTATGTTTGACATGACACTGGTAAACTAATATAGCTATTGAAAATGGCCATAGAAATATTTGATTTACCAATTAAAAATGATGATTTTCCATAGTTATGTTGAAATACCAGTGGGAAAATATCCATTAGATCCCATTGAATCCCATTAAGTCACCACAAACTCCCATAAAATCCCATTAAGTACCCCCATGTTTGTTGGTTAAATACAGCGCAGGACATCATTTGGCGCATCGGTGAGAACGGTGTCACGGTGGAGCGCAATCGTCCCGTCGCCTCCGGGGCCGGCAGCGGCTTTGGCAGCGGCGTGCAGGGCAGCCTGCCGTCGGGGCCCGGGTCGATGGGGGTGACGGCGCCGGGCGCCCTCAACAGCTTCGGGTTGCCTGGAGCTGATGAGGTGTTCAGATTTTTTTCTTCTCCCCTCTGGTTATTAAACGGTTTGCTATGGAATTTTCGATGGGTTAATCATCATAAATCATCTATATAGGGGCCATGTTCCATAGCTACCTTAGATAAGGATAGTCTTTTCCAAATTGAACAATATTTGGGTTTTTACTTGTCTTACTATCCCGGCAAGAGACCCCAAACAGTTTGTAGTTAGGATTCTAAAGGCGAAGGTGAAAAGGACCCCAAATCATCAGTGGCTCTAAGCTAGCAGGACAAGAGCGACCCTAGTAGTGAAAGCATGGTGTTCATTCAAGGTGGTCTCTGGAAGGAGGAAGGCGAGGTGAAGGAGGAACAGGAGGGGGCAGGGGAGGTGGAGACCTCAGTTGAAGCTAACCCGTGGCAAGAAGAGATGCCAGGTTAGATTCTGCAAGTTCCCTTTGCGAAGATCTCTGTAGAAGATCGTACGCAAGATCTCCTTGACAGGTTCTCTGTAGAAGCTGCTGTGCAAGATCCCTTTGTAAGGCTGCCTGTACAAGGTCTCTATGAGTCAATGAGAGATCTCCACAGAAGATCCCTGCAAGAGATCTCAGAATACGATCTCTGTTCAAGCTCTCTGCAAAAGATCTCTGAGCAAGATCTCTGTTCTCTTCACCAGGTCTCTGTACAAGATCTCTGGAAGAAGTCTCCTGGCAGGATCTCCGTACAAGATCGCTAAAAGAGCTCTTTTGGCAAGATCTCTGTAAGAGACCTCTTGGCAAGATCTCTGTTCAGATCTCTAAAAAAGGTCTCTTGGAAGATCTCTGTACAAGCTCCCTATAAGAGGTCTCGTGGCAAGATCTCTTTGTGAGATCTCTGTACAAGCTCCCTATAAGAGGTCTCTTGGCAAGATCTCTTTGTGAGATCTCTGTACAAGCTATCTATAAGAGCTCTCTTGGCAAGATCTATGAAAGAGACCTCTTGGCAATATCTCTGCAACAGATCTCTACGCAACGTCTCTGTACAAGATCTGCATATAAGAGGCGTCCTGGCAAGATTTCTGTACAAGATCTTTTTCCCCAAAAATGTGGCCACACTTGGTGTTCTTACGGTAAGAGCTAAGGCCTGGTGTTCATTCGAGGTGGTCTCCGGGATGGGCGGCAAATTGAATAAATTTGATGACCCTTGCAGCACAAACACTCCTTCATCTTCCCTTTTTGATGGACGTGTCGGATCGCTCTTGCTTTGGCGCGGTGCAAATTTTGAGATCGTTCGCGCAAGTTTCTTAGCACTTTGGGCCTGTCAGATAGCTCTCGCTGCGGCGCGGTGCGAATTTTGAGATCGCTCCCGCAACCCTCTCGGCACTTTGGACGTGTCGGATCGCTCTCGTTGTGGTGCAGTGCTCATTTGTATAGTCAAGGAGATCTTGCGCAGAGATCTTGACAAGGAGGTTTTTTGTAGAGAGCTTACGCAGAGATCTTGACAAGATGTGTCTTGTAGAGATCTTGTACAGAGGCATTGCATAGAGATCTGTTGAAATCTTGCCAAGAGGTCCCTTACAGAGATCTTGCCAACAGAGCTCTTGTAGAGAGCTTGTACAGAGATCTCCCCAAGAGATCTTGCCAAGAGACCTCTTATAGATTTATTCCATCATAATAATTGGGGCAACTACTCGGAACATGTTCTTGGATGGCCCCTGGATCAGCAAATCCGAGGTTGTCAATGAATTCCACGAGCCCGCGATGAAGTGCCTTGGGCAACGATGGAATTTTGTAGGGGTTTATAGGGGTATAATGAGATAGAATCGGTTATGATGGGATTTACCTTCGGGTGATTTAAGAGTTGGCGATGGAAAATTACCATCCAAATAAGTAAATCAACGAACGAAATGGGCCATGGTTTCCATAGCAAACCGTTAAATCACCAGAGGGTACATTGGTTTTTCCAAAAAGTAGGGTACAGTTCATGGATATTCATGGCATTTCCTAAAAAGATGCTCGGGCCACCCTAATCTGGAGATCCCAGTGGTGCCCGCAATGTTTGGGATTGGAGTTGTTTGATGCCAATAATATTCCCAGTTCTGACCTTTGCCCAGGTGAAGAAAGGTCAGGCACAAGCAACCTCCAAAGCTTCGCTGGGATTCATAGGAACACATCGCAAGAGAACTGCAAAAAATGGGTGGTTGAAGAAGGCCATGATTTTGACAATTCAAATTCTGCGTTTCTGCAGGGAGTGTGATCTCAACGGAGGGAACAAAGTTTTGCATGCAAAATTGCAAAAAAAAAGGTGGAAGGTAAAACTATTTTCAGTTTGTCCCAGACTGGTTGAAAGGGCAATTTGCACTAAACCTCTATACGTCAGTGAAAAAACAAAGGATTCCTCTAAAATTTCCTTTATATACACCTACAACCAATCCATTGATTGAAACAGCGGAAGTCTTGTACAACTGTCATGTAACACCACATTTCTGATGGGCTGAAATTAGGAAACTGACTCACAAATTGAAACTATTTACCATTATAATCATAATCATAACCTGATAGCATATAGATGTCCTTTTCCCACTGGCTGGTTGGTTAATACAGCATTTCCCCTCCATTCAACAACCTTGCTGGTAGATGAGAACTAGTATACCAAACGGGCCCCTCTATTTGTCGTAAACGGGCAATAATGGGCTGATATGGAAAATAAATCAACAAGGTCAAAACATCCATTGATTCCAAACATCATTGGTATATTACTGTGAAGACACAACGAAAAACATGTTTTTTTGTTCAGATGTGGGTGATGGGAAAACCATGAAAAAACAATAGCTACTTTCCTCGAGTGATCCACACCTTCACATTTTAGCTGACATATATTCTGGCATTCTATCTATCTGGCATCCTATCTGGCATCTATTCTAACATTCTCTCTGACAGTCTATCGGGAATTCTATCTGACATTCTATCTGACATTCTATCTCACATTCTAGCTGACATTCTATGTGACATCTTGCGCTCGCAATTGGCATCCCGCAGTGCCCACTGAGATCTGGCTCTCGCAGTTGAGGTCCGGCAGTGCCCGCTGAGATCTGGCGCTCGCAGTTGGGGTCCGGCAGTGCCCACTGAGATCTGGAGCTCGCAGTTCAGGTCCGTTTTCTGAGATGCGGAACTCGCAGTTAAGGCCCGGCAGTGCCCACTGAGATCTGGCGCTGGCGGTTGGGGTCCGGCAGTGCCCTCTGAGATCTGGCACTATAGTCTATTTTAGTTGCCGGCCACCGGCTGCCGGCAACATTCTTCCACGCATAGTTGAATTTCTTACTGCAGCATTTTTGTTTCCTCAAATAGGTACTTCGTTGCTGCAGAATGATTGTTACAAGCTCACAAGTGCACAGCAGCTAGCAGTTCCCAAGCGCGTCCCACAAACATTGTGCAAAGAACAGCTGCGATGCACAAGTGCCATTCTTGTCTCTTGTCTGCCCCTGGCTCGCCGCCCATGGCTGCAGCTCTGCCGCATCTCACTTCGGCGAGGTCCGTGTGTCCTCACTGCCGGTCACCCTTGCTTCAATCGAAGCCCTCGGGACGTGGGGCCATCCGCGCTCAAGTCATAGCTGAACCAGACAGATTCTTCGCATGGCACCTGTCCCGCAGATGCCCACGGGGCTGCCGCCGTGCCACTTACTGGTGCGGGTACATGACTTTATTCCGGCCAAATCTTGGCAAGAGGGGTCACAAGGAAAAACAAATCGATCTGCCGAACCCTTCCTACTTCTATGGTCCTGCTACTGGCATAGCTCGCTCCTGGCTGCGCCGGTGGCGTTGCAGACTCTTCCTGCACCGAGCCAGTTTTCAGGCTGAAGCCATTCTTTTGCGGCTGCTGCACGCCCACGTCCGTGTCCGACTCCGAGAGCAGCTTCGTCAACTATGGGCTCGAGAGATCTTTTGCCGCCGTGCAGCTGAAGCTGGTGTTTTGGAAGACTTCCACAAACGTGCTCTCACTGGCCCGCTGGAACCTCTCATTGCCGCAGCCTGGACCTGGTATGGGCCTTTGATGTTTTCCAGGCTCCTTGGCTCCAAGCGGCGAAAGCTTTCTTGCAGGTAAGCCTTTAGTGGTGCGCTGAACTATACCCACATATTCGTTTGTAAACGAAGGGTCTTCAATTTTTGGGACAGAGATCATAGGTAGATTAGTTGCACTTTCCACAACTTAGACTCTTGGATCGTGCTGTTAACTGCGGCCTGCTTGTTGGCCTTTTCGCTTGAAAGTCTCAACTTTTGGAACGGCAACCTCTTGCGAACTTGTTACAATGCGGGAACTTGTTACAATGCGGGTACAGAATTCGAATGCAGCAACTTCCATGCGAGGATCACTTTTTTAAAATTTGGGCAATGCTGTGGGACCTTGTTTAAGTTCCGATAACTTAAATGCAAGGGTCATGCTGTTACTCACAGCCAACTGGTTGTTTCTCACCACCCAAAAGTTGTGCGCAGCAGTTCCTTTTGGCTCTACACCTTGCGGGGATCCATTTTGAACCTTTTCCATTTGACATGGAGCAAGTCGCTGAATCTTCGCCTTTTCCGCGCGTGGCGTCCAACCCGGGAGAACCTTGTGCAAAGAAGGCCAAAACCGCTTCAGCTTTGGACTTGCCGCATGGGATCTGTGAGGAGCTCACTGCTTCGCTCAAAATTGCTCTATGGGAAGGGGAAAGGGCAACCAAGCCCTCCAATGCGGAGTTGTGTGCAAAAACCGCTTCCCCAAGGCCAAGCCGGTGCAGGTGGGGTACTACCCCAGCACCAGCCCAAATGTGGATCCTTTTAAATATCAAGACTTGCCCGCTGAGGAGAGGCGCAGGCGTGATATTCACAATGCGAAGGAGGTCCGTCGCAAACGGGCCGCTGGTCGCTAGATTGCTCCTCTTTTTCCGTGGGTATTGAGAAAAGATGTGGCGCCTGTTTTGGGAAGATTTTGTCACGGATGGAATCGGCCATAGGTACCAATATAGCAACTTGTTTGAGGGAAGTGCACCCATTCTGCAATGCATGTGTTGCTGTGGTTCCTTCGGGCCAGCTGGCTGGCCACCTTGTAACTTGCTCCCTTTGAGGAAGGTAAGTGGTATCTTAACTCATGCGGTTGTTTGGACAGCATGTCGCACATGATGTTTGAAAGGTTTTTCCCATGCAATCGCACGTCGCTCTGTGGTACAAAGGTGGACCACCTGAAGGGAAATTCTGAAAATTATAGATCTGGCGCTCGCGGTTGAGGTCTGGCAGTGCCCACTAGGTTTGGCGCTCGCGGTTGAAATCCGGCAGCGCCCACTGCTGTGGCTCTGGTACTCGCGGTTGGTCCGGCAGTGCCCACTGAGCTCTGGAACTCGCAGTTGAGGCCCGGCAGTGCCCACTGAGATCTGGAGCTCGCGGTTGAGGACGAGGAGGAGATGAGGAGAAGAGGAGAAGAGGAGAAGAGGCTTAGAGACTCTCACCAGCCAAAGAACAACTTTGAAAACCATGAAAACGCAGTACCGCCAGATTCTCCTTGAAGATCGATTTTTGGCTGCGAGCTTTGTGACTCTGTGAGGTAGAAGCATGACACCTGAGCTGCAGCGGTTCCAGTATAGCTGTTGAAGGTGGAACTCAATGGCCCGGCGTTGGGTTTTGAAGATCTTTGAAGTTTCGAAGTCCTAGGTGGGGATATTCACCGGCAAACATGGTGATTCATGGGGTTAATGTTGATATATGTAAATAACATATCTCTCTATATATATATACACGTATGAATATATGTATATATATATATATATTATATACACATAAAATATGCATATATTAGATACATGTGTTATAAACATAACATGTGAAATCTAATTTGCCTCAGCATGGTTAAATACGGTTTGATTGACCTACGAGGAGTTTTTGAACATGGCTTATACTTTTTTAACATTGTAGGGATACCCCAGTGCTAGGCACACACACAAATATGGGGATTGAGACTAGACAAGATGATTCGTGGTAGGTTTATATTGGGGTTTTTATTTGCAGACTTGGATATGAATTTAAAAAAAAAAGATTCTCTAAAACCCAATGGTTTTAGAGAATCATGTTCATTTGGGGTGTACCCGGGACCAGGGTATATGTATATATATATATATATGTACATATCATATAGATATATATATATATATAAAGATATCTATATGATATGATTTAATAAACCAAAAATGGGGAAATGAAACCACCAAAATTTAGGATTTCACCAACAGTGGCTTGTGAGTCAGGACATTTTGGGCGTCCCCGGGGGTAAACTAAGAGTTTACTATGGGAAATGAGAAATGGACCACAGAAATGGAATTAACAATAAAAATGGTGACTTTCAATAATTGTGTTAGTTTACCAGATGGTAAGTTGCGTTTTTTCCAAGGCTTTCAAATAAACCCATATCAGTCATTCTAAAAATGATGGGGATTCAACTAGACTCCTCGATTTCGGTGACCTCCGCAGCAACAGTTAGGATTTTCAGGACCCTTGATTGTTATTGTTGTTCGTGGTTCATAAACCTCATTATCCCATAACATGTCGTGTACTTATACCACGATGTTTGTTTTTTTACTTGAATCATCATAATATGAAGTCGAATGGTTTGTTGGTGAAATCCAATTTTTCCCCGGGATTTTGTTGGTTCATATCCCATACATCCAGATATATCTTGTGTGTTTTGTGGTTGGCAAATAATTTCCATTTGGATTGCATCCCAGGAGTCGTAAGTAGGCAATAGCCATAGTGCGACCCAGTTGTATCTTGGATATACCCCAGTTGCGCATGGGCCATTAACCACTAAGAAATTGGGTCCCGGTTCCGTACACAGAGATTGCGAGCACTGTACAAATCCCAATTTCTTCTTAGTATTAAATTCCCTTTGTGAAAGTGTGAATTCCCGTGCCTCCAGATGTGTCCCTCTTTTTGGTGGTTGATAAAGAATTTCTGATGGATATCCCAGCAAATATCACAATAAATTCCAATTTTTATAGTGGTTTCCTGTGAGATAAACAATTTCTGTCCAACATTTGGGCCATGTGTAATGACACGCCAAGTCTTCAACCTCTGTTGAAGACCTCTCTGGGCGAACGATCGATCATCAATGTATGGTTTTTTTGGGACAATGAAATTTCAACAACGTCACCTCTGGGCGACAGATGCATCCACCAGTTTGGGGGGTTTTACCAAGAACTTGACGGACATTATAGTTGATTTGTAGCTAAGGTTGCTTGAAACTAGGCCAAAACTTTGTTTTATGGATGTTTATTGTTGTCTACTTATAGATCTTTTACTTGATTGGGTTGAACCAAAGCAACAACCATAATCAACCACAACTGGGCGGACGCCACCTTGACTGGGATTCAGGAATTTGAACAAATCGCAATTTCATGGTGATGGAAGAGGATGTTGATCGAGTTCCTAGTCATTTTTTTTTTGCTATCTGGTGGTTAGGAGGGAACCAAGGAGCTATGGCTATCGATATTCTCCAATGTGGAACCAAGGATCTACCAAAAGCTGCTAAACTTAGTGAAATTATTTAACGCGGGTCCCATGTCTGATTTTGTTTGGCCATTTACTGTATTGCGGAGAAATCCCCTGCATTCAGGCAGACCTTTTTTTAAAATTTATTTTTTCGGAAAACGCCGTGATGAACGAAAGGTTTGCCCAGGAGATTGATTCAACACGTTTCGAATGTCCGAAATGCTTCTAAAGCTCGTTGATCCTCTGTGAGCTGATCTGCCCGGCGAGATCTGCACGAGACGCGATTCCGTGGTAGTGTCTGGTAAACCTTGAGTTTAACCCACAGATTGGGAGTTAAACAAACAAAAATAGTGATATAGCTCATGTTCATATACTTAACTGCAAAAACGTTTTAAACAACTGGATGGCTTGTTTAGTCCTTGATCATTTTGTCAATGAAGTAAGTTTTCTCAAAGCCGACCGACCTGGCAACGGAAAATCCACTTCAGATGATGTTTTCCTGGGGATCTCCGTGAACTTTAAACTCCTAGCCTGGTATGACCACCAATTCGCGTTTTTTGTTCCAAAAAACAGATGGGTTTGTCCGAAAATACGGTGTACCCCCAAATTCAGTGATTAATCATCATGTCCCTCTAAGAAATGTTATTTGGAGAGTTTACATCACCTCATTTTCAGACACAACTCAATTAGATAATATATATATATGTATATATGTACGCAATCATGGTAAACTTGGTCACAAAGAGACTAGTGATCTTGGCTCCCATAAAGAGTGAGTCCTGACAGAATGGACACTTTGTAGCAGTACTCGCATCCAAAATAGCCAGCCCCAGCAAGTTCCAATCCCTTGAGACTTTAGTGAGTTCTAGTGATATGGATTTACCCCAGAATCATGGAGTACCCTCATTGATGGATGATTTTCCCAGCTATAAACCTGCATCTTGTTGCGAGATTTTCCAGGGCCGGCCATGTTTGATGACACCAGAGGGTATTCTAAACCCCATAATATGGTTATATATCCACCTATAAGTGGAAATGCACCCCAAAGTAACTGACTAAATCTGCACTTACTTTGGTATTCCATTTATTCAGCCATGGCCACACTTACTTGTGGCTCAACGAGAGGGTTGCAGCGGACCAACACAATTTGGTTGGATCCACACTGTTAAGTTACTCTTAGTTATTATAAGACAATATGAAAAAAACGGTTTCTGATTTCTGATGATACGCGTCTTCATTTTATACACCCCAACTTATAATTCCCAACTTTATATTTTTTAGTTGTGGATGTTGATATTATAATTCATTTTTTTTAAGTATTAACGCTTAGCTCATACATATTAACAAAATATCAACATTTTTTGTTGCTTCATCTTTCCGGTTGAAATCCCATTGGTTTGAGCATTCCAGCCGCCAACAGCTCACGGGGGTTGCAGCCACATTGGGATGTTGGTGATTTCAGCAGAAACATGGGTATCCAACCATGAAAAAAATAGTATGTATAAATAATTCTTAACACAAAGCTGGATAGGGATTAAATGTGTCTCTGTATTTTTTTTTATATAATGCATATGGTTTAGCATTAGTCAAAGGAAGTTTATTTAGAAAACTTTCGAGTGATGGACGATTGTCATGGGGAGCATTCTCACCATCATGTCAACCACATCATCATCAAGTAGTTGGGAAGTGTAAGAGGTCAGGAACACATGAGTTCAAGCTTGAAAAGATTCTCGGGCGCGAAACACTGTTTTTTTCCGCGGTTTCGGGCCTCGATCGTCGACAAAAAGCGCACAGGACTGTAGCGAGAGCTCGATTTCGCATAAAGACCGTAAAAAAATGTCACGTCGGGAGCACTTTTGGAAGATGAGGTCGGCAAATTTCATTCATTCATTCATTCATTCATTCAGTCATTCATTCATTCATTCAGTCATTCATTCATTCATTCATTCATTCAATCATTCATTCATTCATTCATTCAATCTTCGTTCGTTCGTTCGTTCGTTCCTTCGCTCCTTCAATCATTCAATCATTCATTCGTTCGTTCCTTCGTTCGTTCGTTCGTTCCTTCATTCATTCAATCATTCATTCATTCATTCCTTCCCTCCTTCATTCATTCATTCAGTCAGTCATTCAGTCATTCATTCATTCAGTCATTCAGTCATTCAGTCATTCAGTCATGCAGTCATTCAGTCATTCAGTCATTCAGCCATTCAGTCATTCAGTCATTCAGTCATTCAGCCATTCAGCCATTCGGTCATTCAGTCATTCACCCATTCATTCCTTCCTTCGTTTTTTCATTCATTCATTCATTCATTCATTCACTCACTCACTCACTCACTCACTCATTCATTCATTCAGTCATTCAGTCATTCAGTCATTCAGTCATTCAGTCATTCAGTCATTCAGTCATTCAGTCATTCAGTCATTCAGTCATTCAGTCATGCAGTCATTCAGTCATTCAGTCATTCAGCCATTCAGTCATTCAGTCATTCAGCCATTCAGCCATTCGGTCATTCAGTCATTCACCCATTCATTAATTCCTTCGTTTTTTCATTCATTCATTCGTTCATTCATTCACTCACTCACTCACTCAGTCATTCATTCATTCATTCATTCAGTCAGTCAGTCATTCACTCATTCACTCATTGATTTATCGATTTATTGGTTCACTGGTTGCTTGATGCTTTGAGTCATTTCTTTGTTGCTTCATTGCTTCTTTGATTCATTGACTTACTGATTCATTGGTTTATGGGTTCATGGGTTCCTTGGTTCATTGGAGAATTCATTCAGTTGTGAACAGATTCTTTCATGTCATTGCATTGGCATCTCAACAACCCTTTGCTAAGTTGTTGGTGCACCTCACAACTTTAGAACTTCATTGCTTCTGCATCGCAGAAACTTTCCTATAGGCCATTGATTTCCTGTAGCCATGTCGTAGTTTTGATACTTCCGCCCCGGCGCGTGTTGGGCACTACCTGGTAAAGATATGGATCAATCAGATGGCGATCCGTCCACATTGGGGCCCCCAAACTGGCTGGCGATAGGTGATAAACCACCAGTGGAATATGAGGATTTCACAAACAATAGTGGTATAATGATGTATCATGGAGATACAATGGATGTATAAAATTGTAGATCATAATTTTGGAATCTAAATAGCAATCATGATGGCGAATGTGGTTTACTAGGAGTGGGATTGAATGGTAATAAAAAAACAACAAAAATGGTGGCATAATCGGGATATGATGGCGAACTGGGAAAATTTTGGATACATGTATGGATTTAACCAACAACTTGATGGGAATCTATAGTTGATTTATGATACAATTATAGCTAATTTATGCTAATTTGGTTTATAAGTAGGTTGACGGTTAATGAGGCTGGATTCACAGTTAGAGGAGTAAAACTTAACCAACAAATATAACTATAATTAAGGCCTTGGGGGCCACCTTGTAATAGGCATAGAAATTGTTCTATGATTTTCTTGGATGGTATCTCCTCCCATGTCTCGATCGCACGTCACTGATAAAATTTCGCTACTTCGATGTGCATCCCAGTTGGAAAGTGTGTAATAACCATTCGTGGAATGATGGTGTGTATTACGAAAAATGTGTTCTATGTGGATCCAAAAAATCCAACCCCGATATCAGGTTTTTTGAGGACTTCCAATAGGCGTACCTTCCCAGGGCTAGCTTTCAGTTTGTACATGGACATAGATGAACCATGATGAACCATATTTCATATAACCAAGTCACATATGGAATATTTTTTTTCGTGCCATGGTCAAAAGTTGCGCCGGGGCCCCACGCGTGAATCCCATCATATACCGTGTTTTGACATGTTTTGACTATGATGCACGTCCAAACATAAACGACAATGAAGAAATGTCTTTGATACTGAGGTGCTCCAAGCATTTGGGAACACTTCCATTTTAATACAAAAAAATCCCCCATGTAAAAACCACTTTCCAATGAACAAAATGATGGTGAACTGATTTGAAAATAAGAGGGTACGATATTTTTCAGAGAAATCTATCTCGGAATCGGCAAGAGTTTCAGACCCTGGATGATTCCATTCCTGATTCACCAAAAACTTTCAGGGCCTTGACCTCTGCAGTTGTTGATTTCGCCAACATCTCAGACCTACCGAAGAGTCAGCTGCCCCGTTTTCGGGTCGGGGAGTGCTTTCTTACGATGACCGACCTGGAACCCAACAAAGGGTGGTGAAACAAAATATTACAAAGTGGAACCCCAGAATTAACTACCAACAATTCACAACTTCGATTTGCTGCCATTTTTTGAGGACCACCTTGGGACACACAAAGTCCAGCCAGAATAGTGCTGGTATCCCAAAAGCCAAAACTCAATGGACAAAACTTGGAGATATACCCTCTGGTAAACAAACAGATTGCTATTGAAAATGGTCATTGAAATAGTTGATTTACCCATTAAAAATTGTGATTTTCCATAGTTATGTTAGTTTACCAGCAGGTATACTCCCATTTTCAGACATACTGAGTAGGTCTATTGAACCTTGTTAAATCATATATAGAACCCCACTGTAGAATTTTCATACGCGTTGGGCATGAAAACCAACTTGTGTACATGTGTGTTGGTTAAATCACCATGTTTGGGTGATTTTGGTGGTTTTACCAATTTTTGGGCACACTGGATAGTGACAGAGACAGTTGTCCTATATTTGTCTTGCAAGACCCAGTATCAGAGGTTAGAACCCAGTTTCAAACCGTGTGTTTTCTCCCAGGTTCATACCAGTGTATTATCTATAAAGTTACTATTATTGCATATTTGGTACCTATCTATCAATCATTTACATTTGTATACATATTATGTACTACTTATTCTCTATGTATATATCATGTGTACTGTATATATTAAATTTATATATATATATAAAGCACATAATACATAATATTATGTATTTTTATATTTATATAATATATATATATTATCATAATAGACATGGAGTATAGACATCTGTAGTATTCCAGGAGCATTCCACCTGCCCTTGTGTGCGGGAGTCGCCTGGCGACGCGGATCTATGAAACTGCTGCGCTGATTCAAAAAGATGGCGGATTTCTTCTATCGACTGTATGGTAATGTTTCAAAAAACCCTTCATGTTGTTTCTGACTTTTGGGGAATCAGGGCCATACTAAAGCTCTTATATCGATTTTTCCTATTTAAAACAAAAAATACTGATCTAGGACCCTACTGATCTAGGGCTGGTCTTTGCTTCCCTGAATCTGGGGGTTTCTTTTGTCATGGAGCCCCAGTCGTCACCTGCAGGTTGTTTCAATAGTAAGTCCAGTCGTCATCCATGATTCTCCTGGATGATGCAAGGGGTACCCACATAGCTTAGGAAACACCCATTTTTTCGAATCCCAAATCTCGATCCAACGGTGCCGACAGGTGATCCATACCGATGCATACCCATTTTTGAACGATCCATACCCATTTTTTCAGCAACCATATATTGGTATATTAACATTTGGATAACTCTTGAGGTAAATGTTGGAAACTATTCCATACGTCAATTACTGGGTTGAGACCCAAATATCCATGTTCATCATTATCCAATGATCAAATCCCTACACTTGATCTTTGAACCCCAGTGTTTCACCATTTTTCCTGATCAAATCTCGCTTAAAATCCTGATGGATCTTACCATAGGAGGAATATCACCATCCTAATACATCCCAGCAAAATTGTGTTACCATATGTATTAATATACACAATGCCTAACAATCCTATTAGCCATCCTAACCATCCCATCACGATCATTTCTGGGTACTGGGGAGATTCACCATCCAGAATCACACCGCGTTGCTGTCAGTCCTTCCGGGGTGCGGCCTTTGTGGGCGGCTTTAGCTACGCAGACACGCTGGATTCGGCCAAGGGGTTGGGGCCTGAATTGGGGCCCAGTGAAGCAACGGCGCATGGAGAAACAACGGCATCTCAAGCAAAAGATGATAGACATCTGGTTGGTGGTTTGTTAAAAACACTTCGGAAGTTCTAGAACCAAACTGTTTGCAAGCATCTAGAATCTAAGCGTTTTGGTGTTAGCGATAAATTATAGACCATATCAAGCCCAGTACTTTCAAAGAGTATCAATGTGGATGTGTCTGAACATAGACCATAGCCCAAAATACACATGAAGTGACAGACACATCCACATTGAAAAATAGGATATCCCCAAGAATTGTTGTCTGATGTATCTTCAATACCTGACATACACATATCATACCGCAATACATAAGATACATAAGATTCGATGAATATGTTATGTCATACCAGGCTATTGTCCTACACATACGCATACACATACACATCCTCAATATCTTAATATGGCCTCAATATTGTTATTTTTAGGTTCCCCATGAAACAGAGGCCATTTGAGGCTATCACCTTCCGCATGAGGTGGGCTGGTTCCGTCCTCTTCAGTGCGAAGTTGCTTGGTCGAGACTATATCAAATGGTGAATTGCTTGGTGAATTGACATGTGCCAAGTTGGTAAAGAAACACATATATAGGATGGAACTGAAAAATGTATTGCTTTCCACTCAGGTGTTTTTCTATTGAACATCTATTATCTGGCCATTTGGAAGGGTTCCATGTCAAATTTACAGGGTATAGTCTAGCCGTAGTTGATAGATGGCACACATCATATAGCACCAAACATTTACTGTACATATTGCTTCATGAGATTACTTTAATCAGTGATGGCCAGTTCATCTCCACTGACAGCTCAACAGTCATGAGACTTAGAGATTTTCACCAAGAAATGTTGGAATTCTGCAACTAACTGCTACCATGGGGATTTTTTGCAACTTACAGTTTAATCAACGTAAGTATTACTGTAGTTTTTTTCTGCACAACCATCAACTCCATTACGGTTCTTGGGAGTTGATGCTGGTCTGAAAAACATCAGCGCTTCTGTGTCAAAACAGGGTCAGTTCATGGCTTCGAAAGATTGGTTGCTGTTCCTTGTCCAGGTACTGTACCAGTGGAAGTGAGTCAACACATTTCAAAACATGTCATTTCACCACATCCAATAACTGGTTGGTGGTTTGGAACATATTTTTTATTTTTCCAAATTCCATATATTGGGAATAATAATCCCAACTGACTAATAAATTTCAGAGGGGTTGAAACCACCAACCAGAATAATATGTCCTTGTGATGTATTCTGGGCAAAAAAAATGTTGCGACCTCACTGTAAAAAAACTCACTGGAATGATATGGGAATTGTAAGACGGATAAGTATCCACTTACCATCTGCTTATGACTAACAGTTTGCCATGGAAAGATCCACAATTTTTAAGTTCGGTAAACCATCTATTTCTATGGGCCATCGAAAAACCATGGCAAACTGTTAGTCACAACCAGAGGGTATCAGGGTGAAGCAGATGAACTACCCAGATGTATTGCTTACGATCCTAAAGATTTCATGCTGCCTGTCATAGCTGCGACCCTCTTGAGGAAAGCTGCAGTAGCCTGGCTGCCGGATGTACCCTCTGCTAACTGGAGAATCAGCAGTAAAATACCCTCTGGTTATGACTAACATAGCTATGGAAAATGGCCCAATGATGATTTATACCTATTAGAAAAAAATATTTCTCATAGCTACGTTAAATAACCAGAGGATATATGGGGTGAACTGCATACGTACTCAACTTTGGCCGTCGTGGGCTTAGGTTGTGTGACTTACTTATATCTAGGGGCCGACTATCGCATGTGATATGTACAGTGTATGTGCAGCTGTGCTTTCTGTTTGCAGTTTAGGAGCTCAAATCTTATGTCCATGCAATTATACGTTGATTGGGAAGACACGATTTTCCCGCCGTCCTCTGGAGTTTCAGGTAAATATGAAGAATTCTCGTAAAATTCTCAAGAATCCATTGCGGCTACATTTCCCCACAATTCCTCTGTCAAATGGATTTCCACAGGGTGAAATTTCTCCCTCAATCATTGGATGGCTTGGGGGACATGTTACAGGGTCAAAACCATCTGATTTCATGCAAAAAACATCAAAAAACCCTGTCGATTTTCCCTTGAAGCGTCGAATTCCTGGTCAAACCTCAGCTATTATTATTTGATTTTATGAAAAAGCTAGGTAGGTAAGATAGCTATATGATCCTGGTTAAACCTCATTTTATGATCCTGGTTAAACCCATCATGAAAATGCTGCTAGGTAAGAACATATCTGAATAACCCAAATTTTAATCCATTTTGGATAAACCCAAGTCCTGTTGGCCAGAACTTTTGACAAATCACATCCCCACTTCTCCATGATCTACCCAACCATTAGCGCGAAAAAACATCCTGATTTTGTCCCCATAAAAATTCCCAAACTGCTTGGTTTTCGTATCATTGAATATTTACATATATATATAT
>Ga0126342_10008275_pt1 | contig 18629 bp, 11 predicted proteins | sample Cyp1metagenome_FD_92528 | JGI IMG/M metagenome (GOLD analysis project Ga0126342, IMG submission 92528) | Coral microbial communities from Lord Howe Island, Old Settlement Bay, Australia - Cyphastrea 1 metagenome | ecosystem: Host-associated > Invertebrates > Cnidaria > Coral ...
AGCGCTGAGCTGCGTGAGAGGTGGGAGCCCAGGCCGTGGGTTTGAGGAGAACCCCCAAAGCGGTTTTGGGATTGAGACCTGGCACTGAGCCGGGAGGAACCAATACCCCCATTAGCCTGTGTAGGGTTGGTGGGCGAATAGAAACCACCAACCAGATATATATCCACGTACTCAACAAATAACGCTGTTCCGGTCGCGTTGTTTCTGTCGATCGCGACTTGATGGCCTTTCAGAGATTTTTTCCCTGGAGGAGGACGAAGTTGCAGCCCTCCGAAGTGAGGTGCCAGCCGGTGGCCAGCTGGTACCAACCAGGGGTGGTTGTTTATGAATGATAGCACCGGTCTATTGACCAAATGGATAAGTGGATTAAACTATATATCTATTCAAACATGGGAGTGATTTTTACATAGTACCTTTTCGTGATTGGGAGTTTTTCCGAGATGGATTCCCTGCCCCGAAAAAAGGGACAAATGAGAACTACTTCACAACGATCTCGCGATGATTCATGACCAAACCACTGGTTGATTGGTTGTAGGGGCCCATACTACCAATGATATGATGATACCCTGGTTGAGAATGGGATTCCCAGCTCATGGATTAGTCAGTCTAGTATATCGTAGTATATTAGTACAATCAGACTGCTTCAACCACTAGTTACTGGTTGGTGGTTTGGAACAGGTTTTTTTTTCCATTGGGAATTTCATCATCCCAACTGACGAATTCATATTTTTCAGAGGAGGTTGAAACCACCAATCAACCATTAGTTATCTCGTTATTTCACAAGGATATTACGGGGATGATCATCATCCACGAAATGGGAACCATGGGAGTCACGGGGCCCTCAAAGATGATCATTGAAAGACGCACGAAGGGACGGACGGCTTTGCGGGCTGATGGATGTGTGGTTTAATGGAACCCATTATGACATCATGGATTTTTGATGGAAGCCATTATTGAGAACCAAAGAACAAAAGAACCCATTGTTGTTTTAATGGAAACCATTATTTTTATTGTCAATGTTTAAAGTTTTAATGCCAGTTGTTTTCATTCAGAATCAAAGAACACATTGACAAAAAAAACAATCTTGACTTTAACGTTAGCAAGTAATATGAGGAAATTGTCTGCATCATAATCGTGACTTTGGTCAATATGACCTTGGCCGCCCATCGTTGATAGCTAGGAATAGCTAGGTAAATCATCTATGGTGATTTTCCACTTCGCGCGGCTTCAAAATATAATCTAGTAACATCATTGATGTTCATATAAGAAATGAGCCATGGTTTCCAGTTTGCAGTTTGTTTCGCCGGTATAGACGAGATGCCTGCCCTATGGCTTGCCGATCGTCATCAAGCTTTGCCAGGCAATGAGGTTTAAGAAGGAAAGAGAGGCCGAGGGGCATTTTCCGTCTTTTTCATCTGGGTTTGTCCATTTTTATGATGGTTTTTTTAGGGATATATTATATATTGTAATATATTACACTTTAAACTGTGCTATAAAATGGCAAGCGTGTGGTATTCCATACTATAATCAATACTATAGTTTTCCCTATAATGGCCCTATAACATATTGAAACGGCGAAAAGTGATGATCACAAAATTTGACTTTCAGGCCCCAGACATGGGACGCGTCTCTGGAGACTCCAAACATGTCTCCAAAGAAGTCTCCTTTGAATCTGGTGATCTAGAATTACCCTCTGGTTATGTCAAAATAGCTATTGAAAATGACAAAATGACCATAGAAATAGTGGATTGTCCCATTAATAGCATGGTGATTTTCAATAGCTACGTTAAATTACCAGAGGGTATCTTACTTAAGCTTATATCAATGGATTTGTTTAAGGGATTTTTTTTACAGGAAACCCCCATGATCTTCATGGGAAAATCGGATTGGTTTCCGGTTAAGATTTTCCCTTAAAACCAATCCATTGATTATACTGATTGTTTGACGATCCAAAACTGTATTATACGAAGACATGTCCTGAATATCACTGATCTGCTGGGGTCCAACTTGGAAGCTGAGCGCTGCGCGCTGCTAGGCTTTCCAAGAGGAGATGGAACAAATGTTGCAGTCACTTGGGCGGCATTGACCAACCATGGGGTCATCATGGGTCTTTGATGCTGTACATCATCCCCTTGTGAACGGGGGTATGCCCAATTTATACTCAATTTCATAAACCCAAAACTTGAACATTGAATCGGGTATAAATTTGGGTATAATGGTTTATGAAATCCAATTTATACCGAATTTCATTAAAACTTGAGATGACGCATGTTTCATCCCACAAAAAACTCTGAATCCAAGTGGAAAGTTTGCTACAAAGAATCGCCTTTCTTTGGCATCCTGTTTTGGAGAGGAAATCAGATTCAACTCCGAGGATCAATGGAAATATCGATAGAAAATTCAGCCATGTTTGTGTTCAGGGTACCTATCAATGGATTGGTTTACGGGAACATCTACAGGAAACCATAGATTTTCCCATGAAATATGGGGGGTTCCTGTTAAAAAATCCCTTAAACCAATCCATTGAATCTATGGTTTTGTTCAAGCTTTGCTCAGAATATCTGCGGCTTTCTATCCTCCAGGATTCTCCAGTTCCACCGGACCGAATCTGCCAACTGGGGAGTTGACCCTCAGAGTTTTTCTGATAGAAAATGCTCTGGCGATGTGGAATGATTCAGCACAATACAAGTTTCATAAGTTGTTTCATAAGCCTCTAACTCACTTTGGGGATGATGAAACTATCAAAAGATGTTCCGACTCGCAACACACACAAATGAAAACAGAGGCCATCTACAGTTGAATCCGTAATCTTTTGGTCATGTCTTGTCCTGGTGATAAATCTGTTAATCCAACAAAACGCAAGGCTTCAATAAGGCCTGAGATAAGGTTGAATTTGGTTGAACATTGCTAATGTGGCTTGAATATGACTCATGTGAATTCTGGAATCCCATATCAGCCATATCATGTTGTTATAATCTATTAGATTCTATTAGCGAATCACATGAAATCACCATTTGCTACACATAAAATCACCAGACAATCCCAATCTTGGAAGATTTGGGAAGCGCCAGGCGCGCACGGGAGCGAAAAGCACGCGAAGATGCTTTAGCGGAGGAGGTGTCGGGATCGAAAAAACGAGAGTTGTGGCCATTGATTCGTCAAATAAGTGGGATTATACACTGCATAACTGGTTATAAATGTGATATTGAATTCATAACTGGCTATTTCAATGGGATTATACAATATCATACATTCCATAAATGGAAATCAAAGTATACTTATAACTGGCAAAGGACCAAAACTGTATGGGGTTGCCTCCCATTGCCAAGTTTTTCTGGCACCCTGGGATTGTTCTAAAGGTTCTAAAAGATGGTTTTGATCAGACATCTGAGCAAATGTTTGCTGACGCGAGCATGCGAAAAATCATCCACTCTTTGTGGATGTCATCAGTTAATCATGTTTAATCATGTTTACCCTCTGGTAATTTGTTACATATCTATTGAACATGACCATTTGTAGTGGATTTTCCCATTAAAAATGGTGATTTTCCATAGTTATGTTAGTTTACCAGAGGGTAATCCCCATTTGCAAGTTGAATCATCATGTCTGGTCAAATGAATCTCATTTCGTTGGATCAAATCGCTCAGATCCCGGTTACAGGTTGAGGCTCATGAGCTAAAGCGATTGGAGGCGGGAGCTGCGCTGCCTACGCTGCCTGGATAGTTTGGACGTCATAAAAATCGATGACATTTACAACCATTGGCATTTTGTTATAACATATATGTTACGGGTATTATAGTATAGCCCATATTATTGGTATATTGTACAACATTGGTATGACAATGGTTTCTTGGTACATATATGTTATAACAGACCATGAAATATATTAGTGGTATAAGCCATACATTGTTATTGTTATATATATATATATATTAATGTTAGTAATAATACTGGTATTGGTATTGGCATTATGCTAGAACCCATACAATATAGTCAAACATATTGGTATAAAGACCAAACCACCAAACCAATGTTAATAACCCACAATGACATTTAAAATAGAATGTGATTTTCAATAGCTATGTATCCAATTTTCACGGAGAGAAGCTATAGCTTTTTGGGATCCAACTTGGAAATGGATCACATATGATCACATATGATCACATTATGAGCTAAGAAACATTCAGTAGCACTTGGTTCTAAGAACTTCTCAGTAACGTTCTGGTGACTTTGATCACGGGTCCTTGGATGTAAATGTCGATTATAAGAATAGTTCTTAGTAAATAATGCCAACCAAACATTGTGGCGTGTTGGGTGACTTTGGTAACCAATATATAGATTATATATGATATCAAATAATGGGCTTTTGATTATTGGAATATCAAAGGGGAGTATTATTATTCTCACAGTGTATTCCCACTAGTAATGGTATCCCTGATAATGATCATAAGCTAGTGAGGGGAATGATTGTATTATCCCATTAGCCAGTATATATATATACACGTATCATTATATATATATATATCATGGGGTTACAAGTATTTAGAATTACAATGGTATATGTTGGGGTTATAATGGCAAACCATGACGGCAATTATGGGAATTTGCTTGGGACAATTCCACGACAAGTTACGATTGACATGATGTTTGGGATTAGGGGAACTATCCCACAATGATCAAACATGTCAGCTTGTTTTTTTTGATGATATTCGCCTGCTGATTGTACTGGTGATATCTTTAACAATATTTTGCCTTTGGTCAACAAGTATAAGGGGAAACTACTGGCAGAGGGGGCCACGGTTGCTGGTGCTGCCCATGATGCCCATGTTATCTCCCCAATTCTGTTGCTGGGAAGTCTGGGATGTAATCCTAGCTTCAGACAGAGAAAAAATCGTAAACAATAGACATCTTTAGATATCTTTAGAAAAATCCGATCTTTAGATTTTTAGATCTTTAGATCGTAAACAATCAAACCAAACTTTCAAACTCGAAATCCATCATCCATCCACCGTTGATTTTCCCTATAACAATTGCCACATGTTGGCATCCACCAGGCGCAAAGGAGGCAGCAGCGACTGGAGCAACAAAAAGAAGAGCCGGTCGCCTTAGTGCTGTCAGGGACACCTCGCTGTGGCTGTGATGGTACGGCTTGGACAACGGTTGGACAGGGCAATCTGTAACCTAAGACACATCGGGGAGATGACCAAAGAGTGAAGGATCCCGGATCTTCCAGTGAAACATGGGTTTACCATTTGGTTATGTCATAACATGACTAACATAGCCATGGAAAATCACCATTTTTCATAGGTAAACCCATCTGTAAATGGGCCATCTATACCATGGATATGTTAAATAACCAGAGGGTATCATGTTTTGTCTATAGGAAATAGTTCGGAAACAATCTCAGACATTTTTACTTAGGTTTTCAGATTCCAAATCTCCCAAAACCAGGATCTTTTCAAAACCAGGATGTTTTCAAAAGAAATGTCGTTTTCGGGTCAGTGGCAGATTGCTGAACATCACTGGGGATCGCCTCCCAGGGCCTGAGGTGCGTGCGGTCAGTAGTGCAGCATTTTTCGGGGAACCGGGCAGAGTTTCCCGGCATTTTGGGATGCTGAACTGGGCCAAGCAAAGCCTGGGGTCCCAGGTTTTGGTATATGATTTATATAGGCTTAAGATGATGAAGATGACTTAAACTGTTGATAAATTTCCCCTATGCTCGCCGCACCTCAGTTTGTTGAGCCATTGTACAAGGTGGCCGTCCAGTTCATCAGTTATTGGTTGATTTGTAAATCGTATATAACCCCCTATTGCCTTCAACTGCAACTGAATATATGACTTAGTTATTCTCAGATATCTCGAACTGGTAGATATAAAATGATATACCCTCTGGTGAACTAACATAGCAATGGAAAATGGCTATTTATAGTGGATTTTCCCATTAAGAATGGTGATTTTCCATTGCTATGTTAGTTCACCAGAGGGTAAATCCTTATAAATTGATATAAAATCATGAAAACTTCAACTAAAGATATATCATCCAAAATGCAAAAATCTACCAGGCACCGGGTCCTTCAGTTCCCAGCGCCAGTTTCTGGGTTCACCCAGGCTGCAACGCAGAAAGGAAGAACTGCGTGAAGCCGAAGCTGCCGCCCTCGTAGAGGCCCATGTTTTTTTTAGGGGAAATGGGAGAATGATCATTTCGTATATGAACGATCCATAGTTTATATAGTTTCATAGTATATGAATGATCATTTAGTCAATAGTTTCATAGTTTATATAGTTTATATATGAATGATCCATGGGTTTAGTATATGACTATTGACTATTACATACTGTTGACAATCATCATTTTTAATTTCCACCATTACTTCAAGCAGCATCGTTTTTTAGTGCTTGAAATCGTTTTAATGGTTGAAATTGTTTTTAGTGCTTAACAGTTCCTTTTTTGAAAAGAAATGATTATTATTTATTGTTTGAACATTTGAAACCATGTTTTTTGTTTGGGAAACGTGATGGTCATTGCATGTCATTGCTTGAAACATGTCCAAACCCCACGTTCGCCCACACCCAAATCACACACCCAAACAACATCATATACTTGTCACCAGAGGATGAATGAAAACAATGGCTATATGCAGCAATTTTGACTTTAGGTTTTTAGGATTTAGGGTTTTAATTTAGGGTTTAGGCTTTTAGGGTTTTAGGGTTTCAGGGGTTTAGGGTTTTAGGTTTTGCAAAGTAAAAAACGCTAGCCCTACGCAGGGATTTGAACATGTCAAAGGATATGCGGGATCCGATGCGGGCAAACGTGGGGTTTGCAGCGAACATGTTGAATTCACAGTGTTTGAGGTGGGGAAACTATAGTTGTTGTATATGCATATGTGTATTATATTTGAACATATTTTGAACATATATGTTGGCTGCGGAAAATTGGGCGGAGCATTGCTGAACATCCCAGTTGTTTTTCTGTCCCGGCCATGCAGCCAAGTCACTGTAACTGTCAAGCCCAACATGGTCACAGAATGTCACAGAGCTGCCGGTGTGGTGACCTCACCTGAGTTATGTCATAATCCCCACGGTGGCGGTTGCGAAAGTGGTGGATGACAGCATTATGCTAATTGTTCTGGCGCAAAAAAATGCTACATTATGCTACATTATGCTACGGTGTGACTTGGCAAACACTGGGGATAGTCTGACATGACATACCCTCTGGTAAACTAACATCACTATGGACAAATCCACCATGTTTTCATGGGTAAATCAGCTATTTCTATGGGCCATGGCTATTTCCAGAGGGTAACTTGGAGATCAGGATCCCCATGCAGGCGGAGAGCATTCAAAGCCTCTCTGTTGAGATCAGCCGAGAGGTGGGGATTCCATTTGGACCCAGAAAGGGCGCGCCGCTCGGGCGGATTTTTCATCTGTGGAACACCAAAACCATCCATTTTTGGGGACCCAATGACCCTAGCAATGACCCTCCCAGCAATTGACCCGTTGTTTTGATGATTTTTGATGGAACCTGGATCGCAACGTCCGAAGGAACGGCGAAACCGGAGTTGTTTTGTATAGCATGTTGGTTGGTTGGTGGCTTGGAACATGAATTTATTGTTCCACAATTGGGAAGAATCATCCCAACTGACTTTCATATTTTTCAAAGGGGTAGGGCTTAACCACCAACCAGTTTTTGTCAGCATGTCGTTTCTTGGTGTTTTGGGGGTCCCCAATTCAAAAGAAACTTCTCCAAGCATGCGCCTTTCAAGGCTGAACGAGACGGATCGAGAGAACAGCCCAACAAAAAGTCATTGTTCTCAGACTTGTTGGAAGGTAAAACTGAAACTGGACCAAATAAGATATCCCTATATTTGGGCGCAAATTCCATGGTATTCTCTGTTTTTTTCACAATTAGTCTGTTGTTGAATGTTTATGATGGAACATTTAGACATATTTAGACTGTCTACATGTTGAAATAAACAACATTAAACAACATAAACAGCATCTAAACAACCATTTATGGACCATGGACCATGCTCTAAACGTCTCAAATCTGAGGCCAAGTCGCACTCAGAACGCCTGGCAGCCCGATTTTTGTGTCGTGAGTCCAAACGGGGCTTAAAAACCATGTAAAAACAAAAGAAACATCTAAATAGTATAGCTATGTATAGCTATAAATAGCATATATATATATATCACCAATCATTGAGATGGTGATAGCATCTGCATACTCCAACTAAAAAATCAATCTGCACCAAGCAAAATGTAGTATTTCACCCACTAAATTGATGGCTATGAGTGATATGACCCTCAAAAACATGAATGGTGTACTGTTGCAAAAATTGAAGTAACTCTTTGGTTATTGTAGATGTTCGGGGACAGGGACCTGACCCGAAACTCGAGCCTCATTGTGACTGCATGTGTAGAGAAAGCCGCACATGGCCTACAGTGTCAATTGATTCAATTTGCGATCATGAAAAACACATAGCAAGAAGTGCTCTGAATGTGATGTTTTTTTTGGTTGACACTTGGTTTCCACAAAGACACACGGAGTACAACTGGGTCACCACCGTCGTGAGGGAAAGAACTTCTGAAGAAAGAGAAGGAGGAGTTACTTGGACCTTCCGGGGGATACGATGAACTCCTATGGTGATCCCCTACAAACCACCATGTCATAATCCTCAATATCAAAATGTTAAGAGGTGAAATGTGTTTTTTCTTGTTGTGACTCTCTGATGGTTGGTATTATCCATTAGATATTCATTTTTCATACCTAATTAGATATTAAATTATATAAAATTACTTAAAATATCATTATATCTATTATCATTTAGATATCGGTGTATACCAACCATTTCATTATCTGATAATTTAATATCTAATAGAAATCGATGTCCATTTGTCCATGGCACTGCCATTATGGCTGGCCATGGAGGTTTCCCTACTATGCGTTATTACAATCCCCAATAAATTAGGTCGTACGGGGGTTTCCTAAAATAGGGGTACCCCCAAATCATCCACTGACTATTTTCGTAGTTTCCATTATAAACCATCCAGCTATTGGGGTACCGGGGGTACCCCCATGACCATGGAAATCCTCTGTAAGTTCTATATTTCTATGAAGTTCCTTGATTAACCAAGACATTTTAGATATCCATTCGATATTCATTTTCATAGTTATCTATAGAATTCATTAGATATCGAATATCTCATAGATTTTCTTTCTGTCCATTTATCCATCCATTGATCCATCGTCCACCGCCATGGCGCTGTGCAAACTCCGAAGGTTTCAGCGTTTGTCCTCCGAGATGTTGAAACGTCAGAAGGCCCGCGAGCGTCCGGCGCCCGAGACGGGGACGGCTAAGGCGGCACGGCGCCCGGCGCGGCAAGGTGAAAAACCATGAAAAGTGGCCAGAAATGGTAGGGAAAACCAGGGAAAACTTGAGGAAAAGCCATGAAAAGTGGCCAGAGATATTGGAAAAGTACAGCAACCCACGAAAAGATGCTGAGTTTAGTGCCACCAGAATGTTAATTAAAGATGTTGTTTACTTTGTATTTCCAAATTTACATCAGCATTTGTTTGGGGGTTACTGCGAAGTCACAAGATGGATCAAGTCATCACATGATCCTGAAATCAAATGCTACACGAAGAATCCATAACTCGTCTATATGGTAAATTCAATTAGCACATTTTGCCCTATGGTAAATAAACATAGACCCTGAGTCCATGACTCAAATGTCCAATTTTTAGTGAAAACTAATCTTCCAACCCCATCAACCCCCATGACTGCCAGGGTCCATGTTAATTTACTGGAGGGTAGCAAATTAAGTTGAGTTTAATGGGGATTTACTGGTAACTGAGCCTGCAAAACTATCAAACTTCTGCAGGATTGCTGGTGTGACGGTTTGACTACCAGATACGGTTTGAGGCACATCAATTAAAAGGATGCTATGACATGCTATGACCAAATAAGTAGCCCCCTGGGCTCCATATATGGTTCATGAATGTTGATGATATATGTTCTGTCTATACTATGGATCCAAGTCTTTCCAAGGAAGAAAACCCCTCCCAGCCATCATAGCCATCATATCCCAGCCATGCTTCGAAAGCGGTCCCCTTGGGACGGTTTGCTCTCCTACCTATGGGGCATAAACATTGGAGGGTAAATGTTGCGTAAATGTGGGGGGTGATGCAATGGATGCAACCAAAAATCAATAGGGATGTGACGGGATGTGTTCCTAACTTCATCACTGATAACTACTTCACCATCATTGGATTGTTTTATAGAATAAACTGCAGATAATTAATTACCATGGTTTTTACCATGGTTTTTACCACACTAAATATCGCACTTTGTGAATCTTGGACATCTAGAAACTTCATCCAATGGGAATCAGCAAACCAGCCTGACCATGAGGTGTCATGTAAGATTGTAAGTTTCAAAAATGTGTTGCAATTGTCTCAAATCAAAAAGCAATTTACTGGGCAGTCCAAAAATATCAATAAAACATATCCCACTCAAACATGTTTTGGTTCTATTGACTGGTCATTTACGTTCACACGATGATGTTTTTTCTTGTGTTTAAGCACATGACAGCCATACTATAGCCATATTCATATCATAGCCAGACGGGCAGTACTTCAACACACCCACGGAACATGTTCGATTTAAGGTCGACGGTTTACCAAAACTGCTCTAATTTTTCATCATTATCCAGGAATTATCCATCATGATCCATCATTTGTGCTTCAATATTTACTCAATGGCCATTTCAGGAACCTAAATTGGAGGTATCTACCATATATAAAGCCTATTTTTCAGGCTTATTTTTCAGGGGATATACCCCCAATTCATATGGCCTCAATGTTTACCATGGTCCATCATGGCCCATAGTTTTCTGATCATTTTCCCATGTTTTCCATCGCCGTGATCTCTGATGTACTTCGGCGGCAGGTCGGGAGGAAGATCTCAGGAAGCTGATCAAGGCACGCTGAACGTTAAATGTGACCATGGGATGGTGATATCCCATGATTTTTCAGAGAAAGTCACAAAGAAAATATATGGGGATATATTATATATAATTACGCATAATCATAAGGTTTGGGGAAACGGGACATATTAAATAATAATATATATATATGTATTTATATATATACATAATTATATGTACAATGACCGATGATCAATGTTTCTTTTTGTTTTTTTAACCATGAAAAATTATGCTTAAATCAATAGACTTCCCCTTACACCCATCCAATGATATAGCCAAAGAAATATATGTGCCATTGGATAGTCAAATTAATCCATGATAAGGATTCCCAATAGGGGATGGATGACCATAAAGCATATAAAACCATCTTTTGACCCCTAGCACGTATGGGGATATAGTAGGGACATAGTACGAATCACACACATACAAATATATATATATATACACACTGTATATATATTAATCAATATGAGTTAACCATATTTAACTGGCGAAAGTTTGGATTTTAGAACAGAGTTGCTCCATATAGGTAAATGGTAGCCTCAAGGGCAGGTCGGGCAATGGTAGCCTCTCACTTCGACATAACCAGAGTTTAGCCAGTTTCACCTCCCGAACTTATTTGGGGTGTTGCGAGCAACCCTGTAGATTTTTTTCTAGCACAATTGGATCATTATAATCACAGTAACATGTCAGGCATATGATCATAGATAATTAAATTGCACATACACACACACATATATATATGTATAACGGTAACCAGCAACACAATCATGCTGTTTCAATTTAATGGTTACGTAAGATTGGATGATGTAAAGGTACTAGTACAATTCGTTCATGACACCATATAATAGTGGATCATGTTTGTTTGATAGAAAGGTGTGATAAAATGTTGCAGGATGGTTTCAGAGATGGTTTGTAATTCCTAGGTGGTTGCATGGATCATACAAGATGATAAGATGATATTGCATGATGTGCAGTAAGATAGCTTATTTAGTTGAATTACTCTATATAGATTATATCAATTTACCCTCTGGTTATTTAACATAGCCATGGTATAGATGGCCCATTTATAGATGGATTTACCTATTAATAGCATGGTGATTTTCCATGGCTATGTTAGTCATAACCAGATGGTAAATCGTATACCCTCCAATAAACTGACGCGTAGCTGTGAGAAATGGCCAAGCAAAATAGATGATGTGCCGCCCATTTAAAAAAATGGTGATTTTCCACGTTTGTGTCAATTTACCAGAGGGTATTCCTGGTTGATAAGATTGGATACCCTAAACCCTAAACTAAGATAGATGTGGAACCCTCATTGGTTTCCCTATGAAAATCATCTACCATTTGGTCGCCTTTCTACGGTTACCTTGCCCTGGGCGGACAAACTTGGCAACTTCGACGTGCAGGAGGTGGAAGATGCTGTGAGCCCGCGTCAGACGTCGCCCGGCAGGGAACATGATTCGAAAGATTTGGAAACAGATATAAATTTGGGGATATGGTTATATCATGGTTATATCATGGTTGTATCATGGTTATATCATCGTGATATCATGGTTATATATCCTCATGTTTCAACATCAAAATACCGCAACACGATATTCCTTAAATCGGCGGCAAAGTTAGTGTGGTGCAGAACTCGTCGTCATGATGGCCCTCGGGGTCACATGTTCCTCCAAAGGTCATGGAGGTCATGGAAACTCAGTAGATTTCTTGAGGAATTTACCCTCTGGTAAACATACAAAAAGCTATTGAAAATGGCCCATTTATAGATGGATTTATCTATTAATAGCATGGTGATTTTCCATGGCTATGTTAGTCATAACCAGATGGTAAAGCTTTTGATCCCTATAGTGTTGATTGGTAATGTGTTTCATCCAAAGTTACTATGTTTTTTGTTAGTTAGGTTGACCCCATTTTCGTGGGTAAAACAGATGCATTTCCGTCCCATTTGCAGCTTGAGCCACTGCGCAGTTCTTTCCATCGCCCAGGCTTCGTACTGCCCGACGTCCAGAAAGGCCTAGAAGGTGGAACTTTCTTTTGTTGTGGCCTGAGCTATGTCGATTTATACCTGGTTGCTGGTTTGGAACATGTTTTATTTTTCCATTCAGTTGGGAATGTCATCATCCCAACTGACAAACTCATATTTTTCAGATGGGTAGGTCAACCACCAACCAGATACTGTGTGTTTTCGAATTCAAAAAGGTGGAACAAGGGCCGCTAGGGATCTGATTGTTCGGTTTCACCGTGAGAAAAATCGGCGCATTTCGGCGGCGATTCAGACAGAGGCTGGTTTCCCCATGGTGAAACGATACAAAATTTGGCAAAAGTGCGAGAACAAACTGGGAAAGTGGATGGTACCTTCTGGTAATTTAACATAGCTATTGAAAATGACCATTTTTTGTGGATTCACCCGTTAAAAATGGTAATTGTCCATAGTTATGTTAAATTACCAGAGGGTATCTTGAGAACTTCTTATTTCAAAAGCCAATCATGAAAATTGAAATTGGTTTTCCATGGTTTTCCGAGATATACCAGAACAGAAACATAAAATTCCAACTTAAACTTACCCTCTTGTAAACTAACATAGCTTGAGAAAATCACAATGTTTAATGGGTCAATCAACTATAATCTGATTGGTCGTTTGGAACATGAATTTATTGTTCCATATGGGAATGTCATAATCCCAACTGACGAACTCCATCATTTTTCAGAGGGGTAGGTCAACCACCAACCAATCCAACCAGTAATCATTATTTCAATCACTATAAAATCAATATCATAACTCATCTATAAATATCATAACTAATAATCACATATCATTGATACCCTCTGGTAAACCATATTTTCAATAGCAGCCCCTTTTTCTGCCGCTGACAGGTCCGTTTCAGATGGTCTTAAAGAGACCAAAAAGGCACCGGCTGTTGGGCCTTGCGGATGTGGCCGCTTAGGGTAACATGGCAGGAATCGGGTGATGTCTATTGATATGTGTGGAAAACATTATTTGATAGATGTTAAAAAAAAATCTGTTTGGATATTCAATCTATTATCTATAAATATCTATGATCTATAAGTATCTATAATATATGATGTTTATCATTATGTTCGGATATAACTATCTATATATATAATCGTGGCGGAAGTTTACTATAACTCTTTTTGAAACTTCCGCCACCGCCTTGTGCGGTACTACTGGTATTATATATGTATAAATATCTACGAATGAGAATGTTCCCCTAGTGATTGTTCTTGTCAAGGCTGCGGCATGGGTTTTTTTGGGGGAATTCTCTGCCAGGTTTGATTCCCAGAAACCTGGGAGACGAATCTGAATACTGGGATATTTCATGGGAAAATGGAATATCATGGAATATTATAATGGGATTATATGGGATAATATGGGATATACTCGGATAATTACTGGGATGATATGGGATAATGATGGAGAATGACTGGTTTTTAAATGTGTTTTGTTATACAAATGTCTGAGCCGTTCTGAACTCGTTTTCACCCCCAAAGAAAACCCATCGAACGCTGCGAATTTCGGTGCCCTTCGCCGGAGACAGCGAGGCGCCAAAAGAGCTCCGCACGATGGCAGTGGAACCTGAGCGGAAGGAGAAGCGAAGGAAGGTGCCGCGGAAGGAGGTCGTTGGCGATCTGGGGAAGTCGTGGGGATTTTCGGGACATCATGGAGAATTCAATGGCAGATGTAATGGAATCATATGGGAATCATATGGGAATCATATGGGAATCATATGGGAATCATATGGGAAAATGGGATATAATGGGAATTACCAAACTGAAATGGACATTGTTGGCTCCATGAAATAGTTGGAGCCTGAAAATAGACAAGTGTTAGTCGAAACTCATCTTCCAAGCCACTGTTTAGCAGGGTCTATGGTAATTTGAGGGAGGGCATTGCTATTTTGTGGAAGATGCGAACTGTTTTTTTTGTTAAAATATATGATGCTATATTATTTTTGGTACCCAAATAAGTAAAAGCATCATATATGTTGGGAAAAATGCTATCATTCCTTTGTTTATTTGGGATACTCCCTTCCGCCTCATATGAAACCTTCGTCCAATCACGGTGGATTCGGTGGATGAAATAGCGATGCCATGGGGATAGGAAAATAGCCATGTCTTGTTTGGAGATCAGCTTACTATTGCTAGGAAAAAACGATCAAAAACGCCGTATGTCTTGTTTGGAGATGAGGATACCGGGATACCAATAGGCTTTCTTTGGAGATGGCTGTGACAGGTTTTTTCCCCTGACATCTGAGGCACCACTGGCGATAGAACTCACCGGCAATGTGAGAATGTAGCCAATGTAGCCCACAGAAATTCGCATTCTAAGCACCAACATTTTTTTTGTGTAGCCCAGTGGAAAATCCATGGTAGTCCAGCGGTCCTCTAGCACGGAATCCACTTGAGATTTGGGATTCCAGTCGGGTCGTGTTTTTGCTTCCTATGAAGAACTAAGTATACTCAACTATATAGTAATAGATGTAATAGTACGATGTAATAGTACAGTATAGTCTGTTGTGATACTCAACTCTAGTCCATCTATTTGTTTACTCAACTTGTTTTTATTACTGGTCCAGGTCCATAGTATTTACTTAAGTTCTTATCCAGTAATTTTGGACCAAGAAATGGAGCCCCTGGATCTGCGATTTCCAGGTGCGCGATGCCGATGATGCTGCCGCGAGCCGATCACCAGTCGAGAGCGCAAAACACCCCCCGATGCGCCCGGTCAACGTTGGCGTGGGCAGATGGGAGTTGACCCAGGGGCACAGGGGCACTGTGGAAACGTATCCACCTCCAATCTGGCTTAATCTGGATGAGTTGTGGTGGAAATTCCACTTGTTTATTCCACCATAGTTTGCATCTAATCTTCCCCTGTTCAAATGGTTGCAACTTTTATATTCATCTTCCCATTCCCCTGTTCTGCAACATCTTCTAATCTTTTTTATTCCACATGTTGCGTTTTTCATCTAATCCTCCCTTTGGATGGTCCCAAACATATGTAAATTACCCACAACCACAACTGGTTTCTGGGGAAGGTTTTTTTGGGGGGATGGGAGTACTGGCATATACTGGCATTATGGGAAATGGTAATGGCGATTACTCATCGTAAAAAGGGATGTATATAGCCATAGGATCCATGGTGCTGCCATATATGGTAACATTTACCATCAATATACCCCAAATGTTAGCATATATATATATACCATACATGGATCCTATGGGATATAATATATTATATATGGGATAATGAAGACTGACAAAGATTTGAGCAATTATTTGGAATTTGAGTTGCAAGATGAATTATATATAGAAATGTCTAACTTATTTGTCGTAAATTGCCCCGTTGGGTTCACACAAACGGTGGATAAAATGGTGGATTTTGGCCAACAGTTTTCGGGTGAGAACCAGCTGAAAATGGAAGCTTTCCAGAAAATATGGAAGCGCAAAGTATGGAAACTCATGGTCTCCGGAAACAACTCACATTTCTGGTGGGTTTTCCATAGCTGTGATATTTTTTCCCGGGAATGTGAAAAAGTAGAACCAATAAAATTAGACACAGACCCGGTGGTTCGCCCACCAACGAATTGTTTAACAAACTCAAACAAAAGAGATGAACAATTGTTGACGATGTTGAGCATAGCATTGCGGCTTCCAAGAGAACTGTACCGCTATTAGGGTTCATTTGGGGTCTACATCAAGTATAAAGTGTCCACAGCCATGAAACAAATATCCATACTGCAAGTAGGGCTTCATTTAGGGTTTACATAAGAGATATAACATCTCCCACCCCGATGGAACAATAATTAAACCATACCGCAATTACGGTTTCATTTGAGCTTTACATAAGATTTAAACAAATCCCACCCCCATGGAACAATTCACCATACCGCATTCATCGTCATCGTAAGCGTCATCATCATCATCATCATCACCATCATCCTCATCATCACCATCATCCTCATCGTCATCATCGTCATCATCATCATCATCATCATCAAAACCATTTCCAGTTCCAGGCAAACCATAGGGTCTTGCCTTAAACACACCCTAAATATGTTTCAAGTAGAATGGGAATCTAGATATTCAACCACTAGACATTGAAAAGGTAGAACCAATATTTAGGGAATGTTTAAGTAATCTAATATTAAACATGTCCTAAATGGTCCCGGTAGACAAATTGCAATTCTTTGAGGAACAAATCTGTTTCAGGTCCCATATTTTACCAGCCTTTCTTCTGCTTGTGTTAGCCATTTGTTCCTTTGATGGCTGCCGGAAAAAGAAAACAGCTGGAGGTTACTGCATCGTCTCAAATCAAAAAAACTGCCTTAAACTGCTGGGTGGTTTCAAGTCTTGTTTGTGTCTCACCCTACCTGACTCTCCCAACTCAATAAAACATATTTTCTGGAGTGTTGAACGCACCAGCAGAAAACAAACATCTTTACCAGCCAAGTGAACCCGCACAATATGGGTGAGTTGAAATAGACACTAGGGGTTTTGGATGGTATTCACAAGTTTTAGTTGTGATATGACATGATATGACTATAGGATGCTATAGGTAATTTTAGGGTACTACCATGTACTACCCAAAGACTTGACTTGTTGCAAACTCATCATCGGCTGGAATGACGCACCTCCCCCAAGAACTTGGTTCGAGTTGGAACGGAATGGCAAGGATTCTACTCTCCAGCAGGCTGTCAGTTCTACAACCATTGGGCTTGACCCTGAACATCAGTTATTTGGACTCCAGTTCTATTCATTTGCATATAAGGAAAACATAGGGAAACCTAAATAGAGAATTGTTGTTTTCTAGGTCGTTATATAGATCACGTTTGTTGCATAATTGTTATTTTATGCGTGTCAAGTTGTCTATATATATAGTCAAAAACAAAAACAGGTTCATTACTCATACAGTATACATAGTGTATTTCATAGTGTATTTCATAGTGTATTTCATAGTGTATTTCATAGTGTATTTCATAGTGTATTTCATAGTGTATTTAGTGTATTTCATGGGTATACAGGTATACATAGTGTATTTACATGTTGGAGTAAAAGAAAAACTATAGTCCCAAGCCAATTTATTTCTACATAGTGTGCTTCAAACTCTATGCGGTCGTTGCGCACCCCAAGTTTCCCAAGGCCTCCCAAAGCCCGTTTGGTGAAGGTTCATAAGGCCGGAAGTCGATGCTGGGGTGGACCCAGAAATCCTAAGTGGGAAATAACAGTATGTCAGTATAGTAATGTATAATAATATCATAATATAATTAAGCCTGAATAAGCATGAATATGCCAAGTATATATGGAAATGGAATATCCTAATTTCTATGTGGGTTAATGTGTGGGGTATATATGTCCTGTTGTTTTCTTCATGTCTACCTGCAAAAAAAAAAACATAATTTCGAAGTGTCGTGGTTGAATGGTGAAAAGCATTTCAAACCGTCGCTTTTGGATGGGTATTAAAATGATATAGATCATTTCAGACCACCAACAAGATAACACACACTAGACAAGAATGGATCATTATATGATCCGGCAGGAACTGAATCCTGAAACATGCAAACCAGCCTAGATTATTAGATGAATAAAAGAGCCACATGAGGTACTTCTCGCAAACGATG
>Ga0126342_10008276_pt1 | contig 18629 bp, 10 predicted proteins | sample Cyp1metagenome_FD_92528 | JGI IMG/M metagenome (GOLD analysis project Ga0126342, IMG submission 92528) | Coral microbial communities from Lord Howe Island, Old Settlement Bay, Australia - Cyphastrea 1 metagenome | ecosystem: Host-associated > Invertebrates > Cnidaria > Coral ...
AATAACGTCCTGGCAGCTGCGTTCCTTCCTTTGACACACTTGTGGCCACACTCAACATGGCATCGTCTCCAGATGCGGTGGGGCGGGGTGGGGTGGGATAATAACGTCCTGGCAGCTGCGTTCCTTCCTTTGACACACTTGCAGCCACACTCAACATGGCATCGTCTCCAGACGGGGACCTTTTTGCCAGGCGTTCAAAAATTTCTGAGCGAATTAGCCAGGTCAGGCATGTATCTAGATGACACAGCCAAGACGATGCTTCGAAAAAAAAGAAATGCACACCGCTTCATTGCTGAACCATGCCATTTTGGTTTCCAGGTGTCCTTGGTTTCGGAATCATCCTTGGTTTCAGAATCTTTTCTTTTGGTTTCAGAATCATTCTTGGTTGCAGAATCATCGGTTTTGGTTTCAGAATCATCCGGTTTTGGTTGCAGAATCATCCTTGGTTTCAGAATCATTCCGCAGCCGGGGGAAGGGATTAGTTCTGATTTGCGATAATCATGAGGATTTGACAGAAATCATCTGGTTGGTGGTTTGGAACAGTTTTATTTTTCCATATATTGGGAAGAATGATCCCAATTGACTTTCATATTTTTCAGAGGGGTAGGCTCAACCACCAACCAGTGGATGTTGCAATTTGAAGTGGCAACGGAACATCCGCCAGTGAATCCACAGCAGGATGATCATTACTATGGAAAGGCCATGGGAAAACCTAACAATGTGGAGCCCCCAAACGGTATGTTTGTTGGTTGATAACCATGGGAAAACAATAGAAAAATCGCGATTTCACCATAAGAAAAGCATACAATTTTTTGGGCCCGCACACGTTATGTTTGTTGGTTTATAATTCCATCTAAACATAGTAGTTATAACTACCATACACCCTAACGTGAAATTGTAGTTATATGGCGCAACTTAGCTATCAAAACGGGGCCCCACATTGTAGGCAAATGATCTACGAATGGTGGGTTTTGCACATTTAAGTGTTGGTTTTTATGGAGGTTATAATATTGAAGTTCTATCTCCTTTTTGCACGTTTCCTGATTCTGGTGGGTTTATAGTAATCCCCCAAAAGATAAAACAGATTAAACAAGGATGGTATGGAGGATGTTTTCCCATGTCCAGGTATCCAATGATTCTAATCTTCTTTTGGGATGCTACAATGTGGTGCCCCATAGATAGCAGTAAATAGCTAAGTTAGCTGATAAGTTCAACAACTATGGTTTATGATACTTATAACCATAGTTGATTGGGTTTATAAGCCAACTTATAACAGCGGGACACCACTTTGTATATCCCTCTACATTCCCATTGGGGCAAACTTTAACAACAACGACGACCTTGCCGACGAAAGCCCATTTGAGTGGCAGTGAGGAGTCAAGGCTGAAGATCGATGCTTTGTAATGTAGTAGTCAGCCTTAGAATCTTATATTATATGGATTACATGGAGCATTTTATGGCACTATATCCTAAGACCCAAGCTGCACCCATTTTATGGATATACAATAAAATACTCAGCCTCCCATGTTTTTTTTGTTTTTTTTATATGGAGCCATTTAGACCCCAAGCTGGACCCATTTTCCAATCATTTTGGTGCAACCGAGGCAAGACCCGCCGACCTGCTCTTTGGCAGAATTCAAAATATCATTGGGTCATTGGGTGCCCCCGGTCGAACGAAAAAATCGCTAAGGTGGGGCAAGTTTCACTCCATTTTTTTGTTGTTGGGTTTTCGTTGGGGGATATAACATGATATAACGAACTATAGTTCATCAGGTTTGTAAACCAACTTACATAACTGGGGCACCACCTTGTGTCTGAAATTGGAGGATACCAGGAGACCTATCAAGTTGCGATATCGTCAAAACTTTGGTAAGTTACGCCACTTTTGGGGGGTCATCAATCCATTGCCGCCATTGCCATAGGGTTACTATACTACCCTCTGGTAAACTGTTACATTTTGCGAACTGGAAAAATCCACCTTGTTCATGGGAAAACTCACTCACTATGTCTATGGCATTCTATGACCATGTTCAATAGCTTTTTGTATGTTTACCAGAGGGTATACCCCACTATTTTTCGACTCCAAACTTTGTAGATGTAACTTGACCGTGGCACAGTTGGGTTTCTCTTAAACTGGGGGACCCCCCAAAAAACATCGTTGATCATCACTGGTTGGTGGTTTGGACATGAATTTTATGACTTTCCATTCAGTTGGGAATGTCATCATCCCAACTGACGAACTCCATCATTTTTCAGAGGGGTAGGTCAACCACCAACCAGAAACATTCGTTGATCATCACGTCCCCGGATGGAAATTGCAATGTTGCGGGTCCCCGGTCGTGTCGAAAACGATGATGTTTCTACATTTGGAGAATGAGTGTCCTCAAACAGTGATCTTTATGTGAACACTTGGGTACAGCAGTTTTGACACATAGCAAGTTCGAATGACTTTATGGCTAACCAAACGTTGAAACAGGTTTGGAACGATTGATACCAAGACCCACCTGTGACAGGCATGGTTACTGGGAAGCAGCGACACAAGCCAGCGCCCAACAAGAACTGGCAGCTTCCTAAGATTTGGGACTTTGAGATCGTATGCTCGAAGACTTTTTTGCATGCCATCCTGGAACTGGCAGTGATTGGTACCCAAAGACCGTTTGGAGCGGTGCACGTTTGGTCAATACATCAACGTGTACAAATGCGTGCACTGCCAGGAAGAGCTGTTTACCCTTCTGTGCAGGCGGAGCAGCGAGAATGCACCAATGAGAATGGGTGGAAGAAGTCTTCCTCAAGCAAATTGGATGATTCAACGCAACGACCCATCTTGGATCCAGGGATCTGCTTATGACCTGTTGGTTCCGGCCAAAAAAGGAAGTCCTAAGCAAAGTTTGCCCTGTGGTAAACTAAAAGTTTGCTATGGACGCCATGACCCATTTACAGATGAATTACCTATTCAGTTGTTATTTTCCATAGCCGTGTTTTAAATTTCCAGTTACCAGAGGTTATTTTTGCAAAAAATAGCCATACATCAACTCTAAGAACTGCCATTGAAGATATTAATGTATTTCGGGGGGAATGCCTTCGTTGGTATTTGAACGATAATAAATGTCCCCCCTATTATATCCCCCTAAATATCCCCACTATCTCCAATTAATCCCCAATAAACCAAATTGAATCTATCAGCAATGGACAATACAATTTACCGATGCTTTTCCCAGCTATCCATTTTCATCTAGGATTTCCCACCTTTTAGTACCCCCACAATGGCTTCAATGGGAGGTTCCCTGGGAAATTGATATTACAATAACTAGGGTTTATGGTAGTTATAATTGTAATTAGATGGGGTTATAAACCAACAAACATGACTAGCGGGCCCCACATAGTAGGGTTACGGTTACTGTACCTATAATTACGATTACCTACTTACTAAGTGGGATGACCCAAGGGCCCCGTGTCTTTCAACGGAGACAGAATGGTTTCGGCTGATTTTTCCCAATCAACCCAGTGAACGAATGTTTCTTGGGCTGGCTGGTGTTCTAAAGAAAATGGCAACGACTGCCTCCTGGGTTCCACTGTGGCCGAGGTTGCCCCAAGCGCTACACTTGCCACTGGGCTGGTTGATGTTTGGGTGACTTACCCAGATCATAATGGGATAATAATGGGATCATAGTGAAAAAATTGAGGTTTTACCTACAGCAGGGGCGGGGATATAGTTGGGATAATGATGGCCTTCCTTCACCTGGAAGGCAGACCAGGTTTTGATGACCCAAAGTGGAGAGACTCTGCAGCTGCTCAGGCAGGCAAGGACAAGAAGGCCGAGGTATAGCTCTGGGCGAGATGATGGCCAGGCAGGTCGAGGAAAAAAAATAAGATGCTGAAACTAAAAGCTGCTGAGCTGGAATGGCAGATGAGCAGCCAGAAGTTGTCAGCCATGGTGCAGACCTTCAACCAGATGAGTCAGCACTGAGACAACCAGGGGTATCACCCAGGGGGAACTTTGCGTATCACCGGCTCTGAGCTAGCTGGTTGGTGGGAGTATTCGAACCCCAACTTCAACATCACCATGATGACTGTGGACACTGGTGAAATGTGGCGTCCGGAGTGCCTCAACAAAGCGGCCTTAGTTTATAATGGGATATCACTTACTGGGATTTACTGGCAACCAAGAGTTGCTGGAAAGTGACCTCAATTGAGAGATGATCAATGACTAGTCGTTTCCAACATGCATAGGGATTGCTCATCCGATGGCTACTCCAAGAAAAAACATAAATCCTATTTAAATTTATAGATATAGCATAAATCCTGCATAAATCCAATAGTTAAGCGTTTTTTTTCCACCAACTCAGCGATTCCGAACTTGGGCACCACTGTCCTCAATGGCTTTCAACACGTACTGGCAAGACTCGTTGAACACGTACGTGGGCGCTCCAAGACACCCCTGTTGTTCGATGGGTTCAGAGATTGAACCATCTGTTGTTTGATAATAATATCGGTAACTATATTATAGTTTATATTATTGTTATATCATGTGGGTAAAACAAAAATAAGAGATTGAACCATCAATATTATATAATGTGGGTAAAACAATAATTTGCCAACCATTTAGGTAGGCATAGTTTATACCACCTATTTATGGTGGAATTGGGGATGGTGTATTTTTGTTTTACCCACATTAGGGGATTTTTTTTATCGGGTTGTGTCTATCATAGATATGAGTGATATATATTAGTACATATCATCAAATTTATTGTTAGTATCATATTGTATCTATCATAGTTAGTACATATTTTGAAAATTGATATATATATATACTAACACTGATTAGTAACTATGATTATATGTTCATTTAGATGCACTAACTAATACTGATAAACTAATAGTTGCTGATTCGTTCTTGATCAGAATCAGTTGGAAATCCCGTTCTGAAAACCAGGCAGTTTTTTGAAGGTTCACGAATGGATTTTTGAATCCAACATGGCCATGTTGGGATTTTTCCAATTACCCTCTGGTAATTTAACGTAGCCATTGGAAACGGCCATTTATAGTGGATTTACCCAGTAAAAAATGGTGATTTTCCATAGTTATGTTAGTTTACCAGAGGGTAATGTGGGTAAAGCAATCATACACCATCCCTTTTTTCGGAACAATTTAGATACAACTTAGATATTTTTTTCATTTTGAACAGGTTTGTTTCTCCAATTCATAGCCACATATGATCACATCATGTTCTCATGTTCAATACAATTCTTGGGATCTGTCCTTGGTTTGAAGACTGCAATCATTTTTTGGATCTGTGTTTTTTGAGGACTGCAATACGACATGGATGACCAGTCTTAGCGGTCTATGCTGTGGTCAAATCCTTTGTTGAGTCCAACATGTGGACAAATTTAGTCATCTCTGTACTGTACATATCAAATACTTTTTAGATCTATGTAATTGGGTTGTTTTCATGTCCTTACAAAGATAATACATGGAAATACGGATTTGTCTACATGTTACATTGGGGTGATTTGTTGGGGGTAAACGTATGCAACGAAAACGCACCATGGATAGCATGGTACCGGAAAGGGTCCGTTCTACCCGATCAAGGGTTGCCCTTTGGATCCCTTTGGTAGTTTAACATGGCTGCGGCTATGGTAAGTGAACTTGAATGACTACTTTATAGATTAGTTAAAACTGAAAAGTTGTCATGTTCCAGAGCTATGTTGAATTTCCAGAGGGTAATTTCGACTGCTGCAGCCACCTCAGGTACGAATCCTCCAATGCTCAATAACTTATCAACGACTTGTGGCCTGGGCAACTTGGTCTGGATCATTTTACATGAGGATGGGTCGAGTTGCCTACAATGCGGGGCCCACAAACGTTATGTTTGTTGGTTTAGAAGCCCATCTAACTAGACTAACTATAGAGTTATATCCAGTTATATCCACCATAAACCCAAACGGGAAATTGTAGTTATTTGGCCCAACTTAGCTATCCAACGGGGGCCTCACATTGTATGAGTTTACGATAGGGGGAATCAACATCCAGTCAGCTACCAGCTATGCTCTGTTGGGTACCGTTTGGATCCCAAGGTTGTGACTCATAGCCACATGTCTATCTGGGCAAGGTTACCTGCTGGAATCCCCAAATAGCCTGATATTGTAAGGCAAGTGAACTATTAATGATAATCAACTATATGGAAAATCAACATGTTTTTGATATATTATTGATATGTATATATACATGTAATTATATAGTCATCGAAGTATTGCAGGACCTATAACTCCAATATCGTCTGAGGAAACCAATTTCACCCACCGTTCGACACCAGAATCGCAGTGAACTTTGAGTTGCCTCCGGGGAGTTCACGGGGGCTTACGATGATCAGGGAATGTGCTGCGGGTTATAACATGTTACAAACCCAAACATGGGATAATCTTAGTGTCACAGAATTGGATGATGGGAACATTTAGAGGAACCCCCATCAAATTTGATGGTAAAAACCTATGGGTTTCCTGTAGATTTCCCGTGAAAACCTATCCATCGTTACAGTGGTAATGGAGATTCTGTATTACCCTCTGGTAAGCTGTTGCATAGCTATTGGAAATGGCCATTTATAGTTGATTTATCCACAAAAATTGTGATTTTCCATAGTTATGTTAGCTTACCAGAGGGTAGTAACTCTGGCTAAGTCCTCGATTCCTGTTGATGATCAGGATTGATTTTCACCAGGGTTACGATCACCAGTCTGATCCTTCGAGGATGCAGTTGGTTCTTTTGGGGAGCAGTCGAAGTAAGAACCACTTTTGTCTTGTTACCATTCAGCTACCGTATGTGTACCTATTGATGATGTGTGCGGAAAATGTAGGTAAAATATACCAGGTGATAATCCACTTATGGATTTTATATGATTTTATAAGTATATTACGGGCATGTCACTGATGTCACCATCAAAACTGGGGGAAATGAGGATTTGACCTGCAAACTTGGGTATTTATATAGCTGCTTTGTGCTGAGTTGTGTTCTTGATGATAGCAAAGTTGGTTCAGTTCACTAGGTTAAGGATGGTGAAGTTTTAGTTATAACTGGTTATAGCTGGGATTATACATTGCATAAATGGGGTTTTGTTAGTACTTATACCTGGTATTTCTGGCCATAACTGTATATAGTTTATGGTAGATATATCGAAGTACCGAATGGTGTTTCGAACCCAAGGGTCATGTTTAATTGAAAAAGATCTGTAACGCATCCATAAGGTGGTGCCCCCCTAGTTATGTTTGTTGGTTTTGAAACCATAGTAACTATAGCTATATCTGTCATAAACCATAGTAAACCATAGTTTCGGAACCATAGTTGCTTTTAGAAACCACAGTAACCATAGTTTATCTATGTTAAGCTAGTGAACTAAACCAGCTTCGACATCGGTCCACTCTGGCCTTGGGCCCCCACTTTCCAGGTAAGGTGGATGAATAGCGATTTCAACACCCCTTCATTGGGGAATTTGCCACGTTCATCCATTTTCTATGGACAATATATTTGTAGAGCTATACAGAGTTAAATACATGTTTCCATCTATATATGTAATATCATTATATCTATACATGTAATATCTATATATACAAATATAAAACCTATATTACATATATAATATACAATGTAGTTGTTTTTCCTATGGATAAAGATATGGAACATTATTCTGCATATATGTTTTCTACATATCACTGCTATATAATCGAAATAGTATAATTTCACTATGTTGATATAAATATAATGGTAGTGATATTACATGTTAATATAATAGTATGATACATTGATATAATAGTATACTACTACTATATTGATATTACGAAACTAGTATCATTGACATTACAATATATAGATATATACTGGTTGGTGGTTTGGAACGTGCATTTTATTTTCCATAATATATGGGGTAATCCTTCCCATTGACTTTCATTTTCTTCAAGATGGTTGAAACCACAAGCCAGATAATTATATATATATTATACATATATATACTTTTGTATACACCATCAATATATATATATACATACTGGAAAAGAATAAGAATGTGCCCAGAAAAACCGGGATCTATCCATTGATCCTTCAACGTCCTTCTTTTTTTTCAGGTCAAGCCTGCGACGCGGATCCCACCGTTCTTGGCGGACATCCCACGTGCCGCGGCGAGCCGAAAGCCGCGAAAGTCAGTGATTTCTATGCCGCGAAAATCGATTCATCGATGTTTTTAATGGGATATAACGACCAAAAATCAAGATTCACCATAGACATAGTTGATTTACCATCTATATGGATGTCTCATCATATTTTTTTTCATTTATATGGATGTCTCATCATTTCTCCATGGGACTGAAAAAAAACATGAGAAATTCTATGCCACTCCTAGGGATATACCCTCTGGTAAACATACAAAAAGCTATTGAAAATGGCCATAGAAAGTTCGTTGATTTACCCATAAAAAATTGCGATTTTCCACAGTCATGTTAGTTTACCAGAGGGTAACGACCAAAAAATTGGATTCATACTGATTAACATTAGTTAATCTACCTGATCTAAATGATTTATGATGGAAAACACGGGGATTGAACTGCTTAGTGGCTCATCCCACTTAGTAAGTAGGCTATAACCCTATTTGTAAGTAGATTAACCCTACAAATCTCACTGAAGAAACCAGGGATATAATGATATAATCCACTTAGTAAGTCGGACAAGCCACCAAGTAACAATTGATGTTTGATGTTGTTGTGCCTAAATGGTCCATGTTACTAGTTGTTGCTGAATCATTCCCCAATAACTTAGTATAGTAACATTGTATAACAATTGGTGTGACGCCTGATGTTTGAAGATGTTGGATGGGTTGGATGTTTGTTTTTTTCCTGCAGGGTATCGAACTTGAACTGAGTCTGGTTGGTGGTTTGGAACATTTTTCCATATCTTGGGAAATTCATCAACCCAACTGACGAACAAAAATATTTTTTCAGAGGGGTAGGTCAACCACCAACCAGATTACTTACTTGTGCTTAGTATTTTCAGAGGGGTAGGCTCAACCACCAACCAGAGTGATTCTTGAGAGTTGCTCACTACCCGTCCATCGATAGCCATGGATCCATGGATCCAAACATTTCACTGATTCTCTCAGCAATCCTGGAAGTACAGCGAACGACCAACGGATACTGACAGATGGTCGCGCTTAGATATCTAATTTGGTTTATAGTGAATAGATATAATATCTACAGTATATAGTTAATGGGCTTTAAAAACCAACAAACATCACTGGGGGGCACCACCTTGCACCAGTTTCTCTACTCTATCACATTCAATCTCCATGTTTCTTTGTTGTTTACCCCCATTTTTGTCTATTATTTCCTATGTTTTCCTGTGTTTTTTAGATCCTGTGAGGGCACAACGTCCATCGAACAAATCTCAGGTTTGGCACCTGCAAATGCATCACCGGCGCCTGCGGCGCCGAGGGACACTGCAATTTCATGTAGCATTAACCGTTGATGATTCAATACTATTTACGTCAGAAAATGGTTCTGTAATATGTTCACATCCATCACCCTATTATTAAAGTCGCTCAACTGCCGCCAACATGCAATACTGCACCACGAATTTGGGGATGGAGTATTCTTAAAGGTAAACGCCAGCTTTCTGGTTTGACTTTGTGATTGCAGATGCTTTGTTCTTTGCCAGATGAGATATTTGGTACAACGACCCACCCAGGGTCTCTTGGAATGAGGGAGTTCAGAAACCAAGGCCTCTAAAACCTTAAAACAAACATTGGCTTTTTTTTTGGCCTCTTCAGGTTTAAGGCATTCTTTTGTAGCTTTTCAGCAGCTTCCACCAGCAAGTTTTGGCGCGACAAAGAAGTACGAGTCCGGCCATGAAGATACCCGCTTTTCGGTGTCATCAGCTCCATGGCCGTGGAAAACCCCCCTTTTGGATCGATGATTTTTCCATTAAAACAATGGGAGATCTTCAGGATCCTAAAATGGAGGTACTGTACCATATTTCTGGCCATATTTTATGGGGATGTTCCCTGAAATTTAGGCCTAAAAAATAGTCCTTATATATGATAGGTACCTCCAATAAATCGGATCCTGAAATTCCCATTGTTATTAGAACCTCCATTTTAGGGATTTCCCAGCCACGTTTGAGGACACCGAAAAGCGGGTGTTAGGTGCGGAAAGTATTGTGAGATCTCGGGCGAAGTTCACCGACCAAGGATGAACCCTTAATTTAGATATGTTTATCACCATTTGAAAAATACTGTCCCTATGGTAGGGCTTAGAATTTCTACTTCACAAATGATTGGAACTGGGCAAACCACCATGTATTCCTGGTTCTTTGGGGGTCCAGGTATGTTTTATGAGGAGGAATGGGCTTGCTGGGTTCACTGGTTCCACCCCGAACAATTTCGTCCGTTCTCTGGCTTTGTCAATCCAGAACCCATCAAGTCTGGCACAACTTCAAGGTGAGCAAAATCTCAAATGGTATTCTCAAATAGAGTGTGTAAGTTGATTTGCAAACCCCATGAATACTATAGAATACTATTTAGATATATCTACCATAAACCATAGTATACCGTAGTTAACCTAGTGAACTAAAACAACTTAGCTGTCGTTTGGGGGCTCCACCTTGTGTAGATTGTACATCCAAGTGTTAAATCACTCAAGATTGATTTCTCATCATGTGACGGCCTTGTTTCAATAGTTTCAGTTCAATCTATCGTTTCAACATTTCTCTAGATTCTTAGATGACCTCAATCCAACATACAAATGGTTTGATTTCCATGACAACTTGAATGATGTTGAGGAGAAGTTGAGTCATGATGGTCATGTCCAAGTCCAACATTTTCTGGGAAGAGCTTGGTAGCACTGCGAAAAAGAATGATTAATAATGGTATATTAATGATGGTTAATAATGGCTCAATCATGGGATAATGATGGCTTTCATCATATTTAATCATGTTTTTACATATTTTTACTATGATATATTGAATAATAACCATCATTATCCCATACAATAACCATAAAATAACCATTTTAACCACCATGTTTTACGAAAATTAAAAAAAAAACTCTGTAGCAATGGTGGCTGGAGCCTCTTCCGGACCCGCGGTGTGATCCTTGGGATCCCGGCCGGCGCATGGTATGTAGCCGAGCTCAAGAATGGACGCGGAAAATGCAGATTGTTCATGGTTTTTTTTGGATACTATGGGATAATATGGGGATTTGTTCAGAATTCTCATGGGAATTGTTCATGGGATATGTTTTGGTTGGTTGAAATGGGTAAGTCTGAAAATAGTACAATTGTCAACAAGATTAGGGGTACAACCCATTGATGTGGGGATGTAATAGGTATATCTTAGGTATGATGATGTTCTTGTTTGAAAAAAAAAGGTATTATCCAAATATACATGCCTACAACACTGGGAAATTCATCTAGTATGGTTCTACAATGTCCCAAGATGTGCTAATTATTCTAAAAACGATTCAGGTTATCCAATATATTCTAATTATCCTACTCATACAAGGTTGTGCCCCCCCAGTAATAAGTTGGTTTATAAACCATAGTAAGTAGTTCGATATATCTACCATAAACCATAGTGAAGTTGGAGTTATTTGGCCCAACATAGCTAAGGAACTGAGGCACCACCCTGTCTGTTCCATTCTACCTCATCTAACTATAGTGATAATTGCCATAAACCCTAGTAAAATTGCAGTTATTTGGCCCAACTGAACGCTATCACATATCAGCCCAGCCAATCAATCCCAATAAATCACCATTTTTCATGCTGAAACCACCATTTTCCCTATGGTTCCCGTATGGTTTAAGCATAGCCACCACCCGGTCACCGCCAAGGTAAGGAAAAAGGTCGACCAGGACAACACCAATGGCGCAGGAAAAAGGTGCAAAACCGGGACACCGGGAGTGGAAACGATGGTGAAATCCCACAGGTCACATAATATTTAACGTTTGGGGAAACTAACATAACAGATATTAATAGTGCTTAATAATATTATTTTATGATAATTTATGATAATTTATGATAATTCATGGTGATTAATGGTGATATACCCTCTGGTAAACTAACATAACTATGGAAAATCACCATCTTTAATAGGTAAATCAACGAACTAAATGGACCATTTTCAATAGCTATGTTTGTTTACCAGAGGGTAGTTTGGGATCAGTAGTGGGATTAATATTGGGATATGTTTAATGAAATTCCACTATTCTTAAATAAGAATGGGATTAATGCAAGATTGGGAACATGAATTGATGTTTTTTTTCTGGGGAAACTAACATGGTAGGATGATGCTTAATCATGGGATAATGATGGTTTTCATCATATTTAAAAATGATATTTACTGGTTGGTGGTTTGGAACATGAATTTGGTGAATTTCCATTCAGTTGGGAATACTGATCCCAGTTGACGAACTCATATTTGTTTCAGAGGGGTAGATATACCACCAACCAGATAAGTTATAAGTTAACCTCTGGGGAAACCCACATAGCGAACTGGAAAATCACCATCTTTAATAGGTAAATCAATTATACTACAAATGACTGGTTGGTGGCTTGGAACATGTTTTTTTCCATATCTTGGGAATAATAATCGCAGCTGACTTTCATATTTTTCAAAGGGGTTGAAACCACCAACCAGATAATTACTGTGCCATTTTCAATAGCTATCTATAACAAATTACCAGAGGGTAACCTCTGGGGCAAGTTGAAGTTTTTGACCCGACAGTTTTCACGGATAGAACTACAATGTGGGGCCCCCTAGTTATAAGTCGGTTTATAAACCCCATCAACTATAGTTGTATCTGCCATAAGCCATAGTGAAATGGGAGTTATTTGCACCAACGTAGCTATTTCGAACTGGCAAACCACCTTGTAGAACTAGGGAAACGAATGTGGGGAAACGTTTTTCACCAGAGTTATCGGGGTTATACTTCAACTCATGGGGGTTGTTTTTTGCATCACAGCCGGTGCCGCTGCTGCCCCATAGCTAAGTGGGTTGATTTGCCGCTCACGGTGAATTCTATGGTTTATGGTAGATACATCGAACTAGTTGTGAGGATTACAATCCATCTTAGCTATCATGAATGAGCTATAAATCCCATTAAATCCCCATGTTTGTTGGTTATATCATGTTATATCACCATTTTCCTATGGTTCACTTGATGAAATGTGAAAAACTTAGCTATCTTAACTTTGGGGCTCGTTAACTTTGTGAAATAAGCCAACTTAGCTATCATGAAGAGCGGCCCAACCTTCTCACGGTGGCAGGTGCTTCTGCCCTCTGAGCAGATCCTGCACAGCGTGCGGCTGTCGCAGCGCTTGGAACGCGAAGCGCGTGAGGAAGTACAAAGCCGACAGAGGGAGGAGGCCGGGGAATGGTCGTGTAGAAGATGTGTTTTTTTGTTTTACCACTGAATAGCCATACAATGTCATGCATCTAAACATATCGAATCTAAATCATACAATAACCATACCATGTTTGTTTCTAGATACTAAGTGGTTTATACATGGTATCTATAGTTAGAGGGTGAAACCTAAGCATAATTCACCAGTGAATAACGGGGATACATTGGGAGAGAATGACAATCATGGGGATATGATGGAGTGTAGAACATGGTTTTTATCAATGGCCATGTCAGGAACCTAAATTGGAGGTACCTACCATATATAAGGCCTATTTTTTGGGCCTAAATTTCAGGGCATATCCCCACAAAATATGGCCAGAAATATGGTACTAACGTACCTCCAATTTAGGATCCTGAAATTACCATTGAACATGTTTTTTTTTACCAGTAGTCTCCATGGTTTACATGGTATATTTGGAGCTGGATTTAGTCGTCTCCACATATCCGGAATCAAATGCATGAATGGCAAAGTACCAACATTAGTATCTACATGGTTAAATCATCATATCTACATGGTTAAACCATGTATTAAGCTATAGATGTCATCATATCTACATCGTTTCATCATGTCGTTTTAATATCACTAAGCCAACTTTACAATTCTATGGATTACTCTTCCGGAATCAAAGGTGGCAATGGACAATCCACCATTTAGAGGTAGTTTTTTTCGCATGAAATCTCCGTAAAACCCGGAACCCTCTGGCAAACATACAAAAAGCTTTAGAAATTCACCATTTTGAATTGGTAAATCAACTATAAATGGGGTATGTTCAATAGCTATGTAACAAAAACCAGTATGTTCAAGTCATAGATGTCCTTTTCCCATTGGTTGGTTGATTAATAGAGGGGCTTGTTTACCCCTGTAAAACAATAGGTACATGATGATAGATGGGCCCCACTATTTTTACCAAAAGGACATTGTTGAACACCAGTATGTTCAAGTGCCGCGTTTGGTTACCAGAGGTCTATCCCCACTATTTGTCCATGACATCCACTTTGCACCAACGGCTCAATCTATCAGTGCTCCAAAAGGTGGTGCCCCCCCAGTTGTGTTTGCTGGTTCGATGTAACTACCATAACCTGAAATTGGAAATTAAAAACTAGCTTAGCTATCATTGGATTGGTTTAACGGGAAAATTTACAGGAAACTCCCATCTTTAATGGTCAAAACCCATGGGTTTCCGGTGAAGATTTTCCCTGGTCCCAATCCAATGTGTCGGCGCTTCGCGATTCCGAACTGGGGCACCGGCACCAGGTGGACCTCGAGTTGGTGGAATGTCCAAGTCCACGTTTTCGGAATCCGAAGCGTCTCGCTGTGAAAAGTCGCGTGTTTTTTGGGCGGCACCAGGTGGACCCGCGGATGAGAAGTGGTGGGGTTTTGGTTTTATCCAATATGGGATATATGGGAGAAGCCTAGTTTTTTTTTTCAGTGTCCACGGGATAATTCCAATATATATATATATACATGTATATACATATATATATACATAATACATAACACTATATATAATATAATACATAATAAAGAAATATAGGATATGTAAGCCTAGTTAAGGAACTTTAGCCACCATGCTGAAAATTTTCAGTACCCTATAGATGTGGCATGATCCTCCAATCCTCGGCAACAGCTTGTTCGCCCGACGAAGAGTTATGGCAATTGGTCAGTGAATCGGTCAGTAAGGGGAATCATCCCCTTTTATGGCCTTATTTCAGGTGAGTGAAATATTACAAGTTACCCATATATATATATCCCGTGTATATCCCTAGAAATAACGGTATATCTATTTACCATTCATTTATACTGCAGTTATAATATGTATATATATATATATACTGGGGAAAGAACGGATCATAGTAGTGATATATATATATACACATAACCTAGGGTTGACAAGAGGTTAACCTAGTGATATAGAACAACTAGAGTTATATAACCAACTGCTTGGTGGCTCATCCCACTTAGTAGGTTAGCTCACCCTAGTTGTAAGTACATTAACCCTACTCATCCCACTTCTAGCCAGGGGTATAACCCACTTAGGAGGTAGGATGAGCCACCAACTAGTTATAGGAGTTATGGCATTCCATTTATAGCTGTTAGTTGGGCCATAAATGTATGTGTCAGCCAGACAAATCCAAGATCTATGCAATGTTTGGCCGTATAGAATTAGCCGCTTCATCTCTGCGAAAGCAACTTAAGTTCAGGTTCGTCATCTTGTAAGCGTTTCACATTGCACCCAAAAATGGATTGTCAATCATCCTTACATTTAGGCTCATGGTTGGGGACACTCAAACTGAAAGATGCCCTGCTTTAATTGGATGTGTCTCAAGACGGAGGATACCCCAACATACAGCCATCTATATGTGGAAAATAATGACATGAACCAGGGGATCCCAGGTTACCCTCTGGAAATCAAAAATGGCTAGCTTCGAAATCCCCTATACATAGAGGTGTATAGCTGGGAGGGTGGGAGATTGTGCAGAAAGCCATGTTTTGATGACACCGGAGGGTACCTTATTTTCAGACAAACCTCTTCTGCTCCGTGCATCCTCAACGTTTGTTGCCCAAAACACGAATAAGGGAGACTAACATTTGACATTGAGAGAAGCCATTGCAATTGAGGATTCCCCACTCAGTTGTTCTACATCCCTTCTCAGTCACAGAAACAGTGAGCGGCTCGCCTCCAGTTTTGTCGTCTTGAACGAAATAATATACTGTAATATACTATCATGTTCTGTGTAGATGATTATATGTCCTATCCATGTGTCATGATGTCACTGATGTTCACTGCGCCATCATTTGTTTTATCACCTTACATTGAGGTGGGTCCCCTGGCTATAAATTGGTTTATAATTCCATTAAAACTTAGTTCAACTAGTTCGGTATATCTGCCGTAAACCATGGAATTTACCCAGGCAAGAAAAACAACTTAGATATCGTGTGAGGTTGAAAATGTTGTTAGCCAGCATGGTGGGTCCCTGGGATCCAGGATCCAGGAGCGTGACAGATATCGTAAATCAGCTATTTGAAAAAGAACATATAGTTGATATAGGGAAGCACCAAGAACATATTTGAAAAACAAATATATTTGAAATAACATAGCTATAGCTATTTAATAAACTATGTTGTTCTTGGTTTCAAAAAAAATGCCGGAACGCCCCATATTTGGTAAAACAAAACACATCGTTTTCCCCTAAATCCGATGGTTTCGATCAACTTCAAGGATCATCTAACTGCCCCGCAACCATGGTTAACCCTCTGGTTATGTCAAAATAGCTATTGAAAATGACCATAGGAATAGTTGATATACCATCTATATGGATGTCTCATCATTTATATGGAATTTACCCGCTGGTAATTTGTTACATAGCTATTGAAAATGGCCATCTAGTTCGTTGATTTACCTATGAAAAATTGTGATTTGCCATAGCTATGTTGAATTACCAGAGGGTATAACTTATCTATGAGACAACCTGAACGGGGACGTACTAACCATGGTTAGGAAACCACTTAGGCAAGTGCGACGTTCTTCCTCTTCCAAGTAAGGGGACATATAAATCGACTATTGAATCATTTTGGTGATCATCGTTTTCCACAGTTTTCCTATGGTTTCTATGGTTTCAGATAAAAATCATGATAAATCAACTATAAATTCTCATGTTCGCTAGTTAAATCACCATTTTCCCATGGTTTTCCACCATTTTTCCACCATGTTTCCACAATTTTTCCACAATTCTTATTTTTTCCACCATTTTCCACAATGTTCCCTTGGTTTTCCTCCATGTCCCATGGTTCCCATACGGTTTCCCTACGGTTTTCCTTCGCCCCACCCTCAAGCCACGTCGTTTTTTTCAGGAACGCCGTGGCCAAGTTCCTGACCTCGGCGTGTCTGCCGAGGACCTATGCGGAGAGCTGGCGGAGGATGAACGAGCGACCAAAGACGCCTGGGTTGAACTGTTGAACTGGGTCAACCAGGGTGAACAATGTCTTCTGGTTGGTGGTGACTGGAACCATGGAATTTTATGACTTTCCATTCAGTTGGGAAGAATAATCCCAACTGACGAACTCATATTTTTCAGAGGGGTTGAAACCACCAACCAGTCTCAATTAGTGGTTAATGATGGCTCAATTAGAGATTTATGAATTTAGAAACATGTTTTCATGAATGAGGTTATAATGGCATGATATGAGACATTGGCCGTACTCAACATTGGCTTAATTACTAGGTCAACCTTGTCTACATACTTTAGTATCTTTAGTACTTTCATTGTTTGCTACTAGAAAAAAACCAAGAGTTTTCTTTTCGGGTATCTAAGATTAGCAATATCAGTGCTTAATGATGGCTCAATTGGTGGTTGATAGTGGTTAAGACTGGATAATCATGGTGATTCATGTCACTGATTTCTAGTGGTTGATATTGGTTAATAACCATTAATGATGGCTTCATAACCACTATTATCAATAGTCAACCATGAATATTACTATTAAAAATTATTAATTCTGGGTAAGTTATAACGACCGAACCCTGTTCTCCCGAGCCCTGGGAATCATGGTGAATGTATAGGGAAATCATCCCCAAAGAGCCTTATTTCAGGTTAGTGAAATATTATCATGTACCCAGATACCCTTTGGTTATTTAACAGTTTGCCATGGTATAGATGGCCCGTTGATAGATGGTTTACCGTTCTTCAAAATGGTGATTTTCTATGGCTATGTTAAATAACCAAATATATATATATAGTTATAGACAGTGAGTTATCTGGATATTTGTTACATTTGTATATATACATTGGCATTTAGCCAGATATGAATCCCCAGATTAATTGTTAACACTTTTTAGCCATTTACAATACATGGATGGAATATCATCGGATGTTTACGGCGATTTAACCATCCACACCAGTTATTTCATCAAGTATCATGGTTACGAAGTCTTTATTATACTGGTTAATATATAATGGTTAATCATGTTTAGTAAGGCGGCCACAGAAGATGGCGGCCACAGCGTTCGACTTCATGGCCCCTGGCAGCTGCGGCGCCTGGTCGTTCCGGAGCCGCTGGATCCAGGAACTTCTGATCTCCGCGCTGAAACTTTTGCAGAACATTTGGAAAATATACAGTGGAGGGTTCGTCCTGCAACTTTGATCCCGGATCTTGAGCCACCGCTTCGTGCGGAATTGCCAGTGAGCTTAGA
>Ga0126342_10008277_pt1 | contig 18627 bp, 16 predicted proteins | sample Cyp1metagenome_FD_92528 | JGI IMG/M metagenome (GOLD analysis project Ga0126342, IMG submission 92528) | Coral microbial communities from Lord Howe Island, Old Settlement Bay, Australia - Cyphastrea 1 metagenome | ecosystem: Host-associated > Invertebrates > Cnidaria > Coral ...
ACTTACAAAATGCACAGACACATCTGGTGCACGTATATTATATATATATATATATATATCATGTTAATTGTTTAAGATAATTATCCAGTTTGGGGAAATCCAACTTGGAGGTGCGTGTTCATCATCCAATAAAGTTGGCTTTGCAAAAACCCCGAGATTACCCCCAAGATGTGACCATCAAATCGTCAAAAAAACCGTCAAAGGTTCATCCTTTTGGGTCAAAATTGATTCCAAGAATTGGATGCCAATGGTTATTTAATACCCAACCTGGTTATGACTAACATAGCCATGGTTTTTGGATAGATGGCCCTAATCGAAATAGATGGTTTACCTATTACAAATGGTGATTTTCCATGGCTATGTTAAAAAACCAGAGGGTAATGCATGTCAGATCATGTCAGCATGTCTACATAATAAAAAACGCCAGAGGAAACTCTAGTAGGGGGTTCCTAAAAGTCACCATTATTGTTGGTAGAGTCCCCATGTTTCCCTAGCTTACCCTAGGTTAAACATAGAAAATGATGTGGAAACCTCGGAAACTCCATGGGGTTTCCGGGTTTCCCAGAATCGTCGCCTGAAATGCTGGATCATGGGATTTTCCACATCTTTTTTAGTAGTTTACCACAGTAAATCCCATGAAATCACCCATATTCCATCATATTCCCACGGCCTGGATTCGCCAGGCTCACTAAGGTAAAGAACTCCTCCAGACCTGGGAATGGCTGTCACATGGCAGAAATGATGAGCAAATGATGAGCAAATGATCACGTTCAAAGCGAACATCATGGAAAAAATACAAAATGATTGTCGTTGATACTTTAAAAAGGGAAAATGATGGGGAAATGATGATCATGCATTCGGTTATGTTATGATTGTTTGGTACCCCATGTTCAGACAAAGCCATAAATGTCTTGTTACATATCAGCGATATATAGACCGTTGGTTATGTTGGGCTTTCCGCAGAACTGCTAGTAAATTGTCTGGCTCATAATATAATTCTGTATATGTTTGAAGATTATATATGTTATGGACTAGTGACACAACTAGTATCATTATATATATATCAGAAAAACATCATAGATCATCAAGTAAAATATAGTAAAGATATGTAAAGAAACATATGATAATTATGAAGCGTATCAAGTGCTGGTGATCCCACTCTGCCCTTCCTTCCACCCGCTGCAAGCCGTACAATTCACCATCCTAAAGCATCAACAGATTCCACCGGGCACCAGCTGAACAAATGGCAAGCCAAGCCGCTGTTCTGAATCGGTGTGCCACTGATGAGCAGCCGACGCTTCGCCGGCAATGCAGAGATACATTTCGTGGTTGCTGCCTGCGAATGCTGAAGAGCCCCTGTTTGTTTTGCCAAACTTCTAATAATAAGGCAACTGGTGAAACTGGTCCAAACAAAATTGCCTCACACAGATCGTTTGGAGCAAAAAGATAGCCATGGATTCCACTTCCGCCCCGGGTCCCGTTCCGTACCTCGTCGTTCTTCAGCTTGTGCGCTTCATCGCAGACCACCAAATCGATCCCCGCGTCTTCCACCTGCGGATGGTCCATGGTCAGTCCCTGTGGATCCATATGGGGTATTGGTGTAAATTTACGTTAAACGTCCTTAAACCAATTCTAGGATTGCCTTAATGTAGGTCACACAGGCCACACAGGGTCCGTAATTTAGACCATCACCAAAGTGGTTTGCTCAGAATTTAGGGTGGTGATATGTCATTATTTATTTGCAATCACATCCTCTCAAAGATCTCAAAGTGCGGAAATTGAATTGAAATGAAGTCCTACATGAGAATGCAAAAGGATGATTTTTTCTGGGAAGCACGGACTTTGGAAGGCATTTGCAGGATCTATAATTTATAAATATGTATAACAGATATTATATTTTGTTCTAATTTCCAAAGTTCTAATTTCTAAAACTTGATGAGCCAGGCGATTTCATCATGGCCCACCTCCCGAGCGTGATTGCGAAAGGTCTCATACGAAGCAATGAGTACCTGCACTCGAGGCGCAACGGGCCAGCGGTGATGCTTTTGTTACACAAATTTTGCAGTAGCGTCTGCTACTTGAATCCTGTAACAGTAGGAAATCTCATTGTTCAATAGATTTATGGTATCTTTAAATGGGAGGGTTTTCCAGCACTGTGTGAAAAAAATGCAGAGGAATATCATGGAAAATATCTCGCAGGTTCCACTACTTGACACAGGCTGCAACTGTGATGTGTACGCATCTGATTGGTGGTATCAAGCGCTTCATATACTGGTCAACTCGGACATCTGAAGGGATGGGAAATGGAAAGTATCTGAGACTCTCCAAGTCGATTCAAAAGATTCCAGGGATTGCCTCTGTCGCAAGTATGTGGGACCAACCTCCGATACAAAGACATCCGTCACATCCACCCAGGTACCCGAGATTCTCGATCGTACTTGAAGGAGCCAAACGTGCCACTCACTTGTGCCTGCGCAGGTTTTGGGACGGCGCTTGATGGCATTGTTGGATGCCATGAGCGGGCCAAATCCCAGACATGTTGGATATACCCCAGATATCCACAGATATCAACGGTATCCCCAACAGATTTCCAGGGGATCGCCCCCGCCTGCCCTGTCACGGCGCAGGCCTGTGCCGCGCACAGTGCACGTCGCGTTGGAAAAACTAATGAAGTCGCCAGGAGGTGAACCAGGCCCCAAAATGGTTTGACGTTTTCAACTGTAGATATGGGTATGGATCAATACCTATTAATACCATTTTTAGGGGGATGAACATCCATTTACCAGCTATTTTGATGTTCACCAGGGGTACAAGGTTTTGACACACTGCCATATCTCCCATGAAAAAAAACATGAAAAGCTGCTGCCAAGAGGCGTGATATTTGCATTTGCCGTGGAGCCATTTATCCAGTTCCTGGGGCTTACCCGGTAACAAATGGAGCCAATTGGAGATACTTTAAAGCAGCACTTATTTTTTGTTCACATGTTTCAATATGTTTCAATCACCCACACTTTTCGCCAAATGAGTTGAGTTGTGATTGAGTTTGTGTAAAGAAACTTGGGGGTTTTCTATACAGTAGAACCACTTTGAAACCCTGCAACATGGTGCCCCTTAGCTATGTTTGGTGGTTCATACTCCCATAGCCATAATCATCATAAACCCTAGTGATATCTTAACTTATTTCAACCAACTTCGCAGATGATGGTCAAATCACTCTTAATCCCCAGAAATCCACATTGATCCCATGATACAATCCATCATACAATCCAGCTAAGGGGATAGTTTATAATCATCATTAACCTTTATATAGACCTTTATATAGACCTTTATCAACCCTAGTTGTATTGCTTATTTCAACCAACCCCTTGGCCAACGGCAGCACGACCTGTGGCCCAAGTCTCGCCGGCCCAATTCTTCACCAACGAGGCAGGACAGAGCACCAAGGCTTTCCGGCAACAGCCGCGGCCGTAGGGGCCACCCTGCGGCAAGGCGGTTATGCACGGCATTGTGTGGACCTGAAAACGTGAGAATTTAACAGGCAAAAATATGGATTTAAAATTGATTTAAACGCAAAGAAATGGATTTCACCACAATTTGTGAGATTCAACATGATTTAACCATTTTAGAAAATCAAAAATATCAAAACAAGTGGTTAGTATTCAACCTTAAAATATACTAACAACTATGAATATGTCTGGGTGTGTCTGAACAATGGTGCTAATTCTACCCCAAATGGCGCCTGCGTCAGCAAGGTCCAGATGGCCACCACGGACCTCCCATTACCATGGCCGTCGAGACGCAAAGATCGATGGGATGACTTCCCAAATTTGGAGCTATCAGAATAAGTCAAACACTTGTTTAAAAATTATATATACTAATATACCGTATTGTATTTTTTAAATATATACTATAATCTTTTATTGTATATATATATAATTATATATATATACATCAAAACATGATGAAACTATGGATAAACCATGGTTTCTACCTGGAATCTCAATGAATCTATGGATGATTCTGGATCTGTTTGGGCCTCGTCTGTGTGTACCCCCCTGGTCCTGGTCAATCCCAGGAAAAAAAAACTGCCGTTGATTGCTGCTGCATCCCTCAAACATCTAGACATGGTGACTATCTTATTGCGACTTTGTAGTAACATAATGTAACATATAGACATAGTTGATGGCCGATCAACTAGCTACTATACTAAGTTTATATCTTAACGGCTCAGTACATTGCCGTTTGGCAAGAAAGATATAGAACGTTTTAAAATTCACATCACCAAATCTTACGCCGCATATGTCTGATGCCGATTTCACCATACCAGAATATACATGAATATACCAGAAGATCCATGTAGGTTAAACATTGCCAAAGCCCGAGTTTTTTGAACGTTTAATCCCCCAGCTGACACCGCCAAGCAGCTGCAGGGTCTTTCCCAGGCCCATGTCGTCGGCCAAAATGCAGCCGCAGCCATTGAAGTCCTTGAGCCCCATGAGACAGTCGAAGAGAAACTGCACCTGGGGCTGAAATGATGGCTACATTTTGGATAGAGTAAGATATGTCCTTTCTGAAAAAAACGGGATAATGAACTTAAGTCCTTTTGGAAGGAAAATATTAAGAAATATGGGGGAAATGCGTGTGTGTGTGTGTCGCTGTTGTAGAGGATGTAAAAGATGCATACTGATTACCCATGATTACCCATTGGGATTACACCTCATCAGTGACCCTGGGAAAAAGGGCATCGGATGGCTGGGCTGCAATACGAATCATCCAATTTGGGGGCACTTAAACAATTTGAACCATGTCATGGCAATGGGATATGCACAATTACAGCAGGGCAATCATTTCGAACCACATCCAGGTCGGGTCATGAATCAAAGGTCTGTTCTGACGAAATGGGATGGGACAAGAGTTAAGGAGTTCGATCTGGATGTTGAAGGGCGAAAAGGATTGTGGATCACCATCACCACCACCATCACCACCACCACCACCACCATCACCATCATCATCATCATCATCATCATCATCCATAATTGATGATAGACCGACAGCAGAAGCTATGAAGTGGATAATTATCTGGCTCAGAGAAAAGCAAATGTGGACTCCGAACCCTTCCAAGTTGATCCAAGTTGCACACTTTCCCAAAACATCGCCACCATCTGGATCATTTGCCCTTTAACTTCCACCCTGGTGAGCAATGCCCATTTCCCCCATTTCCCTGTTGCTTCGTGGTCCTTTCGTGGTTCCAGAGCGTCCACTTTCACCGCATCACCTCGATCAGCCGGGCCACACCGATACGCTGATGCTCGCGCAGTTTGCAGGACACGTCGAAGTCGACGATGACGTCCTCCGCTGCGTCCCATGGGGGCACCACATTGACATGCAGAGTCACATACTGTCACGTGCACTATATTCTTAGAGATAACTATATATGTATACTGTATATATGTAATTATTTGTATATGTATAGACAATGGTACATGTAATACCATGTGAGCACCGAAATTCCAATACTTTTTTCAGGTTGACGGTGCTGTCCAAGAATTTGGAAAACCTTGGTCTTGAATGGGAAACCTCGGATGTTGAAGTGTTGATATTTGAACCAGTACTGAACCTGTAGCACTGGCTGGAACTGATGTACAGTAAATTACAGGAAATTATAGCAAGCTCCAGAAAGATTGAAATGTTCAATCCTACTCAAATACAGAAACATATACAGCAGTGGTGACTAAATCTACATACTTTTCTGTGTGAGCCATAAACAAATCTCCATCCCATCCCACGACCGGTTGGTATCCCTATTGTGGACTATATATATATATATAAACAATCAGGAAGAGATCAGGTAGCTTAACACCATTTGACGACCTCCTGGTATATAACCAATAAGCAGTGGTATTTCCAATGGCTAATATGGGGACGGATACCTACCATATGTGCGGATGAACATACACAGAAATCAGCTCTTGACCATGATTAACCATTATTAATCACCATCAACCATTTAGGGTTAACCATTGTTAACCACCATTAACCATTGAAGATTAACCATCATTAACCACCATCAACCATTGAAGATTAACCATCATTAACCACTATAAACTACTATTAACCACTATAAGCACCTAACTTGTCCAACCTTGCTGGGACTGCAGCAGTTTCCGGGCCTTCCGGTGCTCAGGGTCGTCGGCCGGCGGGGTCCACAGCACCAATTTGTGCGACGCGATGGTGGCTTCATCCACTGGCTCCTGTCGAGGCCCTAGGGGATGGCAGGCCAACGGAAACGCTGAATCGCCATGGTTGTTACTGTAGATCCCCATCTTGGTTGCTGAAACATCAATTGGAATGTGGTTGCTGGGTGTTGATGGTTACAAGTCCCTAGTTTTCATGTTTATATCATGTTTATATCATGTTTGTATCATGTTAAACATAGTTAAATATAGTTAACATTACAGTTAACTCACCATGTTTGATGATTCCATGTTGGAAATCCTCCCTATGACTTGTGAGATTTTCCTCCATTTCTCATGGGGGACGCCGCGATACGCCGCGCAGGCCACGTACCTCCTGAGGCTTCTCGTCTTCCACGAACCGTTTCACCGTGGCCACGCTGGAGCCGCTGAAGTCGCGCAGGCGGCTGCCCAGGGTTCTGCCCACAAACAAGCGGAGATTTATGGCAGATATATAAATAGAAGTAATGAATATAGGAACACGAAAAAGAACCACGAAAGATGAAAGATTATAGAAAAGTAAAATCCCATTGAATCATAGTGGTAAATGTAGTGGTAAATGACTTTTCTATCTTTTTTGGGGGGGATAACTATCTATGAGACAACACAGCTGCAACCACCCCTGAGATAGATCCAAATCAATCGAAATATATATCTGTATCTATATTTATACTATATCTATACAGTTCTTGAATATGGGTGCCTCTGAAAATTTGACAACCCCCTCCCCCCTGAATGGCAACTTTGACTGGGAACATGGTGCGGTCAATTTGGGGTATCCTATTTTCAGACAAGCCCATATCGATTGGAGGTTCCTTGGTTTTTGGCCAGCTATTTCAAAACTGTTAGAAGCTGAGAGAGGGAACTCCGGCCCATTTTTGGACCTTGGGGTTTTCTGTGAAGCCTCACCGGTGGGTCCAGGCCTTTTACCCAGTCCTTCCAGGGCTTGACCCCTGGGGCATTTGAAGGGCCGCCAGACGATGGGTTTCTCATCTTGCGTCAGCTGCAGCATCGGCATGATCGACTCCCTGGTCGATGAAGCTTGCAGGAAAAACCAGCACAAAAGGAAACACACATAACATCATGGTTGGCCTTCATTTCCAGCATATTGCTCCGGGGTGCAAGCAACAATGATTGAACTGATTGGGAGTTTTAACTGACTTGCTATGAATGAAAGGTGTGGCCATGTCGTTTGGTTTCGTTCCATTCTTTGGCATTGCCAATGTCTTGTATTGTCATTACTTTTCACAATCATGAGAAGTATATATTTGTGCCACCCAAAAAGCCCCATGTTTGGATGGCTGCAGTAAGCCTCCACTTTGCAGCTTGGTCGAATCTTCCAAAAGAAACATCTTACTCATTTGGCTACTAGGATCTGCAGCTACTGGTATGCACAATTCGTGTATCTATCACATCCTCCTCCAATCTCCAGAGGCCCAAAAGAGGTTCCCAAATGGGGTTCCTTAAAATGCGAGATAGCCAAGTCACCATGGTCGTTTCAGTACTAAGTCATGGTCTAGAGTCTAGATGATTTTGGGGGTACCCCCATGACTTAGGAAACATCCAAATGATCCAAAATGATCCAAACCCCCTGGCCTGATGATATACATCCTTCCTTCTGGACCCAGCTGCATGGGAGATTTCCCCCCACCGCATTGCACCAGACTTGCCGAAGCTTCCGGGGCGGACACCAGCTCTCGTCCACCTGGAGCACGGCGGAGGCTGAGTCAACCTGGGTGAAGGGTTGGTGATGGAGTACGTTCAAGGATTCAAGGAGTACCATGTTGAAAGATATACAGTATCTATTTATATACATATGTGTATATATATAATTATATAATTATATAATTATATTATATATTATATCAATTAAATATATATATTATAATTATATTATATATATATTATAACTATATTATATATATATATTATAATTATATTATATATATATAGCCTTGACCGTCCCAAATGAGTGGTGGATGCTAGTAAGCACAGTGAAACAATGCATCTTTGGAGACTACCCAGGAATGGGAGCCATCAGCAGTCACAAAAATGGTGCGGTTTTGACCCCCCTTTCGATGGGTTCTTCATATAGCCTCCAGTAAACTAACATAGCTATGGAAAATCAGGAAAATCACCATTTTTTTGTAGGTAAATCCGGTAAATCAATAAATGGACCATGTTAGCTATGTTGGTTTCCCGGAGGGTATGTTGTTTTTTTCCGTACTGCCAGAAATGGTCAGATCCGCCAGAATCTGACCCACCTGGCGCCCGTGCGGCTCGTTTGGGTGCCATGATCGTGGCACATGGACTCCAAACGGAGACGGAGTCAAGGGCAAAGCTGGAACTGGTCAAAATGGCGTGACTGCAGCTATTCTTTCGAGGAATTGGATAGTTTTCTTCAAATGACCCACTGATTGTAGCTATTTTCCATATGCTATTGTGTCAGCCGGCCAGCCGGTACCATTCCGTGTTGGCTATAGTTTGGTGAGTTTCCTGAGTTGTGTATATCTGGTTGGTGGTTGACTTACCCCTCTGAAAAACATGAGTTCGTCAATGAGAAGGATGACATCCCATATATGAAATGGAAAATAAAAGCCATGTTCCAAACCACCAACCAGATATATGTAATTATGTAATTATGTGAAAATAAATGAGTCTGGTTGGTACAAAGTTCACGATCTGCTCACGGTGTTTTCACCTGGTTTTTTGCCATGTGCAGCTGTACAGATGTGAAATCTTCGGAGTCTGCTCAGCTGATGGGAGCAATTTCCCTGAGCCCAGAAAACCAAACCGATCCTGGCTTTTGCGGCAAAACTGGAAAGCTGTCACCCTCGTAACCTCTGTCTTCACTGGTATCAACCAACTTGGGTTTCCACCTATCTGGGGTCGCAAGCTTCCGACTCCTCATCACCTGAGGTCCCCAACTACTTCCAGACTTCCCTCCAAAGAGCGCATGTGTTCCTCGCGACGGGGCCCTGCCTTCGTCAAAAATATGGAGAATCCAGAAGAATGTATGGTTTACCCTTAGCTAATCACACGTCGCAATGGAAAATTACCTATTTCACTGCCCGTTCTTCCGAGTTTTTCCCATTAAAAATTCAATTTCTAGTGGATGTTCAATTGCCATCTTTGATTGCTGGAGGGTACTAAGGTACTATATACTTGTCCTGACAAGTCCATCAGTTACTGACTACTGTTCGTTCAAACAAACTGCAGATTCGCCAAAAAGCAATGTCAATTCACTAAAACGTATTGAAGCGTTGCATGATTTCCATTGATTTCCCACTTCCTTGCAGCAAGAACCTGTTCATTTTGGGATCTCCATGGCTCTTCAATTTGGGTTCATCAATTTTGAGGCTTCTGCTGCACCTTCAAACGTCGGCTGATTCTGCCTTCCACGCCCCAAATCCTCAGGGAGTGAGGGACTTGATTCATCTTGGTAAAATGGCCATGTTTAGGGTAAATTTAGCCTTAATTGTCAAAAATTCCCAATGAATAATTGGTAGAAAATGATTAAGTACCCATTGTTCCTGGTTAAATCCACTTTTTGATGCTTATAGATCCACACTTGCAGACAGGCACACATTAAATGGCCTCCTCAGAGGTTTGACCAAGAGACTGAAGTTGTCCCTCACTGGTGGTGCAACAAACCTGGAAACGCGAGCGACTTGTATTAATGAAGATAGAGAAGCAGAACCATATTTTTACCATGGTCAAAACATGGTGGTTCGCGGTCATGCATCTCATATGGGGAATCCCTAGCGCTCAGTCCAAAAATATCAATTTCATCTACTCGCTAAAATCCCCAATATCAGGTCTTCCTAGCTTTTCGCTTTCCACGAGGCGCGACGACTTAGCCATACTACTGGTATGGTAGTGAGTTAAAGCCAGTAACAATGGGATGATGGTGGGGCAATTGTCGAATAACCATGGGTCTATATATATGATATAGTTGTGGGACTAATTACGGCAAAACCATCTCAAATTGGGGTTTATGAAGTAGGGTATAGACGGTATAGTACCTATTTGGGATTATGGTTATTAATGTTTATTGTACATCCAAGTGGTCACTTCCTGGGATGGTTTGCTCAGAAACACTTTTGTCCATTCGACGCTTGAAAATCCTTTGCCAACAAGGGGCTTCCAGGGAACCCTACATGCCCGTGGTCAGGGAAAAGCAAACATAGCTTTATTTTTGCAGTCGGGATGGTGCCTAGTGCAGATTCTGCAAGGCGTTCTATGAAAGTCAAAGGCTTTTATAGATGCCTCCCAAAAAGCGCGTGCAAAGAATATCTATCTATCTATCTATCTATCTATCTATCTAGTCTAATCTAATCTAATCTAATCTAATCTAGTCTAGTCTAGTCTAATCCTATCTAATCTAATCTAATCTAATCTAATCCAATCTAATCTAATCTAATCTAATCCTATCTATCTATCTATCTATCTATCTATCTATCTATCTAGCTATCTATCTATCTATCTATCTATCTATCTATCTATCTTCTATCTATCTATCTATCTACCTATCTTTTCCTATCTTATCCTATCCTATCCTATCCTATCTATCTACCTATCTTATTTTATCTTATCCTATCCTATCCTGTCCTGCCCTGTCCTATCCTATCCTATCCTATCCTATCTATCTACCTATCTTATTTTATCTTATCCTATCCTATCCTGTCCTGCCCTGTCCTATCCTATCCTATCCTATCTATCTACCTATCTTATTTTATCTTATCCTATCCTGTCCTGCCCTGTCCTATCCTATCCTATCCTATCTATCTATCTATCTATTTATCTATCTATCAACATGCGTATATATATATATAATATTATTTATGATCATAATTATATATTATACATCGATCATCCTGGGTCAATGGTCACCATTTTATATGCAGGAACCACTGGCACCAGCCCAAGGCTCCAAGACTGGCCTCCAATCCACCCGGAGCCAGGACAGACCAGGTCAATGGTTCTCCGGTCTGAAAGCACTGGAGCTCCTCTCCATCTCAGAGGAGCCACATGTCACAGTAACATCAGTAACCGTTACGTATACGTGAAACATCGAGTCAGTCTAGCCCCATAAATGGCACCAAAAATTTTAGGTGTTGCTGGAAAAAATGATGAACCGTTCAACTCACCATGCGTTTTGAAGCTAAAACTCACCAGCGAGATTTGGTCCCTTCAACTAGACCCATGTTTACTCAAAAAATAAGCTGTACAGTACCTCACCTCCTGGTCGTTGATAGTTTTCATATTTATATATATATATATGCATTATACATACTGGTCAGTATTAATTAAATATATACAATGCAAGGAAACTGTCGTCATTTCAAAGTCATGACGGACGACAACAACTTACAGTAAGTCATCTTATGGCGGGCATGTCATCCACCGATGCCGAAAGTCTCGGGGAAATTGGATGAAATTGGTGAATATCCGCTTGGATCCCGGCCTTTCTGAGGGCGATATTGAAGATTCGGATGCACCCATCTTCGCAGGCCGTACCTTACCCGGATGCCAATCCCAGGGCGTCACAGGTGGAAATGACGGGAACCTCCCCGAAGAATCCGATTTTGCACAAGAAAAAGGATCCTGTAGGAACCCTTCAAGCAAAAAAAACACCTGTCATCACCTGTCCAACTGAAATTGATATGAGTGAAAAATCTGGCCCAACATTCTGCAGGGAAAATGATCAAATATCGCCATATCGCCAATCCCCAGAGGCCGGGTGACAGATGCACTTGTTGCACTGTGTGAAGCTAATGGTCCGAATGAAATTCCTCAGGTGCAGAAGGGCGCCCTGGTACAGGGGAGACCAGATCATTTTTTGATGGTTATCAGGACCAAAGAATCGTTTGCAGGTGGCTGGTGCCATGCCGCCCCAGGCTTGATGCTGAAATCACCCATGCCTAAGACTGCTGATTATATATTAACGCCATAAACAATCCCATGGATATCCCCACTTTTGATGGATGAATCCACCAAATATACTTATCTGTTGTTGGAGATGTGTCTATTTCCTATCTATTCCTATATGCCAATATATTCCATATATCATATATCTGGGTAAATTACAATAATTCACTAACCTGAATTAAGGCCATTTGGGGATGACTTCCCTTACTAACCATGATTCCAGTGAGGTCGCAGTGAGGTCGTTATAATTTACCCAGATATATGTTACACATCCCAAATGTATATCCCATTGCTTTAAACATTGGTGCCTTGCATTCCTCCCATGTTTGAGGCCAAGTCCCCCCTTCAGCCCAGGTCTCGGATGTTTGAAGCTGGCCACGTGATCGAAGATCCTCGTGTCGAAGACCCGGGCCTCCCTGCAGCTAGGACGACCCCTTTGGCAGTACGGGGTCCCATCAGCAAGGGTCTTTTGTTGGGTATCACAGAGGTCATCAAACGTAAAATCCCAGGAAAAATGAGAAAATTGCTAGGTTTTTGGGGTTCAATGAGACTTTATGGGGGCTATGATGGGAATTTAACCAACGAAAAAGCAGCTGAATGTGGTGTTAAATGGTGTTTACAATGGTATATAATGGGAAAATCTATAAATAGGGATATAATGGAATATTCTAATGGGATAATATGGGATATAAGTTATAAGTAACCAACAATCAAACATCGAACTAAGGGTAAGCTTTGGGGATTGGTTACTACAATGATCTACAATGTGGAATGAAGCCAGAATGATGAGTGGTCTTCCAAACAACAATAGGAGACAGGCAACAATAGCCATGGGGTGAAACAGTTCGAACTGGGTTCTCGCTTGACATGAAGTAAGGAAGAACACATTTCACGCCACCTTACAGTGGTTGATGGCGTCAATACCCTTGAAACACATCCTGATCTCAAAGAGTGTTTCCCGGATCATCCAGTTCTTGTTGCAGTTTACCGAGTTTACACAATCACTCCACTCTGTTCTGAAATCGAATCACTCCTCAAGCTGAAGGATTTGCACGTACAGGTATGGGTCATGCAATTGGACATCCAAAATGGAATTCTTTAGCACAAAAAAGTGGTTCCCTAGGCCTCAATTCTTGACGGATTTCCTAGAACCGATAGATGAACCCTGTTTCAGGAGGGGTTGACCCACAGAAAGGACGTCTAAGGGGGTCATCCGAGTCTCACCATCAAAAATAGAGGTCTCATCAAGTCTAACCATCAAAAACAGCCATCATGTGCGGATATGGCTCCAAATGATCAACCCCTCATGTTGGGATGGTTTTAGAAGTTTTAGATCTTCAAAAAAAGCTCTTTGTGGGCCCCTGAGTACCCTTTTCAGTACCCTTTTCAGTTCCCCTTTTGGTTTTCGTCAAGGCACCCATCCAGGCATGCACTGCCCATGTATCCTGGGGCCATCATGGGCCATCTCCGGAACTCACGGAACGAAGCTGCCGAAAAATCACCATGTTCAATGGGTAAACCATCTATTTCAATGGGCCATCTATACCATGGCTATGTAACAAATAACCAGATGGTAATTCATCTTCCAAAGCCAGAGATTCCATCTGAATCTAACTTTCGCAGGTCACTTGACATAAAACAGTGAGGAACCTCAGCCCTCCAGCCCTGATCATCCCTGATCTAGGCTTGAAACTTAGGTATCCCAATCTCCTATGCTTTCAAACATCATTGTCCACATTTTGGCCATAGAAGTCGTGTTCATTCACTCTTTTGAGACAACCCCATACCCTTTTTAGGGGCAAATGACAATAACTCACCAACCTGAAAGAGTTCTATCATGTGGCTGGGAAACTCCTGGTAGCTCATTGGCCATTTTAAAGGGCATAGTAGCACCGAATTTCCCACAGCTCAGTTCCCGATAGCCATGGGCCATCCCCCGTGCCACCCAGCGTCGATTGTTGGGTGAGAACGCCACGCAGGTCACTGCGTCGGGATGTTCCAAGGCACAGAGAGGAGGGTTGATCTGGTGTCCTCGCCCAGGGCAAGGCCCTTCGAAGCTTTGAACACTTAAGAGGCTTTCAACAAATGCCTCGAAATCATCTAAGATCATCCAAGTTTGGGTCGTGTTTCATGACAAACCAATCGGTTTTTAGGTGTTTTTAGGGGATCCATGGGAATCCCAATTTGAAGGAAGCATGGCGAAAGGAAATCCCGGAAAAATGGCGTGCGAAGATTGAACATCGTCGTGTATAAATGAACTGAAATGGTGACTTTCTATTAAATTCCATTGTCAGGTTGGGTTGAATTTCCAAAGTGTATACACATACTGAAGATGCTATTGAGAGCCAGGCAGTCCCCTGGGGAAAAAAAAACTTTTGAGATGGGGACAAACTGATTCCCCCGCTTATGGCCACACATAAACCCGTAAAACTTGACCCTTCACAACTCGCGTCAGCAAAAGAAACTCCCCATCCGACAAGTGCTAAAAAAAACACACCAATCGAATTACATCTAATTATAGCATTTAATTGCCAAGTCAACCATGTTGTTTTAATCTAAACCATGATAAATATGAATAAATCATCATACTTTTCTAAAAGCTGAACACTTCGGCCATTAACATGCATTTACAGATCACTAACATCCATTAACTGGGATAGCTAGCGTAATCCTCACCCGGCAGCTGGCCTCCCCCATCCACCTGCCCACGCTCCGTGTGGAAGACCTGGGCGAAAAATGAACGTCTTCATGAAAACTCTAAGCTTGATGTTAAGCTAAAAATGATCAAAGATATTCAAAAATGTAGATTGGTTTGAAAACTGATGATACAACTGAAGTACCTCAAAAACTCGTGAAAACTCTATAACTATAGTCTCTATAGTTTATTTGGCTTACAAGAAACAGATTTGCCTATGAGTTGGGGTCCCAAATTTGAAGCTGGACCCGTGGATCTTTCACAAAAAATATATTTAGACAGGCAAATATCAGAGTTGATACCGTAGGTCGCTGTGTACATCTGTATGTGTACGTCCAGCTGAATTATAGGAGTAGTAATTTATTCACCTGAAAGAACGTCATTTGGAGATCTTTCTCTAGACATCCTTTACTATCATTTACAGTGACGTCGCAGCGAGGTCCATATATTTCAGCCAGATATCTAAACAAATGTCATGATGTGCACGTGTACTTGCATGATCTTGCATGATACATAAGTATATATATACATATTATATATATATATTATACGTATACATAAGTATAATTACGTAGATATGTTATGCGACTTTATGCGTACATTTGATGATCTGCTGGGCACATTCACAGGACTGGTAGATAGTACTAGATATGATATGGGGGTTTTCTAAAATAGGGGTACCCCGAAATCATCAATTTTAATAATAGGATTTTCCCCTCAAAAACCATCTATTTTGGGGTACCCCCATTTATAGAAACCCCCACATACTGTAAATGAATGTGTACTACAAATGGCAACAAGATGTGGCTTTCATACCATTGGCTCGGGTCCTCACAGGGCTCTAAAAGTTTAGAGATCGGCCCAAGCCCGCTTACAAGCAGGGGTTGACTACCCCAGTCAAATGCTAGCTACCCATGGGCAGTTACAAGCCCACTTAGACTTAGACAAACATAGATAATTATGGAAAAATCCTCAAAGATGTACAATTTCTATTGTATGAGTAGATATTTGTAGATGACTTCCAGGGGAAATCCATGGGTTTCCATAGTTTTTTCTATGTTTGCTGGAGGGCATCTATCTGTACGTTACGCCCATCGCACGGCCATGGTTCACCTGGGCCCTCGCGCCGACAAAAGGCCGAAGTAGCGCTGCGCCCCCGATGCAAAGGCCACACGCGTCTGGCGATCGTCCAGGGGAGCGATCCATACAGGGATTCCCCCAGATTTTTGTTGGTCAACCATGGGAAACTCCCCAAATATATTGGGATTATAACTGGTTGGTGGTTTGAACCACTCTGAAAAATATTAGTCAGTTGGGATGATTATTCTCAATATATGGAAAAATAAAAAATGTTCCAAACCACCAACCAGATAATATATTATAATAGGATTTGGTGGAATGTCATGGGGAAAGTCCTCTTTACAATGGTTGGTTAAGAGGGATTCTCAATGGTTCTCATAATGGATGATGATAATGATATAGTAGAACCCCATCAAATCATCAACAAAAGGAGGTTTCACTGCTCACATTTTTGCCTTTGGGGGGACCCACCCAAGTGAAAAAAACCATGGCGTGCTCATCTCTGGTCACTGTGAGGTGAAGACTCAGGCCCGGTTTCAAGATGTGAAAAAGGGCCCGGTTTCGGCGCCTGATCAGGGGAAAAGCAGGCATGGTGAATCGGATCTTCCAATTTCCACCTAAGCCACGGTGGATTTTCACCACTCCAAGGGCCAAGCTGGGAATGTCCAGGTTTCGCAACATGCTTTTCGTGGGATACCCTCCGGTCATTGAACATATGGATAATGGCCAATTTATAGATTATCTACCTATTTAAAATATGTTGAAATGGTGATCTCTGGTGCTTTCCATAGCTATCTTAAAGTACCATAGGGTACTTCATCATACATCACAAACCTGACTTCATGCCATCCAATTCATGGCTGACCCAACAGCAAGCATCACTTTTTGTGAGGTCAGCCCTGAACGAGCGCGCTGTTAATCATCCACATATCAAGTGCTGAACTCTTGGTTCTACTCAGTTATGGGCACTGTATTTCTAAGCTCTTTTCCGGGCTCCAAGGCCCATCGTTCTTCATTGAGCAGTGCGACTAAGTCACTTTGTCGTTGGCATCCGCAAGTCCATGTTGCCTTGGAAGGTTTCAGAGTCTCACAATGTCTTGCATCCAAACCACATAGCCATGGAACATGGCCATGTCTAATAGGCAAATCATTGGCAAATGGGTAGTTTTCCATGGCTATGTTAAATTTCTAGAGAGTAGCCACTTCTGATGGGACCATTCGCCCCTTTCGAGCAGTGGCTGTTCAACCCTTGTGCAGATCGGAAATCTGGCTGGCTTCAGGAGTTCTCAGCTTACAAAACCAAAAATCACAGCCTCAATGAGAGTACAAAAGAAAACATCCCCATCAACCTTTATCAGTTGTACACCTACTGACCTACTGTATACGTCGAGATTTTTCATTGTTTGTGCTATCTAACTATACCACATGCTGCACTCACATCATGGGGGCTGAAACTAGCGAATCCCCATCCTGGTGATGGTTGATCATCATGTTCCCAAAATTTCCCAAGTTGACATCCAGGGTATCCAGGGCGCCTATGTCCCAAATTCGCGCCACGCGATCCCGCGCCGTCGTCAACAGCAGTCGGTCCTTTGATCAATTTTTGGATTTCACTGGAGCCTATGATCAATGGGACAAAGCGACTGGAAATGAATGGAAATGGCGACGACCACCAGGACATTTGCCACTTAGTTTCTTGGACCAAAAGATGTCAAAATTTGAACACATATGATAACTATTTCGGGATACAAGCCTCGAAGATGGAATTTATGAGCTGCGGAATATGGGAATTGTTGGGAAAAATCCTTTGGGGTAAGTTCATTCATAGATTCTCCCAGAATCTGTCCTGCATCGAATACAAACACCATTTCAGTCAGAACATCCTGGGTTTGAGGGATCGCCCCTGCTTTTAGACCGAAAACTTCAGCTAGTTTCGATTAGGCAACCCATCCCTAAACATGATTTTACTGGGCATCATCCCGGGCTGGGCCAAACCCCTACACCCCTACCCTCCGCTCGCTCAGGCCGAGCATCGTATTGGGCAAAGGTAATGGAGGTTAACCATCCAGCATGATGGAGGTAGTAGAACTCCTCCCCCTTCTTGAGCTCTGGATGGTCCTCCTGATGCTGGACCCATGGTGCCATGGCTGGATGACTGCATCCGTTTGATATCAGGTTCTGGATCATCCAACCATAGAAAAATATATGAAAACTCATGTAGAAACATCTGCAACTTCCCATCCCTCTGCTCGTTCAATCATGTTTAGTAATTTGTGTTATTACATGTTGTTACCCTAAACCAAACTCATCATCAATCAACATGGGTTCAGCAGCCATGGTCATCGCCTCAGGGAACAGCGGTAGCATGCGGCAGTGCTGGTCATCGCAGCCGGTGCACACATACCTGGCGTGGGCGACACAATGGAGGGCTATCGAAAAGAGAGGAACTGGTAAGCCGTGATTATCCATAGTAATCCATAGTAATCTGTGTATGTATTACAATATATATATATATGTGTGTGTGTATATGTGTGTGTATATAGACATGTATTGTCCCATGTAGAGATGTATAGATATGTATAGATATGTATAGATATGTATAGATATGTATAGATATGTATAGATATGTATAGATATGTATAGATATGTATAGATATGTATAGTCCTATGTAGAAATATATGTATGTA
>Ga0126342_10008278_pt1 | contig 18627 bp, 17 predicted proteins | sample Cyp1metagenome_FD_92528 | JGI IMG/M metagenome (GOLD analysis project Ga0126342, IMG submission 92528) | Coral microbial communities from Lord Howe Island, Old Settlement Bay, Australia - Cyphastrea 1 metagenome | ecosystem: Host-associated > Invertebrates > Cnidaria > Coral ...
AAAAACTCACCCACCATCACCCCTCCATCACTCTTATACTTCCTCTTCCCTTCTTGCTTTTCTATGCTCAGTCTAAGTCTAGAGAAGTTGGTAACATGTGGGGTTATCCGGTCCTATAATTTCCATAATATATGGGATAATCCTTCCCATTGACTAATATTTTTCAGGGGGGTTGAAACCACCAACCAGACAAGTATGATGTTGTCTGAAAATGGGCTGTACACTCATTGTTCATTGCATCTTAAGATACTTGTATGTGGATAAGGCAGATCGATTTGAACATTGGGGACACATCAAATTCAATAAAGCTAACGGTTGGCCACTGAATAATATATTTCAATGCGTTAATCAAGCGAAAATGAGGTTTTTTGTGGCCTTAACTAAATTAGCCGACTCATACTGTTGATGTTGTTGCCATTGAATACCCTTTGTGAAACTAACATAAGTATGGAACACCACCATTTTGTATGGGTAAATCAACTATTTCTATGGTCATTTTCAAGTTCGCAAACTGTTAGTTTACCAGATTAATCGGCTCATAATGTTGATGCTGTTGCCATTAACTACCCTCTGGTTATTTAACATAGCCATGGAAAATTGCCCATTTATAGATGATTTTCCCATTAAAACCTCCATTTATAAGGGATTTTCCATAGCTATGTTAAATACCCAGATGGTAGTTTCTATACTGTTTAACCGCTTAATATGGCATCAATTTCTTGAAGTTTTTCCAGGTCGGTGCTGCTAATCACCGGCACTCGTGCTCTGGCGGTTGCCACCGAGAACGCCACCTTCCGACTCACAGTGCGACAGGCCTTCAGACACGTTGCGTGGGAGTGGAATGATGGTTAAACAGTTAAACGGTTAAACCATCCAGCTATTGGGAGATCTCCAATTTGTGGAGCCTCAAAAAAATGATCCCATACGTGCCATATTTGACTTATAGCTTGGTTAACTATGGTTTCTGGCTGTTTATGGTAGATATAGCAATAATATATCTATAACTAGTATGGTCTAACCAAATTATAACTGGGGCTGCACCACCTTGCACATACCTGGGTTTGTTTGGTCGGTGATGTTTTATTTTCCCCATGGGAAATCCACCATGACTGGGGAATCTGGTCCAGCTGGTGGGGAAGACCATCCAGCCATAATAATCTTTGTTCTTCAAGTGTGGTGCCCAGCTCTAAGTTGGTTTATAGTCCTCTTTAACTATAGTTATATGATGTTGTATGGAGGTTTCCAAAATGGAGGTACCCCCCCATTTTCTCCATGTTTAAATGGATTTTCCCTCATAAACCATCCATTTTGGGAAGCCCCATTTTAAGGAAACCCCCTATATTCCCCTAATCAACCATCGTTATTCCATGACAGGCCCAGTCGCCGTCCATCGCCACGTCGATCGTTGGAAAAGCCGCTGCCTCAAGGGCCAGATTGGTTCTGTTGAGCCTTGGCGAAAACGACGTGACATAAGGGTGATTGATAGTGGTTCATGGCTGGTTGGTGGTTTCAAACATGTTTTATTTTCCATCATATTAATATATGGGATAACCCTTCCCAACTGACTAGTATTTTTTCAAGATGGTTAAAACCACCAACCAGATAGTGATTAATGGTGATTAATCAAGATTAATGGGAGGATACAGTGGAATAATGGGTATATGATGGATGGCATATCACGGGTAATCTGCGTAAATTATAACGCCCTCACGTCGCGACCGAACCCTGGAATGATGGTTTATATATGGCAAATTATCCCAAATGGCCTTAATTCAGATCAATGAAAATTTATATTTTACCCAGATGCCATGCTAAAAACCACGTGGCTTTGTGTGAAAATATGCTACCCCAAAATCCTATAGTTTATCAGCATGTTCCCTAGTAAATGGTAGTAAATGGCGTTAATTGGGGATACAACGTGGGTGAAAGAATAATAGACCACCCATTTGGGAGGGGTTTATATCGCCTATTTATGGTGATGACTGGGGGATTGTTTATTATTTATTTTACCCACATTACACTATTTCAGACACGCCCATTTCAAACTTGTGACACATTGCTACAAGGTGGTGCCCCCGAAGGTAGCTAAGGTGGTACCAATAACTAACCACTGGACTTATGGCAGATATATGTAGATATATCTATAGTTAAGGGAGTTACACACCAACTTATGGGCACCATATATATATATATGTAGATATAGATTCTATTTGCATCAATATGCATCAATGGATTGAACAAACAATAACAACTTGGAACCATCTGGAACCTATGTGTGAGCATCAGTCAGCACTAGTCAGCATCATCGAAATTGCTGTACTCGTGTGTGCAGTTGAAAAAACAGTTGAAGATGGTTGAAACATGTGGAAAACCATTCGAAACCTGTTGAAGTTGGGGTAATCATGGGTTTCAAGTGCATGCATGTTTTGCCCAGCGCGATTCACTTGCCTGAGCTGGTTCATAGACGGATGAGAGACGATGGAACCCTCGACCGATGGATCTCTGATGGCATGGCAGAGGTCGCAGGGAGGCTTGTTGCAGCTGCAGCTGCCAGGCCACCTTCGCCCGTGAACATCAAGCAGGTGGCGCAAAAGTTGCTACGACTCAAGGTTCCAGGTCTGGGAGAGCAACTAGGTTGGAATGATGCAAAGCCACGTCGCAGCTGGGTGTGGGCCCGAGCAGCGATAAATTCCATTGATATATTTATATTTACTATGAAACTTGATTTTATAACATTCATGGGGTTTGTTAAAACATGTTAAAACCAACATTCCCGTCACTGGGGGGGGCCACATTGTAGGTTATAGAATGTTGTAGATATTCATATGTTTGATGCTCAAAAGGTGGTGCCCCAGTTCCTGGGCTAAGTGAATTCGCACAGTTCGCTTGGTGTTTTTTTTTGGTTTATGGTAGATCTGTTGAACTGGCGCCAGCTAACCATTGCTTAATAAAACGAGTAAACTCAATACGAGAAGGCGGCATCCGTGACATTGCAATGCTTACAGGAAATTGTATCAACATGTTGCGTATGTTTCAGTTATGGTGACTGAATGTCAGAATGAAATATCCAAGTCAGGAAGTCTTCTAATTATGGCATCTCCCCGTAACACATCATTCCTGAATGCTGTTGCTGACTTTGTGGTGGTTGTGGTTGTTGTGGTTGTTGTGGTTGTTGTGGTTGTTGTGGTTGTTGTGGTTGTTGTGGTTGTTGTGGTTGTTGTTGTTGTTGTTGCTGTTGTTGTTGTTGCTGTTGTTGTTGTTGTTGTTGTTGACGTCGTCGTTGTTGTTATTGTTGGTGGTGGTGGTGCTGTTGCTGTTGCTGTTGCTGTTGCTGTTGCTGTTGCTGTTGCTGTTGTCGTCGTCGTTGTTGTTGTTTGCTTGTGACTACATTGCTCTACATGTGTTTACATGTGTTGGCAAATTTCTACTTGCTGATTGCGCATCTCCTCGTTTCTGCGCGTTCACATCCGCATTTCACCTCAATTCCTATGGCTGCATGTCACTAGTTTCGACACATCACCATGTGTGTTCATGTATATAGCGATATAAATGTGTATATTATTGTTGGTCGATACATGTGCATGTGTCGCATATTCCAGTGAATTCGCTGCTTCTGACTCAATGTTTGGTAAATGTGAACATCTCACCATCATCTGACTATTGTTTTGGTATTTACCATCTGGTTATTTAGCATAGCCATGGAAAATCACCTTTTTTTAATAGGTAAACCATCTATACATGGGCCATTTTCCATGGCTATGTTAAATAACCCGAGGGTACTGTAAACATGTCAAACAACACATCCAACGTTGTACGTATACTGCAATGCCTATCATCTTCAGGATATCTAGCAGATGTCAGGTCCAGGATGGGCCCCCCAGTGATGTGAACGTTGATTTATAAACCCCATGAACTATAGATTATAGTAAACCATAGAATTCAGCCACTTACAAGGCAGCTGAACGCTATCTTGGGGGCCCCATCCTGTGCAATTCTCCCCTTTCCCGCTATATCAGAGACCAATGGGAAGTATCCGAAGTGGACGCATTGTGCGTTTTTTTGGAGTTTGACACAGACCTCACATTTGCCAGGCACCTTTAATTTTCAACAAATGAGAATGGGTCAAACCTATGAAATTACCATATTTGGGGGAATAAACATCCACTAACCAGCTATTTTAGTGTACTAGGCTCCCACGGGGTTTGACTCATAGCTAAAATCAAAGATGGCAAGTCAAAGCTTTTGTGATAAAATGATTTGGACGTAGATTTTTCATGACAAAAATACAATGAAATTTCCAGATCACCAGGGGCTACTTGTGTAAATTGTGTCTCCTAATCAATCCAGGAATCGCCAGTGGATGATATAACCAAAAAAAACTGAACGGAACTAACTGGGGTGACAAGTCCCCCACTTGAACTGCTGGGTCCTTCGCCACCAATTGGTTCCACGCCACGCAGCAACTTCCGAGGGGAGAGGGCGATGCCCTGTATGCAGCCGCTAGCGTGGGGGGACCGTCACTTGGTGACTTTCCGCCGGAGGTGGAACTAACATGGATTAATATGAATTAACATTGGCGGATATGGATTAACTGAGTAAAGCATGTTGATTTTGATCAGCATTCCAAAATAATATGAATTCTCACATTAGTTGGTATGGATCAAATTTGAGAATGTATGTCAATATAGGTTAACTAAGTAAACCTTGGTTTGGTTTGATCTGGTTTCCACGTTCTGGTTGAATCATCACTAAGGGTCTCTTTGAAAAATAGGATAATCATGGGCAATCCAAAATCCGATTGTTTCTCATAATTTCCCATTTTGTCGTCGGTTTTGGAGATCTCCGACTTTTGCTTCAGTTTCTGAGCCTATGGTGACCGCTCCCGCAGTCGGTTCATTCTATGACCAAGGTTCCAACTTTGGTTGACGACCACGAGCATGATAAGTGGGATGTTATAAACCATAGCTGTGATAAAAAAACACATATCATGATGTTTAAATGTGCATGAAAGATATTTCATGGTTGTCATATATATATATAGATATGATTTTATGCACAATGTATAAGATTATATCATATACTATACATATATAATGTATGTAGTTGAAAGATGTGCATATATATCAGATCTCATAACTCAGAACAGGAAGCATTCATAAAGAACCTGTATCCATGATATGCGTTTGCGCGTAAGCATATATATATATATGCATGAATTACAATGACCTCAGTATAACATCACTAGAATAATGGTTCACTTGCAGGGAATCATCCCGAACTGGCGGGCCGGAATGACAAGATGTGAGGCCATCATTGAGTGAATTTCCTACAACTCCGCCAGATATGTATATATATATGTGTGTGTGTGTAATTCTATATACATCTATACATATATATTTATACACACCGTATTTATTTATCTATCATACTTATTGTATCTACAATATAGATATACATGAACATATACATATACCTACATATACATATACACATTCATATACATGTAAATATCCATATACATGTATATGTGTACATATCTATGTATATATATACATGAACATATATATATATATATTGTATATACATATTATAGTTATCATTTACTATAGCCATATATTCATCAGTACCTTGTTGCCGCCCAAACGCCGGCGATTCTTTCAGGGCAACATCTTTGGACGAGAACTTTGAGAAGATCTTGGCCCCAGAACTCGGCAAGGGCTGGCCGCGCACAGGCGGCGGGCCCTTGGGCCGGAAGGGCCGGATGGACCGGAACATACCCTTTATTGTTGGGTTTACCACATCATATTCGATATATGTTTACATACCCTTTGGTTATATTCAACATAGCTATGTTTTTAGAATTCATACGAACTACTTCAAAATGGATGATTTGGTGGTAGCTCCATTTTAGGAAACCCCTATTCGCACGATACCTCTTCTCTGTTTATGGAGAAACGTACTTATATACATGCATGCATGAGACATATACTTACAGATACATATATGCCCAACTAGAAACCATGACAGATTTTGGTGATAAAATTTACAGGACACCCCAAGGTTAAACGGTAAAACCATAACTTCCCCCACATGTTCCTTGAAATCAATACACCGAATATCCCATAGCGTGGTTGATGGGTACTTTGAAAAGATGCAACAATCAGGGTCTCCCAAAAATGATTTCTGACATCAATCCATTGACTAATCAAACATCCACAAAAATTTTACCGTTCAAACATCATTGTCGATGGTTGAACCGTGTTGAAGCCACCTCTTTGATGCTCAAAGCCTCTTTTTTCATGGTTCAGCCACGTTCAGCCACCGCAGGTTCCATCTCCTTCTTGAAATCCTTGCGTGACGTGCCTCACCATGAGCCTTTGGCCGTCGCCTGTGCGCGGCTGCTTTCAAGCGATGCCGTATCAACGTGCTTCCAACCCAGTGGGAATGGGTGGGACATCCTTGCTATGCGAAGTTGGTTTATAACAAACGGAATAGAAGGGCCCAAGGAGGACATACAAACAGGGCTACTTGGATGCGCATTTCGGCTAGTAAGTTGTCAACCCCATAACCTGGGAAAGGAACAAAACAAAGAGACCATGAAAGTTTTCAAAAATGAAGGCACCTCCAAATCATCAAGTGAAGGTGTATTAACATTGAATTACGCTTTTGGCCCATGATGTATCTCCATTCTAAGTGAAAAACAACAGATTTCACCATAGTTTCTTGGGGGCAGCGGCTCCATTTCCCAACTTTTGGGGCTCAAAATCTTGTGCTTACAGCATCTTGTAATCTCAACTGCAGCCCCTTTGGTATAGTCATTTAGGTGTTTTTATACAGTGGTTTATAGCGCTCATGAACCACTAGTAACCATTATTAACCATGATTAACCACTATTAGCATCGATTGATCGTTATTCTACATTATCAACCATTGTTAGCAACTTTTAACGATTATTAACCATTAATTGACCATTACTTAGCCGTTAATGAACCATTAATTAACCATTTAATTAGCGTTAATTAACCATTAATTAACCATTTATTTAGCGTTAATCAACCATTCACTAATCATTATTCATCATTGGTCAACAATGATTAACAATTATTAACCACTATTAACCACTATTACTCACTATTAACCACCATTAACAATTATTAACAATCACCAACAATTATTAACCACAATTATGAACCGTTTTTGACCATTAATTAACCCTTCCTTTTAACCATGGATTTCTCTATGGCCATCCGTCTCAGGTCCAGTGAAGCTCCAGCCGCCAAGCGGTTGAAGGTGTGGCAGCCGGCGATGATAGAAGTTACAGGAAGTTATAACCCAGTATAGGTTTATTCATTCAGTAGTAGCTATAATAGTTATAACAGTTACAATAGTTGTAACTATATCTATCAGAGTTAACATGTTATAACCAGAGATTGTTAGCTAAGTTGGTGAACACAACTATGAAAAAAGTGTATGAGCGATTTTTAAATAGCTGTTTTTAACAAGGGTGTATTTATAACAGGCTTAACCAATGGTTAATCAATGTATAGGTCGACTTAGCTATCTAGGCGGCCTCACCTTGCATGATAGTAGCAGTTATTATTCCGAGCCACTCTGGAAACCACCATCCTCAACCCGGTTTAGGGATGACTTCGGGACTGGCTTCGCGTTCAGCCTAGGGCAATTTGAGTTTTAAAACGTTGTAGACCAATGGATTTCGGAGAATCGAAGTCACATGATTCTCGGTGACTATCTATCCCCCTCTTTCGTTGTTGAAACCATGTCATTCCCTTATAACCTTCCTATTTTCAGCCTGGTTATCCTTCCTTTTGCTGGTGAAATCCTATATTTGATTGCTTATGTTTGTATCCTTGCCTCCAATCCCAAGTTGTCAGTGCACATCACCCGTCAAGCAGAGGCAACTTCAATGATATGTTTCCACCACTTGTTTTCGGGAAATCTTCGATCCCCATGCCTATGTTGTGAAATTTGGCTAACAAGATGCCAGTGTTTCCAGGATGTTACTTGGTGGCTCATCCCACGAATCGTAAGTGAAAAAACTCCAGTTATAAGTGGATTAACCCTACTTGTCCCATTTACAACTGGCATTATAACCCATTTACTAAGTGGGATAAGCCACCAAGTAGTATATTTCCTTCATTACAATTTCCAACTTTTCTATCTATTTTGGGGTTGCTTTCCAGTAAAGCATGCTGGAAACCCATGGGCCAGGTATCTTCCAGCCCCATTTTTGCGGCTGGAACTTCTGCGAGTTCCGGCTCGGGCAAAGCCGACCAGGCGCCTAAAGACATCTAAAGACCTGGGGGACCACAGATGGCTTAGTCCATTTTCAGTACTAACCATCCAATGATTGGGGTACCCAAGTTTGACCCATACCCATATTACAACATGGTGGTTGCCTAAAATACGGGTGCCCAATGATTGATCCAAGTCATTAGGCTATTTTAGCAACCAAAGTGTCTTCAATCCACGGTGCCAAGAGCCCCTCTTGGGTTCCAAAGGTCTGGACCTGAAAAGGTTCGCAATGGTGTATGAACGCGCCTTCCCCGAGAAAGTCTACTCAGAATTGCAGAAGCCTCTGATTGCCTCGGAGAGTGCCCCAGCATGGGTTTGTTTCGAGACCCAAGAACTTTGGTTGACACAAAAACACGTGCGAGCTTTGTATCTGGACTCACACAGAGAGCTCAGATTTCGTTCACCTATAGACTGATGGTGAGTTGGAGACTTCGAAATGTGCTTCGCGCCACAACTGCGTGCAATTTTTCAGCTTTCATCTGGCCAGCTGGCTCCGCACCCGCCGCTTTAGCAAGCCTACTTTCCGACCCGCCAGAGCCACAAATCATTAGAAAAACGCAGTGTTTCGCGACTTTTCTACCTTTTCGCGCGCCTGCATCTTCTTTCTTCTGACTCTTTCTCTTCTGATCTTCTTTCTTCTTCTCTTCTCTTCTCTGCCCCTTCCCACCTCTGCTTTTCCATCTGTCCATATTGTCGAAAGTTTGACTTCTAAACCTCCTTCGATAAAGTGGCTCTTCTGATGTCTCTTGTGAAATATTGACATGCGTTGCGACCGCGCAGGCTCGCACAAAGTGTGTGTGCCTGCATTCTGGGCTCAATCTGGGCCGCGGCATTTTTCCAGTCAATGTCCGTATACAGCGGCTCTTCTGATGTCTCTTGTGAAATGTTGACATGCATTTTGATTGCTCAGGCTCGCACAAAGTGTGTGTCTGCGTTCTGGGCTCAATCTGGGCCGCGAGATTCTTCCTGTCAATGTCCGTATACAGTGGCTCTTCTGATGTCTCTTGTCACATGTTGACATGCATTTCGATTGCGCAGGCTCGCACAAAGTGTGGTCCTGGCTTTTTGGGTCGCCGCTTCATCATCATCATCATCATCATCTTCTTCTTCTTCTCCTTCTTCATCACCATAATCATCATCATCTTCTTCTTCATCACCACCATCATCATCATATTCTTCTTCTTCACCATCACCATCACCATCATCATCATCATCATCATCATCATCATCTCATCATCACCACCACCACCACCATCATCATCGTCATCATCATCATCACCACCATCATCATCATCATCATCCTCACCAGCACCACCATCATCATCATTATCATGTTTCATCCTCAACATCATCATCCTCCTCCTTTTCTACATCATCATCCTCCACCTTCTCATCCTCCACTTCACCTTCCGCATTGTCATCTTCATCATCATCATCATCATCATCTTCTTCTTCTTCATTCTCAACATTATCCTACATTATCCTCCCGCTCCCCCCACACTGTTTGGGGTCTCTTGCCGGGATAATTTTAAGTTATACCTGGACTAATGGATATGTTTTCCAGCAACATTCCATTTATTCTAATTTTGGTTGGGTAACATCAATTCATAGACCTAACTGGCTCCCAGTTAAACAACGGGAATATGAATCCCCCTAGCTTCCAGTTAGCGAGTTTTGTTCACCAGCGATCCGTGCCGCGCAGTTTTAAGTTGCTGTCTAATCCCCTGCAACTCGTTCGTTGTATGTGCTATCCCGGATTCATCAACGCTGGTAATTCTTCGTGGTTTCAAAAACCCTATTCTGGATATATCTACCATATATCTACCATAAACCATAAACCATAAATCATCCATAATCCATAGTTTTTGGTAAAGGCATGATATAAACCCTAAGTATGGTTATCCACCCATTCGTGAAATTGGAGTTCTTTGCCCCCAACTTCTTTCAGTTAGTAAGTGCACATAACCCTTATATAACTTGGAATATGCTATATATATACTATATTGCATTTTCTAGTAAAAGATTGGTATTATTCCACGAGATTAGCTGTATTTTCTTTCCATGGCTATGTCATATGGAAAATATCATGCGGATCTTACCATGATATTTCCGTTGTTCTTTCCTTCTATGGATATTTCCCGTTTTTTGGGTGGTATTTCATATGGCTCCAGGAGCCCCACAAGCCCACGGGCCGGGGGATGCCCATAGATCGTTTCCGTTTTTAATTTTTTTTTTCTGATGGGATTCATGGATGATCAATAGATACTGTATATAGTTAATGGATTACCGTTTACCCTCTGGTAAATTAACTTGTTGACCCTGAAAATAGCCTAGCTTTAATGGAAACTAATCTTCCAATCCCTATCTGCCAGGGTCTATGTTAATTTACCAGAGGGTAATATCTATATATATATATATACATTTGAAATTAGCCTGAGATTAATGACCGATAGTTTTTTGGATGACGGATATGATGCACTATTATGATGATTAATGATGATTAATTTTTATATAAATAACTGGGAATATCATATATGTTGTGATCTGTCATTATAAGTTATTCTGATGATTAATGATGACCATAATTTTTGACTAATGATTAAAGATGACCATATATATATACGTATATGTATCGCTTACTAACTTACTAACTAGATGATGATTCCCAGTTGTTAATAATGATGACTATGTAGAAAATAACTAATAATAATTAATGATGATTAAATACTATATATCGACAAAATTGTCTATCATATCCATCATCATAATCCATCATCATATCATAAAGTATGGATATATAGTATTGAAACGCCATTAATCATCAGAATAATTTAGAATAATAACGGATTATGATGTTTCAATCATACATTTAATTATTAATTAATTGTAATATTAATATTATTATAACATAAATCAGTTCATATTATCACAATAATGTAATGTCAAAACAAAAATTGATTCAATACTTCGCCGCCTTTTTTTTGCTTTTCCCAGGTGCGCCTGCGGCAGATTCTGCTGCGAGTGGCCGCGGCTGGACCCCCAGTCATGGATCCCATTCGCCGAAGCCAGGCGATGGACCTGGGGGACCCGGGGACGGCGGAAAAAAACCGTGGTGAACCAGAAAAAAAGTAATGATTTTCACAGGGATTTATGTGGAATTGTAGGGATTTATATGATTTTCGTGGGAATTGATGGGGATACTCATGGAATTATAAGGAACTATAGGGATTGATGGGGAATTGTTTGGGATATAGTTGGGATAATGTTGTTTTTTGTCAAACATGGATCGAAATGGTAGCTAAATACTATTCAATAGCTTATTTTTTGGCGGACAATAGAGATTCTGGTTGGTGGTTTGGATTCCCTCGCTTTTCCATATATATGGGAATAATACTCCCATTTGACTAGTATTTTTCAGAGGGGTTCAAACCGCCAACCAGGAGAAATATACCTTCATCAAACTTGGTAAATACCATCCAACTGCCGATTTTCGACAAAACCTGATGTTATACCTGGAATGTCTGTCAACGGTCTTACCATTCAAAGTCATACCAGTCGCAGGATCTTAGGTGAGGCGACTACCCGTTTACGACTTGAAGGATTTGCAAGAAATGGAGGATTGAACCAACTCAAGGTTGATGCAGAACTCAATGGAGAATTTCATGGTATTTCTGGAAAGTCAGCAATCTGCGTTGAAGTCAATTCTTTTCCACACTATGCAAGGCTTATGATCAACAAACTTCTTACCCCGGTCAACCAGTTCATGTAACTATCCCACTGATCAAAGTTTGTTTGAGTACCTCAGTTGTTGTTGAGCCATAAAGGGAGGAATAGACTAACCAGTTCAAAAATCAATGTGTTTTACCGTGGGCCCATCGATGAGCGACATGTATGGGGCACGGCAGGTGAAGCGAACTCAAGAAGAGGCTGAGAGAGAAATGCTGGAAATTCTGCAGAATCTGGAAGCGGATGGTATGAAGAGTTTTCAGTGCCTCAGCTGAAGTTATGGATTTTGGAATATTTTGTCACAGCTGTCACAGAATTGTGTGGCTGTCACAGGGTAACAGATGCAACAGGATTTTGTGTCTGAAAACTATGCTATGGCCCTAGGGCCAATTTTCTTTAGCGCATCAAGCCCATTGACTGGGGAAGTGGCTGGCACTGATCCCGAAGAGAAATTTGAGGTGTTGATCCGAATGGAAATAGATGTTGCTAGTTGTCAAAACCTCCCATTCTCATGGAAGTAGAAAATCCTTGAAACATACAAATATACTTAAGTGGTCCCGTTCAAACCTCTATCAATAAAAGATCTTCAATTGCCATGTTTGATTACCAGAGGGTAGTCTCATAATCCCCTTGTTTTTTCGGGACATTTTGGGGGGTGCTTTGATTTTCTGAGTGAAGCTCCCGATGATTTCCGACTGTTGAAGATGAAAATTCAGCAAGACGTGTGACCTAAAACACCAACGTTTCTATATACCCTCTGATAAACTAACATAACTATGGAAAATCACCATTTTCAGGTAAACTAACATAACTATGGAAAATCACCATTTTCAATGGGTATATCCACTATAAATGGGCATTTTCCATAGCTATGTTAGTTTACCGGAGGGTACAGAACCCCTAAAATCAACCGTTTGTGTACCAGTTTACCCCTTGGCAAATCAAACGTGGCAATGGAACACCCCCAATCAAAGTGGAGGTCTTTCATTGGGAAAATGTTCATCTATGAATGTGGGATTTTTGCATTGCCACGTTTCATAAACGGAGGCTATGTCAACATGTAAAACAAACATGATGTTTTAAATGACTTACCAACATTATACATGTTGCAGTTGGGACTAAATATCCTCTAATTGAGTAAGAAAGCCCATCCAAAACAAGCATTGGATCTACAGAAACAAGATTCTTAGGTGGTATTCCATATTAGGAAGTCATGAACTCGGAGTTAAATAACTACTTGGACTTGGATGTGCATTTCAGTTTGTAAGTGGTTTACAACCCAATATGACTAGGGCTATGCAGGGGTATTTCACATTGTTATTATCCACTGACGAAACGTGGGAAACGCCATGGCCCCAGGAAGGTGTGCCGCTCTGTGTCGCAATGTCCAAGCGCCCTAAAGGGGAGCGACTTGGCGGGCGATATGGGATGGCTGGATCGAGTGAAAGGCGGGGCAGCTACACAAACATTGCTTTTTTGCAAGTCACCATGGTGGCAATGCTCTAGTAAACTAAGAGTTTGCTATGGCAAATCACCATTTTACCTGTGGTGTGTATGCCCACTTCATAAAAGTGTTTTCCGTGCACTGGATCAGTACCACCGGTTGATTGGGATGCAATCTACTGTCATTTCCAACCTGGAATATACCCTTTGGTAAACTAACATAACTATGGAAAATCACCATTTTCAATGGGTAAATCCTTATAATTGGGCCATTTTCAATAGCCAAGTCATTACCAGAGGGTAGGATCACGGCTCTTGAAGATGCGGTCCCTCACGCTCGACCCCTGGCCAGCTCTTGGCAAAGAGGGCAGATGGGCGGATGTTTCCACGCCGACAACTGGATGATTTGTAGGTACCCCCATGAATTTGGAAAACCTCCATATGATGATCTCAGAATTGATTGGGAATTTACATGAAGTTAGCTTTTTAGGGGGATTTGATATATAATATTGAGTCCAACACATACTGCGGACGGTTGCGAAATCCCGCACCAATTGGTAGCAAATGGAATCCTATGAAACGCTGTATTTTTTATGGGGTTATAATGGGGTAAATCATCTACCAACTGTTGCAGGATGTTGCAACCGGCCACAGTATGATGATTCATTCAATTTATTCAAGGAATTGATTGGGAATTCACATGAAATTATCCCATCTTGGGGAATTCAAAGCAATATTTAATCCAACAAATCATGGTGATATGGGGGATGAACTGGGAAAGTGCTGATATCATCGATCATTGATGATATTTCATGGAGAAATACAGGGAAACTATTTGCAAATAAATTCATAGGATTTGGATGGGGATATAATGGGATATAACTATAACTACTGTAACAATCATGCTGGGGGACAGTGACTTGCGGCTATAGATCCAACCATTTTTGTGGGGTATCATGGGGATATGTAATGTGAATGATTTTGGATATTATGGAATATATTGAGAACGGGATAGATTGCTGATAATAACGGTCAGTAAGTTATTTAACAACCAAAAGTTGGGATTTAATATACGTATATATATATATATTTATTTATATTATATATAAGTATTAGAATTGCAAGTGGCTAATTGGATATAACTATTTAACACTGGTATAAATCTAATACTATTATCAGATATAGTGTGACATATGACCACCAATATGAAAGGTTGATCTCCATCATATGGGATAAATGTTGGTTATAAATTGTTAACCATGTATTTAACCAACAATTGTAAGGATTTCTAACCAACCACAATGGGAATATAGTGGGATCTGTAACAGAAAAATATGAAACTTGGGTTTGTTTGAAAATGTGGCATACCCCTGAATTGCCATGAAATGCAGGGGGGAGAATGGTGATCAACCGTCAAGTTTGGACGTACCCTATGTTAAGACAAACCCAGCGACCAAAACCAATTCAATGGGAATTTCAGGACCCTAAAATAGAGGTACTTACTGTACCATATAAAGTCAGTGTTTGTTCGGGGTAAATCCCCTTACATAGCCCTTACAGAACCTTTTTGTGTGGTAGGTACTTCCAATTTGGGTACCTGAAATTGTCATTGAACCATTGTTGAGACGGCTTATTGCGAAATCTGGCCATCATTGTTCTGGTTGGTGGTTTGGAACATGGATTTTATTTTCCAGATGTTGGGAATAGTAACCCCAACTGCCGAGCTCCATCATTTTTCAAAGGGCTAGGTATACCACCAACCAGCTGTTGATTGTGCTTCTTGATTGAACTAGCTGCTTGATTTTGTTGGAGGCATGGAAATCGTGCGACCGGGTCATGGGATAGTTTGGACAGTGATTACCCTCTAGTAATCAAACATGGCAATTGGACATCCCCTATCAATGGAGGTTTTAATGGGAAAATCGGCTATAGATTATCGATTTTTCATTGCCACGTTTGATTATCAGAGGATCTATTTCGGATCAGTTCCAACTTGCCAAATTGGTGATATCCGATAGCATATTATCAGTTACCATGTAGATTTTCTGTAGACCCTTTACTTCTTGAATGTGCAGAATCAAAACATGGCTTTGGACTCCTATCCCCCTCTGGTTGGTGGTTTCAAATATTTTTTATTTTCCATTTCATATATGAGATGTCATCCTTCCCATTGACGAATTCATATTTTTCAGAGGGGTAGGTATACCACCAACCAGATCCATTATTAACCATCATTAAATCACCATTAATCACCATTTTACCAACCAGCCCTAAACAAAAGACCATTGGATGGTCCCAACTTGGTCATGGATCCATTTGGAGAGCCGCCCATTCGCTGGGACGAACCTTCAAAAAAGCACCTTTTTCCGACGTTTTTTCCGGTGTTTTAAATCGGCAGGTGTTGGCATTCAGCAAGATAAAGCCAAACAAGGCAGGATGAAGATGATTTCAAGCACAAAAAATGGGAGTTTTGAAAGGTGATTTGGAAAAAAAAATATGGGGATGTAGATGGATGTCATTTGGGATGTAAATGGATCTTTCAGCACAAACAGATAACAATTTGCTAAAAGAGCTCGGAGTCCAAACCATCGAAATGACGATTAGCTCGCAGCAAAAGCATGAGAGGATTAGCAGACTTAAAATGTGAGAAGAACCAAGAAAGGTGGGCTCTGATTTGCGGTAAGCAATGAATAATTCTTGGATATTTCTAAGATCAATTACTACAGTGTATGCCATTGTTATATATATATACACTGTACGAATATATGATATACATGTATATATATATACACATGTATGTATATCTATATATATACACATGTATGTATATCTATATATATATATAGACATTATATACACTATATGGATATAACATATCATATATGCATATTCTGATATGTCATATATAACGTGGTCATGATATGGTTACTACCCATTTGCCGGGATACACAGGGTGCTAAGTCCAGATGAAAATTCCAGTACTCCCTGCTCCTTGGATGATCATCTTGTGAATTGCAAAGCAATGCTGCGATATTAATGGAAAAGTGAATAATCTATGGGAAAAGTGATACCATTACATATCCCATAAGATGGATTATCCATCAGCTTGTGATCTTCTATGGATGAACAATTATGGAAAAATGATGGATATGTAATGGGTGCTTAGTGGGGTTCAATAGTGATAAATTGGGAAGATGATCTACCCTGGAGTAAACTAACACAGCTATGGAAAACCCCCATATGATGATTTAGGCAAGGAATTGATTGGCAATTCATATAAATGTATCCCATCTTGGGGAATTTAATGCAATATTTAATCCAACAAATCATGGTGATATGGGGGATGGAATGGGAGGTGATATCATCTATCATTGGTGATAGTTCATGGAGAAATACAGGGAAACTATTTGCAAATTCATAAGATTTGGATGGGGATATAATGGGATATAACAAACAATCATGATGGGGTGCATGCGGCTATAGATCCAACCGTTGTTGCGGGGGTATCATGGGGATATGTAATGTGAATGATTTTGGATATTATGGAATCTATCAAGAATAGGATGAATGATGGATTATAATGGTCAGCTATTTAACGACCAAGACTTGGGATTGAATAATTACAAGTACAAGTGGATAATTAGATATAATATAATTGTATAAAACTTGTATATAAATCTAGTACTAGTCATATTATCGGATATAGTGGGATATATGACCAACCATATCAAAGTTGGGTCTCCGTTCATCATATGGGATAGATGTTGGTTATGAATTGTTAACCATGTATTTAACCAACAAAAATCAAGAATTTTATATAACCAACCATAATGTTGATATGCTGGGATATGTAACCAACAAATATGATATGTGGGTTGTCGGAAAATATGGTATACCCACAAATAACCATACTGACAGTGAAAATGATAATCGATTGGAGTTTGGGATACCCTATTCTCAGACAAACGCATATATCTACCAAAGGGGGGGATATACCTGGAAAAGTCATAGTACCCTCTGGTAAACTAACATAGCCATGAAAAATCATCATTATTCATGGGTAAATCAACGAACTAAATGGCCATTTTCAATAGCTACGTTAAATTACCAGAGGATACCCTCCGGTAACCAAACATAGCAAAGAAAAATTTCCATTTACAGACAGTTTTCCTTGGTTCTGAATCGTTTATCCCCATCCTTTCGTGGTTCATAGTGGCTAGATCCCTGGTTTTATTGATCATATGATTAGCATTGTTTATCCTATGATTTTTAAAGTCATTTATATGTTTTATCCTACCATATCCTACCATATGTTAGTTTGTTGTCTGTATATCCCATACGTTTGTTAAACTGATTTAAGCTCTGCTTCTTGTTGGCCAAAAACCACTTAAAACAATTTTCTGAATCAGATTCCATCCTGGCTATGTTTGTTATCGGGTCCTATCCCATATGCTCCATAGTGCTGCTATATTTACGTACATTTGGGAGATGTTGATGATTTTGATGTCTAGGTCTAGGTCAATCTTAGATGGATACTTAAATCCTTTAGTCTTTTGGTATCAATGGGAATATCTACTAAGCAGCAAGTTTGCAGGGTATCTAAGATTGGCAATGATGTTGGCAAATATTCCAGCACCATGGAGCATCTGGATCATCTGGGCCAGGTGTTCGTCCACAAGTGCCAGCGGCGGTGCTGAAAGCGGCATTCGAACTGGCTGTGGGCGAGGCGTTCCGACGAAAGAACTGGGGTTGGTCAATTTGGGAATGAAGAAATGAAGGTCCATCATCCTCTAGCTATTTTGAAGCACTTTAGGGCTTGTAAAACTCAGGGTTTGGTTATTGTTGGCTTTAAACAACATCCTCAAGTGGGACATTCGCCAAGCCAAGAAACCGGAAAGTCTGGTAGTGTCATTTAGCACATCCCCCACATCACCATAAATTTCTGGGTGGAAAGAAACAAAATCAATGGGCAGTTTATCATAGTTTATCCCAAAAGTAGCCATAGTTGATATCATTTTAGATAAACGGAATGATCATTTTCAATAGCAAACTCTTCATGTACCAGAGGCGATCATCGAAGTCCCGGCAGGTTCACGATCTCGTCTCCTCTGAGATCGGTGTTCATTTGCTGCAACGCACCGCTTG
>Ga0126342_10008279_pt1 | contig 18627 bp, 20 predicted proteins | sample Cyp1metagenome_FD_92528 | JGI IMG/M metagenome (GOLD analysis project Ga0126342, IMG submission 92528) | Coral microbial communities from Lord Howe Island, Old Settlement Bay, Australia - Cyphastrea 1 metagenome | ecosystem: Host-associated > Invertebrates > Cnidaria > Coral ...
AGCGTTTGAAGGGTTTGAGGCCGGGCAAACGGCAGGCTTGAACGCCCTTAAAAACAGATGGCTGGGGCGTGTAGCTGCGAGAGTTGCCTTGGAAAGGCCTGCGGAAGGGTTTGAAGCGTTTGAAGGGTTTGTGAACGCCACTAGGGCCAACCCTTGCCCCACCTTCTTAAGCCTTCCAAGCTGCTAGGTTTTACTAGGGCCTCCTTGCTAGGTTCTACTAGGGCCAACCCTTGCCCCACCTTCCTAAGCCTTGCACCTTCTCCAGCCTTCCAAGCTGCCCGGTCATGTATCTAGTTGGGGTTTGGTTCTACTAGGGCCAACCCTTGCCCCAATTTCTTAAGCCTTCCAAGCTGCTAGGTTCTACTCCAAGCTGCCCGGTCATGTCTCTATTAAGGGTTTCGAAACTGCCGTTTGGCACTTTACTAGGGCCAACCCTTGCCCCACCTTCTTAAGCTTTCTAAGCTGCTAGGGTTTTACTAGGGCCTCCTTGCTAGGTTCTACTAGGACCTTTTTGCACCACCTTCTCCAGCCTTCCAAGCTGCCCAGTCATGTATCTATTCGGGGTTTGCCTCAATTTCTTACGCCTTCCAAGCTGCTAGGTTCTACTCCAAGCTGCCCGGCCATGCCCCTTTTAAGGGTTTCGAAACTACCGTTTGGCACTTTTGGTTCTACTAGGGCCAACCGTTGCCCCACTACTGGGGCCTCCTTGCCCCATCTTCTTCCAAGCTGCTAGGTTGTACTAGCGTCCTTTCCCCACCTTCTCAAGCGTCCAAGCTGCTAGGTTCCTCGGTGCCCCACCTTCTGAAGCCTCCCAAGCCCACGTCCTCAAGCCTTACAAGCTGCTAGGTTCTACCCCAGGCTGCCCAGTCATGTCTCTATCAAGGGTTTGGATACTGCGGTGTGGCACTTTGGTTCTACTAGGGAACCCTCCCAAGCCCACTTTCTCAAGCCTTCAAAGCTGCTAGGTTCTACTCCAAGCGCTCGGTATTAAGGGTTTCGAAACTGCCGTTTGGCACTTTTGGTTCTACAAGGGCCTCCTTGCCCCACCTTCTCCAGCCTTCCAAGCTACCCGGTCATGTATGTGTTTATTCATCACTGATGGCGGCATTGAAGCTGCTCACTCAGCCTCAACGATGGTCGGATTGCATTGAACCCGACGGCTGCATGCAGTTAAAAAAATCCAAAACTTGCCCTTTAACAGGGTGTCGGCGGCACCCGGGCGTTAGCCCATTTATCATTTTCATGTTCCCCATGAAAATTGGAAATTTTGGGGTGCACTTGGGTTGTCTTAAGTTTTTGATGCCTCAGTGCGCTAAAATTGGATTCTAGACATCGACCTGGAGGACACCCGCGTGACTGCGCTTCCGGTGAGTGGAGGAAGTATTGCTGTGCCTACCTTGGTCCGAAATCGATGTGGCAAGATTTAGTTACTAGTCTTGCAACTGTAATATCTGGCTATATCACACCAACCTCAGAATGACCTCAGCATAAACAATGTCTTACAAAAGACACCATCCCAAGAACGCTTGATTTCTGATGCAGAAGGCATCAAATGATGGACATCGCGGGTGGAGTGTATCCAGGTGCAGGTTTATCCTTCCCACAATGCCACTGGCTGCAGCGGTTGGCCGCCCAGTGACCGGGTTTCCACGACCGACCGGGAAAGACTTCCATTTTGGAGGATCGATGTTGGAGTTGCGTAATATATCAAAATTTTGGAACACACGCCATTCCTGCCATTTGAATGGGGTTGAATGGTGAATCGCTATTATCCAGTGAGATAGTAATCTGTTTTCTGCCATGTATGTATGTATGTATGGATGGATGGATGGATGGATGGATGGATGTATGTATGTATGTATGTATGCATGTATGCATGTATGTATGTATGTATGTATGTGTAAATATACACATACACATGTACACATATATATACATACACATGTACATATACATATACATATATATATATATATGTATATACACACATATATATATATATGTATATACATATCTACTATATACTCTATATATATATATGGTTAAAGGTTCCTTTTGGGCGTGCGTTTTTGCGTACGTTTCTACACGTGTTTCTCATTGCACTTGGCTGCCATACATATATTCATATACGCATATATATATATTTACATATACACATGTAATACACACATATATATATATATACACATATATATATACACATATATTTACACACATATATACATACATACAAATATGTACATATATATATATATATATACACATATTTTTACTGTACATATGTGTACACATAAAGCCACCAATTTCCCAGCTATGCTTCCTGCCATCATTGAAAACACGGGCGCAGGTCAGCCTATTGAGGTGGATGGCAGGGGTGCTGCAATTGTCCCACTGGCGAAGCTTGTCGGATCTCTGTGCCAGATTTTCACTGGCAGAAATGCCACTGTTTTGGTGGTTCAAAAAGAGGGTCTTTAGGATTGCTAATTGTTATCTTATCAGCAAAAAAAGGTTTTGAATCTATTTCAACCGCCAAAAAGGGGAACTCTCGATGTGATTTTTGAGAAAATTGCAGAGACCTCACAACAAAGTAAGGGGAAGCACCCAACCAATTTGATCATTCCTGGATGGGCCAGGTGGATGTCCCCCGCGGATTTACTTCGGGCTTCTCGAAGTTGTGCATCGTGGTGCAGGGTCTTGGGGTTAGACGCTGAGTTGCTTAGGAAGGTTGGAACAGAGATTTGCAATGTGGTGCCAGGATGATGACGATGATGACGATGATGATGATGATGGTGGTGCTGGTGGTGGTGGTGATCATGAAGTGGAGTGGTGGTGGTGATGATGAGCATGGTCGTGGTGGTGGTGGTGATCATGGTGGTGATGATGATGATGGTGATGATAGTGATGGTGATGATCATGAAGTGGAGTGGTGGTGGTGATGATGATGATGGTGATGATGGTGATGATGGTGATCATGAAGTGGAGTGGTGGTGGTGATGATGAGCATGGTTGTGGTGGTGGTGGTGATGGTGATGATGATGATGGTGATGATGGTGATGATGGTGATGGTGGTGATCATGAAGTGGAGTGGTGGTGGTGATGATGAGCATGGTCGTGGTGGTGGTCGTGATGGTGGTGATGGTGCCGACCACTTTTGTAAAAAACTTGGTCCAGACAATTATTGGAGACCACATTGGAGACCACTGATTGTTGGAACCTAATGGATCGAATAAAGGCCAGAGGCAATTTTGCCCAAGACGATTGCTGCGACCTGGTAGTGGTAAAAGGATCTGAATGAATTAGTCTCCCATGCATAAGTGGAGAATTCTGCATAAACTGCGGTGCCCTGCGGTGCCAAGGATGTTTTGATGACCGCTGGACCTCCCACTCCGGGACCTTTCTTAGTTCCTGCTGACCTCTCAGGATCTGATGAGAAAAATCATGGCTTCCTCCTTGAAAGCAATTGAACCTCCACTATCCAAGGAAAAGTGGAACATTCGGAACAGTTGAATGACTTTCCTTTTGGAATCGGTGATTTCCACTTGACATGACAGTTGATCACAAAAAGCAGCGGCAGGATCTGATAGGTGATGCCTCCGGATGTGCCGACCGAAAACAGAACATTGCAACCAGATGTCCTGATTATTGGTAGAGGGAACCAGAAACTTTCATACGCTCCATTGGCATACATTAAACTACATTACATTACATTACATTACACCACCTTACGTTACAATGATTACATTACGTTCGGTTACATTACATTGCAGTGCATTAAAGTACAGTGCATTACAGCAATTGTCTCCCAATTGTGTCCCGCAGCCTTGAAGTTGAAACCGTCACTGCTGTTGGGTTAATTGCATGACATCCCATCTATATTGCATTGCATTATACATACCTCGATAAATGCATGGATACCAATAAAATCTAATAAATGTGTATATAAATACCATAAATACATATTGGTATATATATATATATATTGATTGGTATATATCTATTGGTATATATTTATTTTGGTAAATATATAAATGTATATATATATATATAGACATATATTGGTATATATATATATATATATTGGTTTAAATATATCTACATTGGGATATATATATATATATATACATAGACATTGGTAAATCTCTATATATATATATATACATTGGTATATATATATATATATTGGGATACATACATAAATATACTGGTGTATATATATATATATATTGGCGTATATATTTATCGGTATATATATATATGTTGGTGTCTGTATATATATATATGTATTGGTATATATTTACTGGTATATATATATAGTGGTATATATATATATTGGTAAATATATATATATATATATATATTTGTTTATATTTAAATATATAAACATATTTTACACATGTTAGTTCCTCTGGAATGTGATTCTTGCACGCAGATTCCGAGGCAATTCCGTTTGCTGGCCGCTTGCAAGAGAACTGCGAGACCGCAAGGTTGGGTTGCCCAGTGCTTTCAAGGTGATGGTTTAAAGAGAAGATTCTACAAGAACTGTTGGCTCAGGTGGCCAAAATCTGGTGGCAAAGCGATTGATGTATCCAGACCTCTTATCCTTTGGTAATTTAACATAGTTATGGACAATCACCATTTTAAATAGGTAAAGCATCGAACCCAATGGGTCATTTTCAACAGCAAATGGTTAAATTAGCAGAGGGTAAACCAGTAATGTCATTAATTCCCCATGAATATCGTAATATCAGAATATCACATTAAATCCCAAATTTTACAAGTTAAACCACCATTAAATCACCACTAAATCACCATTAAATCGCCATTAAACCGCCATTAAATCACCATTAAATCGCCACTAATCACCATACCCAGGATCTGGGTCAACAACGGAACAGATGTCACGGTCACCGTGGCTGCAGAGGATGCTTCCGCCCTGGTGCCTCGGAGCGGATGGTGAGACAGATAGATATGATAGATTAATTCACGTATAGAATGCTAAGTATATATACATATACATATGCATCATATGTACAAATACCCATCTTTCTACATCTACATATGTACACATATATATATATATATTATATTATATATATATTATATATAAATATATGAACTTATCCAATCTTATCTAGCTATCTATTCTACCCTCCTGGTAACCCAGCTTGATTGTATAAAAAGGAGGGGGTAGTGTTTGTTGTCATTTTGGTCGGGGGGAAGGTTCGGCAAATTCATTGGGAAAATTATAGTAAAGCACGGGCTTTTGGGACACCCTTTCTATTCATGAGGCAGACCCATATTAGCCCAAATAAATGTATATATCAATAATGTATATATATATAACTATATACATATATACATATGATATAGATTCTGTCCCCGGTATATATGTATGTGTATATATATATAGGTATTTGTTAAAATACATGTATTTATGTGTACGAATGAAAAGACAAATAGACAAGAATCTATACAGACATAAATCCGGATATAGATATACCAGTAGTACCCGCACGAGGCGGGGCGAAAGTTGCCTTAGAAATATACTATAAGACCCTTTTCATCTATAGAACTTGCATGCGCCGTGCGCCAGCCAGACCCGTCCGTGCGTGCTTTGTGCGAACCTGTTGCCGTGTTGTTGTCCAAGAAAATGACCTGCGCACAATCACATTACAATGCAACGCCAAGTAAACCTTTTCTTCAGACTTCATACTGTACTCTTCACATCCCCCACTTCACACTTTGCACTTCACACTCCACACTTCATCTCATCTCAAATCATGTAAGCTCTTCTCACCTCATCTCACCTCATCTCAGCAAGTAGTTTTTTTTCAACTGTCTTCATCTCGTCCCAGCACTGATCAACCTTTCTCATCTCCTCGAAGTTCTTCTAAACTCATCTCAGCTGTTCTGCACGCCAGAAAGCTCTTACTGTCAGAGAGAAGTCTCTTGCACAAAAAACCATTGGGCACAGAAAACTTGTGCACACAGAAGCTTAAGACACAGATGCATTTACACAGAAAAGCCTTTCCAAAATACCTTGTATTACCAAGCTTGCACAAAGCACTTCCCAGTGCTACTTTGTACTACCAAGCTTGCACAAAGCACTTCCCAGGACTACTTTGTACTACAAAGCTTGCACAAAGCACTACTCAGCACTACTTTGTACTACAAAGCTTGCACAAAGCACGTCCCAGTACTACTTTGTACTACAAAGCCTGCACAAAGTTCTTCCCAGCACTACTTCGTACTACCAAGCTTGCGCAAAGTACGTCCAAATACATCTTTGGACTACAAAGCTTGCACAAAGCACTTCCCAGTACTACTTTGTACCGCAAAGCTTGCGCAAAAGCAAACTTTTACACAAAGAAGTTTTTACACAGAGAAACTTTCTGGTACATGATGACAACAGACATTGCAGCTCCAAAACCGGATCCTGGCGCCAAAGCGACAAACAAATTGAAGCACTTTTTACAAGGATTTTTAAAAGGAAAACCATCAGCGCCAAAATTGAGAAAATCTGCTGACAAATCACTATCGCAGCCTTGGTGCAGCCACTCCAATACGAATTACGATGTCCAGCTGCAAAAGACAATAGTATTGCGCATGCAGCCGCGGCAGCAAGCAACCTTGACGCAGCCATTTCACTGTGATCTGCAACCAGAGATTTAACAAACGCAAAGAACTACGCACACGTTGCAGAACACCAAGGGATTACGCCCGAAACGATCAGAGCCGCGCCCGCCGCACACAGGAGGTACCCTTCATCGCCGGCTGCAGCCACTTTACACGGAAAAACACAAGGTTTGGTGCTCCGGCTTCCTCCCCAAAACAAAGCCCATGCATCAACGTTCATGCAGCCATTACAATGCGTTTTGCAGCAGCACGTGCAAATTCATTCAGCACGCCACCACTTCCCCTAGTCTCAGTCACCATTCTTCGTCGCCACCCTTTGCAGCAGCACATGCACATTCATTCAGCGCGTCACCACTTGCCTTGGTCACCACTGCCCTTAGTCACCGCTTCCCTTAGTCACCATCCTTCGTCACCACCCTTCGTCAGCACCCTTCGTCATTACTTCCCTCAATCACCACCCTTCGTTGCCTTTTGTTATGTGATGTGTTGTTCTATGATGTATTGTCGCCACTTCACCACCCTTCGTCAGATGTATTGTTGTGTGATGTATTGTTATGTGATGTAAAGTCACTTGAATAAACATCATCCATAACTCGGAAGATTGCTTCCCAACTTCCTTTGATAAATACATATATATATATATATTTATATTTATATGTGTGTATATATATATATTGTGCTATTACACATATCCAGACGGATAGATCGGCGAGTAGAAAGGTAACCTCGCCTCTTCGATCATCCAGTGGATATCCTTGTCCAGCACCGCTTCAGATGCTGTCTGGCACGCTGAGCACAGATGTGCAGCAGGCGTCCGACTGTCTATAAGGGTTGGTGTGTCCATTGGGCGGGTCCCAATTGGGGTTGTCACACTGTGATGCTCACGCCGTAGAATTTCCTGGTGTTTGTTGAGGTGTTCCAGGTCGAACCATTGATGAAATATCGAGGCATGTATTGCCATTCCTTCAGTGTGGTTTCAAACGTGCAGTTCCTTCCATCCATTTGCGCTAGGCTCCTAGCCTATGGAAAGGGCTGGTGCCTCCAGGTCGTTTGGGATTTGATTTGTTTTGTTTTCTGATCAACGCCAGGCCATTTGGGTATATTTTGTGGAAAAAACATACGTATATACGGGGACATAATTGGCATGTCAGCATCTATTGGTTTGTTCTACGATGGAATTTTGATGGAAGAGTAAGGCCTGTGACATTTGAGTGGTTCGAGAGGGTTTGTTTTTGCACTTTCAGATCCTTTATGGATTTGTGTCCTCAGTGTTCTTTTGGAACAAACTCAATAGTAAAAGGTTCCTGTTTGCTGGTTAAACTAGAATTTTTGTTGAAAACAACTCCGTTTCCTCCATGGAGATGGTCCATAAGGGAAAAATGACCCCACGGCAGGTGGCAACGGGGCCGCTTTGGTGATTGAAGGTGAGACCTGCCATTGCCGTTGGGGGTGGCCATGGCTATATTTGGTGGTCATATTTCAGGGTGATCTGACTGATCGATTGCGATTCGCGAGTGCCAATCATGAGAACTTGACCAACAAACATGGTGATACTACTAGTGAACTTCTATTCACACAACAACACTCTCACATTACAATGAATTATATATCCTGATCAAAAATGATGATATTCATAATTGAGATACGGGCCCATCACCATCCATTGCCTGATAAATCTCATTGGTATTGCCTGCAAAGTTTCTCATTTCAAACGATGCCACCGGTGTGGCCGGCCCTGAGCCACTTGGGAAGTGTGTTTCCATCCAGGAAACGACAAATAATCCCTTCCCATCCCATTCCCAGAATGAATACTTCCTAGAAGTGTTGGAATTCAAGATCAGTTGGGATGGGACCAAGTTTTGCACTGGAGAACAGATCATCAGTTGCTGGTTCCATGGGTCGCAGCGCAGGGAAGAGGCTTTCCGACGCCAAGCTTTTCCATGGTATCGATAGCAAAGAGGAGGTAGTCCTCCACGCTTTGGCCAGATTTTTTTGGGATCCCCTCACCAAAACCTGCAGTTTTAGAAGGTTGGAATGATTTAAGATTGATCCATTCAATGTTTGAGGTGTGCAAGTCTAGTTCTTGGTAGATCTGGATTCCTGTTGCAACAATTTTCCAGGAGGAGTTTCTGTGTAAGAATCGGGTTTGTCCAAAGACTGATCCCAGACCCATGATTTCGTTTGCATCTGGTCTTCTTCTCATGTTTTCATGAGATCACCAGCTTGGCCTCCCGCCTATGGACAAATCCGAGCATCCAACAGCAGAAAGTGACTGGGTGAAAGTCAGCAGAAAGTCTGTTCAAGCCTTTTCAAGCGTCGATTGACTGGACTGGAAACTTCAAGCTTCGGAATCACACTCCCTTTTTTTATGGATTGCCAATCTCTTGTTGTTGTTTGTTGTCTCCAGGTCTTTTTTTGCGAGGTCCGAAAGATTATCATTTGATGCTAGACACATCTAAACCCATTGGATATTGTCAAGAAACTCGGCCCAACCTGAGCTGCCAGGTGGCTGTCTTGTTATCCATCTGCCAGAAGTCCCGGACCATGGAGGCTCAGGCATCCGGAAGGTGGTTTGATTTTGAATTGGGTGATCTTCAACATTAAGCTTTGAGTCAGTCGTTGCCGCAGTCACAGTGGGCCATGGTGCATGGATCACTGAGTCAGCTCTGCGACAGGCTACCCGCTACTGGATCACCTCGGTCACCGAGACTGGAGTTGTGACTTTGCAGGCGAGAAGCTGCAGAGTGGGAAGTAGTAGCGGCCGTTTCACCATAAGGTGGTAAACCATGGTATAACCATGGTATAACCATGGTATAACCATGGTATAACCGTGGTATAACCGTGGTAAAGCCACTAATGTCACTAATGAATCATCCCCATGCGGAGCTTGACTGTTCAAGAAACACCTCTGGTCAGCTGCGGGAAGATCCAGGATGGAATTCCTGCCTTTTCATCAGTGCCATCCAGTGCAATCCTCAGCAAAGTTGGATGTAGGGCCAAGGAAACTGAGCTTGTTTCCAAATGCCTAAGGGGTCGGAATTTGAGGTCAAGGCAAAACAGATTTCGCTCATTTTGGGTGCTCAACCATCCATTTGTTTGCGGTAGGCACAGTAGAATGAGTTTTGGTGCAGGAAAGCCTGGAGATGTATAGGGACCAGTCTTGATGAACCATCCTGCTAAAACATTTGGGATTGTCTGAAATCTAGAAACCCGTCCGTCGGTTTATCATTATTTTCTAGTTTTTATTCCCAACAGCGATAGTGTTGGGTTTCAATCTCTGGGGCCGGGGAGCGGTGCCACGAAAATGCACGCCCCAAAAAACCGGAACAGGGCTGGAACCTTGCTTGAAACCTTGCTGGAACCTTGGCAACCTTGCTGGAACATTCCTGGAACTTGCTGGAACCTTCCTGGAACCTTGCTGGAACCTTGCTTGCAACCTTCCTGGAACCATGCTTGAACCTTGCTGGAACCTTGCTGGAACCTTGCTTGAACCTTGCTGGAAGGTTTTTGGAACGTTTTTGGAACCTTCCTGGAACCTTGCTGGAACCCTCTTGGAACTATCTTGGAACCTTCGCGGAAGCGTGCCGGAACCATGTTGGAACTCTGCCGGAACCTTGCCGGAACTTTGTCGGAACCTTGTTGAAACTCTGGCTAGAACCTCCTGGAACCATCTTGACAGCACGTTGGGAAACTATTGTGGCGTGTCGTTTTGGTGCTTATTGTTTCCGCTTCAACTTGTTTGTTTTCTTGCTTCGTTTCAATGCTTTCTTGCTTTGCTTGATGTGCTGGGTTCTTTCAGGTAATGGGGGCAGAGGGCGCACACTTAAAGATGAAGATCTTCTTCTAACTTGTTGCTGGCACCTAATCCTGGCTGGAGTCTAGAACTCCTGGAGCCCTCCTGAAACCTTTTCAAACCTTCTCGAAAAATTCTTGGCACCCTTCCGGAACCATGTGAGAACTTTGCTGAATGTGCTGTCCAGTAGTTGTTCTTTAATGTCTCTTGCTTGGCTTAGCAATGACTTTTTTCTTTTCTCTAAATGGGGGTTCAGAGCATGACATGAGGATGTACCTGGAAGCTTGCATGGAGAACGGAATCTTTGCGTCAGGTCCCGAATATAGGGTTGAAGTGGTAAATGCTTGCAACAGAAAGAGGGCAAGAACCAAACCTAGTAGTGTATATATTTATTCCCAACAGCGAATCTGCTGGGTTTCAATCTATGGGGGCGGGGAGTGGTGACGCGAAAATGCACGCCTGGAAAAACCGGAACAACCCTGGAACCTTGCTGGAACCTTGCTTGGAACCTTGCTTGCAACCTTGCAGGCACCTTGCTTGAACGTTGCTGGAACCTTGCTTGAACCTTGCTGGATCGTTGTTGGAAGATTGTTAGAACTGTGATGGAACCTTGCTTTCAACCTTGCTGGAACCTTGGTTAAACCTTTCCTGGAACCTTCCTGGAACCTTGCTGGAACCTTCTCCATGCGCAACCTTGGTAGAACCTTGCGAGAACCTTCCTGCAACCTTGCTGGATCGTTGCTGGAAGATTGTTGGAACCTTCCTGGAACCTTTGTGGTACCTTTTGGAACCTTCTTGGAACCTGTGCTGGAACCTTGCCGGAACCTTCCTGGAACCTTTTTGGATTTGTGCTGGAATCGTGCTGGAAACTTCCTGGAACGTTCCTGGACTTTTGCCGGAACCTCACTGGAACCATGTTGGAACTTTTGTGTTTCCGCTTTGGTTACGGTCCGGTGCCTAGTTGTGATTTTGAGCCCGCAGACAAGTTTTAGAGTTTTCTTTGTTTTTTGTTGTTATGTTGTTTGCTTCATTTCAATGATTCTTCCTTTGCTTAATGTGCTGGGCTGTTACAAGCACTTGGGGCAGCGCGGCGAGCACACTTAAAGATGAAGATTCTTTGAACCTTGGAACCCTGCTTGGAATTCTGCTGGATCATTTGAACATTGCTGGAACCTTGCGGGCACTCTACTGAAGCTGGAACCTGGCTGGAAAGTCACTCAAATCTGGCCGGAGCCTTGCTGGAGCCATGCTAGCTGGAACCTCGCTGGAACCTCGCTGGAACCTTGCTGGCGGGTTGTGAGGTTGGAAGTCTGGCTTGAACTTTTCTGGAGCCGGGTTGCAACCTTGCTATTGTTCGAACCAATATGAGGACAACTGGATTTTCTTGGGGTTTTTCTTTTTTTGTGGCGCTCTCCGAGGCTCCAAGGTTGCAAGGTCATGGGGCAAAGTTCCAAGCTTGCACCAGGATCCCAAGGATGTTGCCAAGGTTCTAGGATTTATTCAACATTACAGGGTTCCAAGATTTAAAGGTTTCAGGGTTCCAGGATTCCAGCGTCTATCGCTCCAGGTTTTTCAGGGTTCCATGGTTCCAGGATTTGGTGACACATGAAGCAGCTCCACACATTAAGCAGAGAAAAATGCAAACTAATGAAACAAAACTCAGACTAAATCTGCAAATTTTGTTAAGGTGTCCGGAAAAGTTCCTGCAAAACTTCCTACAAGGAATTCTTGCGAGCCATTCCTGCAAGGGCTCCAGCAAAGGGTTTCTGCTCTGGAACCCTGGAACCCCTAACTCTGAAAGCTCTGAAACCGTGGAACCTGCAACCTTGGATTCCTGGAGCTTCGTAACTTTGAACCCATGGAACCCTGCAACCTTAGAATCCTGCAACCCTGGAGCTCTAGAACCCTGGAACTTTCGGCCCTTTGAAAGTCTGGAACCTGCACTGGGAACCCTCAAGCTTTACCTGAAACAATATGGGTCCGTTGGTCCGTGGAATTTTGAAATCTGGAAACTTGGAGTGTTGGAAGTATGAGCCTCTAGAGTCATGGACTTGTGGAACCCCAAACTTGGTCTCTTGCAACCTTAGAGCCTTGCTACCCTGCCTGGAAACCGAGAACCCTGTGAAAAACTTTGAACCTTTCACCTTGTGAAACTGTAGGGCCATACTGCCCACATTGCGCTTTTTTAATAAATTGAAGCAGCTCTATTGTGTTTTGCGTTTGCTTTGCATTGCGCTGGTCATTTCGTTGTTGATGAATCAAACCAAGACCCTAACAAGTCTGGAACCTTGATGCTTGGAACCTTAAGTCTGGACTGGAAACTTGGAACTCCCAAAAATCTGCAACCTTGCAATCCTGGAAACCTGCAACTGTCGAATCTTGGAACCCTGCCAAACTTTGGAACCTTGCCTGATGACATTGCAGCCTTGGAACCCTGGAACCTGCTGTTGGGTTGCAAAGCTGGATTAATCTGCCAGAAGTGGTGGTTAGATCCACCACTTTCACACACAGATTGGATATTTGCGCAATATTGGATATTGTTAGTTGAATATAGTTGAATGATATATCCCACGACATTCCCCATGACCATCTCATGAAATCATCATTTCCTTGGTTTTTAATGGTTAAACTACGTGAAACAATCACAGTTTTGAACACTGGCGACTCGGACTCGAGGTGCAGAGACCTGGCGAGAGTTCCGGTTGCTGATGACCAGTGGCAAGGCCTGGCCATGGTGGCTGTGGTGGCCATGGTGGCCACTACAAATGGCATGGGTTAAGATGGTTAAGACCACCAGGCCACTGGATGATTTCTTGATGATTTAAAAACTAAGAAAGACGGGCTTTCAGCGCAATAACATTTGCAACGCTGGCACTTTCAGAGCAGCCCGTCGCATGAAGAAACGGATACTCGTCTTGAAACAGGAAAGGTCTGCTGTATTTGTTTACAACCCCAACTCTACATGGCTAGTTCGTTGCCAGTCCCATGGCCAGCGAGCAACTCATGATTCCTGGGATGCCTTGTGCAGGTGACGGTGGCCGCAACTTCCCACGGGAAAGTGCAGTTGGTGGCTGATACCAAGCGACCTTCCCGCAGTATGGCGGCTTTTCGTTGGGTCTGGTGCTCAACATCCAAAAGCTGTGAAGAAACTACACAGCATTGGCATTTTTATGTGAGTGTAAAATCATGTTCTAATTTTTGCCCGTTCGCAAAAACATAATTATATACACAAATTGAAAAAAATAACGCATTTCCACCGCCGAACATTTTTAGTCCTTGATGTTTTTTCAACTCCAAGAACCACGAACCGCGTGGTTACTTCCCCAAGGAATCTGGTGGAAACTCCAGCCGAGCGGCAGGGGGACCCAATGGAAGTCTGCTACAGGGCATGGATTGGTACTGGGTATCCCCGAGATGTCTATGCCATTGGTAGGGTGTCAATGGGTGTCAATTTCCACATTTTCACCCATTTTCCCCATTGTTTGATGACATGTTGGGTCTAAGAAAGGCCGCATTCCTGAACATCCTAAGCTGGTCTGGTCGACTTTGGGAATGTTCATGAGTACCCCCGTGTCCAAAAAGAGCAAAAAGCACAGCATGGAAGCAAAAAACAAATTGCAATAACTTCCCAAAGCAACTAAATCACCAAAAATGTGACCAATGGGAAACCCACAAGAAATATATGATGCTTTGCAAAGAGAACCCACAAGGCGCTGTGGGTGAAGCCAATAACCAGGTTCTTCACCTCACTACGGATCCCAAGCTGGCAAACAGCGAGGCGGGCAGGGAAACCGAACGGATGACCATTTTTTTCACCTGAAACCAGCCGTTGATGAGGCATCAACCAACGAGGGAGCACCATGTGGGCCAACGGTGCTGTAATGTGGTTGAGCATGCCCGCTGAGGGCCAAGTGAAATCTCAGGATATTGTCATTCTGCCAGGTGCATTTGGTAGACTGCCGTCTTCCTTGCTTTCTTCACCTTGCAGCACATGCCTTTGTCGGAAAGCTCAATCTTCGTCGTCCCACTTGGGAGATGACTTCCCACACCACTGAGGTGCCTGGTGACGAAGCAGATGTTCCCTTCACTGCGGGAGTCCCAGGGGAATCATGGGGAATCTGGGTTCCAAGTGCCAACAGCCAGGGGAGTCAGAAATGTTTACGACCCATCAAGCCACATCATTTGGCACTTCACCAAGCATACGATTAATCATCAACCATTAACCATCAACTAAATAAAGCATCATGGAACCAAGCTACTTTTAGGCATCGCCGTCTTTCGCCCCCAGGTTTTTCTGTCTAATTTTCCCAAAAAGTGGAATCCAACAAACACTCTGACTTTCAAAATGTCGGACTCATGACTTTCTTTCGCCCGCGTCAGGTAGTGGCCTCCACATCTCTGGCACTGAAGTTTTTGGTGCAGGGCCTGGAAGTGGAACAAGACCTGGAGCCTGGAGAAGCACAGGCCCTGGGCCCTGGCCATGAAAAATCGGGACCGAACATCGGGACCCAACAAGGAGTTTTCATAGGGATCTAATGGGATCTCATGGGAGATGAAATCTGGGATTTTCCATGGGATTTTCCAGGGATTTTGTGATCTTTGGGTTTGGCAACCCAAGAATTTCACTTGGGTTTTCCAACAATTTGCCAAAGTCACATAGATTCTTCATGGAAACTGCAGAATTCATGGGCGCCTCATTGGATCTGGGATGGCCTCGAGAATGGCGCCTATGGCACCTCCCAATTTTTCGGATTGAAACTGACCAGATTTGGCACCGAAAATGACCAAATTACATGATAAAGATCATTACCCTTTGGTAAACTAACATAGCTATTGAAAATTGCCATTTATAGTGAGTTTTCCCATTAAAAATGGTGATTTTCCATAGTTATGTTAGTTTACCAGAGGGTAAACGATGAAACATCCGCACATTGCGAGTCACGAGTCGATTTTTGAGCTGTGCTCAAATCGGTGCAGGTCTACGCTTACTCCTTGCCACGCAATGACACAGCCGTGGTGGTTTCAGCCTGGACCTCGGCCAGCAAAATCGGCGACTTTCTGCTGGTGAAACCGCCTTTTTTGGTGAACCCCAGCGGCGTAGGTGACGCGGCACCATGGCAAAGCGACCTTTCGGGTGTCAGCTTCGCTGGTGCCCCCAGCCGAGTGAACACTAGTGGTGGAGTTGACTGGCAACTGGAATGGGCGTAGCTAACATGCTAACAAGCATGGGAGATTTCATTTGCAAGCATGAGATCATGGGGCATAGGAGCAACATTGTAAATGTTTCATGCATTGAGTGATTTAGGTGCTGTTTCAAGCCCATTTTCGATGGAATAATTCCTCTCTTACTAATCCCAGCCCAGATTTTAGTTATGGCCCCATTGCCAGTCACATATGTTTCTATCCCCGAAACAAACCGCCATGGTTTCTGGGGTGTGTTTGCAAACATCGCGAATTTCAGGCCGGACTTCCCTGAGGGTCCCACCACGACTGCCAGGTTGGCTTTGGGGGATAAACCCCATGTGTTTTGACGCCGAAAAGCTGGAGAAACAACTCATCAAACAGCCGAATCCTGGAAACGCTTTTCGGCATCTGCTATATATATATATATGGGGCTGCTATTTCTGTAGTTTTTTACAAGTGTTTTTAAATGGGACTCGGCTTTGTGAAATGTGTACTTGGCTTTGTGAAATGTGAATCGCAAAGATGTGCTTTGTCTAGACCTCCAGGGCGGATGCGGTGATTCTGCTGGAACCTTCTTCTGGGCCCTTTGTGGCCGCTGCCACTTGGCAGCACCTTTTTCCATTGGTGAATGGGTACCCGGTACCCGAGAATCTATGGGAAACACCGATTCCATCCACTTGGTCCATCATCATTTTTCTATTCAAAAGATCATGTGAGTCATTTGGGTGATATTCTCCATTTCCAGACACACTCAAATCATCTACTGAGTTTACAAATATGGGGGAACATCCACCTCAATCTGCACTAATTTGTAGTCCCTTACCCCATTCATATTGAACACCCCCACGAAGCATGGTGGATGCAGGGGATAAAAGCACAGAAGACTGCAACCATAGACTGGGGGTGTAACTAGTATGAATGACGGATGGGATTATCAATTATCCAACTATTAAACACGCATTATTAATGGATATTGACCATTATGAATCAGATGAACGGCGGATTGGATTAACTGGATACAGTTGGTTCTATATCCCATTATAATCCATTATATAATTATATCTCATTATATCCTATGATATCCCATCAAGATCCCATTCATATCCCTAGGTCCCTAGTCTTAATGGAAATTTAAACAAACTTTCCTTTCCATGGGTTTTGCCACCCTGGCATCCCCTCAGCACACCATTCAGGTGCAGCAGAGCGAAGGGCGAACCCCTGTGCTCTACGTCCGTGTGGATGGGGGGGAGACGAGTAGCAGCAGCCTGGTCTGCGCCAGATCAGAGGACCGATGGGCGAAGGGAGAGAGATCTTTGAACATTTTTTGGCCGGGTAAAATACTTCACAAGTGAACCAACGAAAAACTTGATTTGAACCAAGCACGATTTAGCTAACAAACATGGAGATCGAACCTGCAACGATCAGGTTCTAGCTCACAATTCCTGAGGATTAGTCCAACAAGTGGGACACTCCATAGGTCCATAGGATGTACATAGGAAAGCCATGAAAACATGGTGAATGCTGAACTTCCAAGTTGCGTACTGTAGTAAAAAATCTTTTACCATACAGTATACAGTATAACCCGAAAAAGATTAAGCATTATTCTACCACTGTTTGGGGGTATCACCATCCGAATTTGCATGGCCAGGGCCATGCCAAATGGTTGCTGAGTGGCGTTCCCACAGAGGGGGCTGTGAAGGACGGAGAACGCTGGCAGATCTTTCGCCCCCCAAAAATGGACCAAAAAAAGAAGAAATGGGGGATGTAAGCAGGCAAAATGAGTTTCTGAAGCAGTCAATGCCGAGCATTCAAGCAAATCAGGGGATTTGACATGATTTGACATGATTTGACATGATTTGACATGATTTGACATGATTTGACATGATTTAATCCAGCAAGGGAAATTTTAGTATTGTCAAAAATGGCCACGATTGGGTGATTTTCGGAGAGATGAGGATCAACGATGTTGTTTTGGGGCATTCTTTTGAGACGCCAAATTGGGCGGGACCTTACGCTTTCGAAAAGGATATTGTCCTTTGGTTAGAGGTCACAACCTGGAATGCCGGGAACAGATTTTATTGCTTACACTTTAGTACATGATATTCAAACATTGGTGGACCTCGTAACCGGCAACTGGGATGACCTTTAAGCCCAATGTTGGGGATCTACCGGTGCATGGCAAATCCCTAAGCCTTCAGGCGGGAAGGTACGACAGACACCGCTTCTTCGTCCACCTGGCTGGCTTTGGGGGGACTTGGTGATTGTCGGCAGGTATCCATAGAATTTTCAGGCATCCACATCTTTGGAAACCAATAGCCAGCTGAGTGCGAATCATGTTAAACCTCAACATTTCCATAACACTAACATTTGGTGGTCAATGATTGAAACACCCACAAGTACCACACATTTTTCGTCATTATGTTTTTCAACATTTTCCTGCCGGAATGGTTGGGCTGTCCGTGCCAGATCAGTCCTGCAGAAGCGAGCCAGAACGTCACTGTCACGGTGGATGCGACTTGGTGCAGCTTCGTGGATGTTGGTTGGCTCTTCCGTGGGCCCACTACGAACTTTCACACATTTTTGGTTTGCAAATGTGGTTGTTTTTAGTGCATATCCCTGTACATACTCACGTAATTCATCTTATACGTTGTGTTCATGGCTCAAGCAAAACAAGCGCGTTTGCTGATGCATTCAGGTTGTTTAACCTGTCAAACAGGTTATCAGCCGTAAGCTAGTTCTCTTGTAGGCATGTCGGCCCCCTCGGGAACTTCCACCGAGGGCGTAGGGACCCGTTCATCCTCTGACGCAGCCATGGCGAATCCCGGCAACCTGCCTATAAGTAACACCCCTTTTAATTTTGATATAAGCACCCCACCATCTTCCGATAAGTTACGAAGCTTAAGGGAACGTCGCCACCTCCCACCCATGGGTAACGCAATTGTGCCTTCCCATGTGGGTTTCAACCACCGTGGTTATGTTCCCCAAGCCGCTCGGGAGGGTGGGCCGCCGACTCG
>Ga0126342_10008280_pt1 | contig 18624 bp, 19 predicted proteins | sample Cyp1metagenome_FD_92528 | JGI IMG/M metagenome (GOLD analysis project Ga0126342, IMG submission 92528) | Coral microbial communities from Lord Howe Island, Old Settlement Bay, Australia - Cyphastrea 1 metagenome | ecosystem: Host-associated > Invertebrates > Cnidaria > Coral ...
AAAAATCTGGAAAAACATTTGCCACAATACAGGCCCCCCCCACCAAACAGCAGGTTACTGAATAAGGAGGAAACTTTTTGCCACAATAGAGTACCATGCTACTAATCAGGTGCCAACATTAATTAGAATGAGCAACGGGAGCACCACCGGTACAGTCTGCACATGCCCCTGATTGGAATGCAAGGCTGTGAATTCATATGCGCACCAAAGTTGGCCAATGTATGGTTCTGAAAAAAGAATCGCCAACTTTCTAGAGCGCTTCAAAAAGCTTGCAAGGCCAAGGATGCACTTCTCCTTGACTTCTTCATTGTGCTGTGGGATGCACAACTTGTCGACGAAAGCCAGCTTTGGTGCCAAGAAAATGTCCCGAATGTGTTGCCAAAAGAGGAAGAATACAGCAAATGTACAATAGCCAATGGATATTGCCAAGCTGTAGTTTGGCAAGGCCTGAGAGGCAACCAGCAAACCGAGTGCGAGACTCACAACCAGTGTAGCCAGAGCAGCTGCTCTGGAGCAACGAAAGATATTTCAGCCAACGGGACGTCTGCCAGTCATGGCTGACAAAAATGTCGTAGCCCGAGCACCGCTTCACATGTCTAGTCACTCACTTTGCCAAATGTACGGAAAGGCCTGCCGCCACCAACCAAAAGACAGCGACACGGAACAAATTCGGCTGGCACCTTTGGTGTCAGACTTCTACCAGGTGATACGACTGGAGAACCAATATCCTCAGCGGTGTTAAAAACTCCCGCCATAGCGCAACAAACGAAATTGCTCACGTCTCTTGAGCCCTTGAGCCAAGAAACATATGTGGAAAATCAACCATTTGTATATTATTTTCATGGGGCTTCCCCATAGGTTGTCCACATCTATGAAAACGTTTTCCCTAGGCTGCCAGTACATTGTCCCCTTGGCGCTTCGCAGCGTCTTGTGGGATGGTGTCATTCAATATCATTCATCATATTTTACCAGCCAAAACTTCACACATGAAATAAGTTATATATACACATATCATCTAAGTTAACTAATGTATGAACATGTGGAAATGAACACAAAAGACCACCATTCTGGGTAAATTATGATAATTCACTCACCTGAAATGTTGGGCTATTTGGGAATAGTTACCCCTAACCACCATTCCCAGTGAGGGAGAACAGGGTTCGGTCGTTAGAATTGACCCAAACCATTGGCTTTTTCACATCACAATTCATCAGCTCAACTGACCACAACGTTGATCCATTGGACTGAGTTGTTGGACTTCGGAGGACCTGCACCGCCGCAGCCTGGGCGAGAAAGACGGCACGTTAAGCAATAGCTATTTTCACATCGTCCCAGTGGATTGGAAACCATCATAAATATCCATAAATAAAACAATGATCACACATATAGTAATATATGTGTTTAAATTTTATATGCATTAAATATGGTTAAATCATGTGACGCTGATTCTATGATATAATGCGTTGGAAGTAAACATATTGAAATGCAATAGTTGCATTAATATTTTCATAATTTGATATTAACCTATTATTGCGCCTATATTGCACATTTAAATCCAATGATTTTTGAATGTCCTCTGGCAATCTAACAGTTTGCGAACTGGTAAAGATGGCCCAATTCGTTCGATGATTTACCAATTTCAAGAAAGTGGTGTTCCATAGCTATGTTGAACTACAAGTTGTTGATGCAACAAGTTTACCATTGTCACTGTGATTACCCTAGCAATAAGATTCTGAATATACACTGGTTTCATTCCAACAATGACATATTACAAGGATTGTTAACGCGAATTTTGTTGATATCACCATTACCCTCTGGTAAACATACAAAAACGTTAAATTACCACAGAGTATCACTTACTATTGTCATTATCAGGTATTGTCTTTATGCATTGGCCTCTGGTAATCCAACAGGGCAGGCTCGGAAATCATCTCGCAATGGAGGTTTTTTTTTGGCGATCAAAGGGGAATTGTCCATTGCCACGTTGGATTCCCGGAGGCTACATCCATGAATATACCCATTGAACCACCATAACAAAACATCATTAAAAAAAACACCATTCAAACCATCATTGAACGCCATTAATCATCCCAGGTACATCCACGTGGCAACCTATCCAACCTGTCCGTATTTGTTGGCTCCCTAGCAGCTGCTTCCCTCAAGGTCTGTGGAAAGGTGAAGACCTGGCGGTCAAACTAATGGGGAATCACTTGGAACCAATCCAATCAGCATATCTTTAAAAATGCCTCTTTTGAAATATGAACCAAAAATTGATTCAATAGAAATGAACCATTCATTAGAAACTGACTATACTTAAATATACCATTAGAAATCACCATTCAAGAAAATTGAACCCAACACCACATTGACCCCTGATGGAATTCATCAAGATTCCTTGGTTTCTGGGGATTCTTCAATGATTTTACGGTGCAGCAGCAGCTAAAATGGTGATTTGACTAACAAGAAGTTGGATTTCACCAGCGGAATATTTGCACATATATATATATATGTATATATATATATGTATATATAAATATATATAAATCTGGATAATTCGCAAGGGATCCAATCAAATACTCGGCACATCCCTACTAACATAATGATCAAAACAATGTTCCATCTTTTTTGGGATCATTAAGGAAGTATACATATGGATTTGTCTGAAAATTGGGTATACACCCAGGTTGCCATTTAAATGATAATAGTGTATAATAATCCATTGGAAGTGGGGGTATCATATTTTCAAACAAACCCATCAAATTACCGACGGCCCACGGAAAGAAAAGAGGTGGATCCATACCAGCCTAAAAATGTCACTGGGATGGAACCAAGCAAACAGCAAACATATTAGAATTAAACTGATTTGATGTTGACCAATAGGGATTTAATAGCGATGAATAGGGATTTAATCATGATTAAACTAGGATTTAATGGTGATTTTTTTGGGATTATATTTATATATATTTGTGATTTTTTGTGGATGTAGCCGTCAGAAAATATGGTCAGCATCAGGACTGGGATGATGTTTTTAATGACCCGGTTTTGACTGTGTTTTTTTTGTAGGTTTACCAGTTTACCATGAACATTTAAAAAATGATGTGATTCACATGTTCAACATTTATAATTATGGTTAATTTGTAATTTAAAATGGTTATAATCAACAGTTCAAAGATTATAAACTTTGTAAACATGGATTTTCTGATCAACAAAAATATTCCAATTGAAATCATTGCGGCCATATCCAGGTAAATCACCAAAAGAAAAGGGGTCCCCTCATAACTCTGCAGCGATATCTGCGTTTAGCCCCGAGAACGTGCTGTGGGTTTCATCAGCATGGGGACATCGGAGAACTTTAGAAAAATATCAACATCTTTGTTCATCACTCCCCCCCACCGAGAAGAAACTGTAAGACCACGGTTCGCCTTATGCATTCTCATTTTGTGGCGAGGTAGTTTGAGGTCACTAAAAATAGTCAAACTGGAATCATAACCCATCATAATCCACAGAAATGACAAAGATGGTATACACGGATTTTAGTCATCCCACCATTCTTGGAAATCCATGAAAGCCTTATCCTGCCATCATTCGTTGTAGTGTCAACACCATCTCCTAAGGATCTGATCGGTACTTTCGGCCCGTCATGGATCCTCATTATCAGAGTATCAGAGAGGGGATACCGGCAGACCGGCTGCCTCCAGAAAACCAACACAAAACAATATGTATATGATTATCAATAAGTAATATAGTCTATATCATGTAAAAAGTATAAAGATATACTGGTTGGTGGTTTTAACCATCTTGAAAAATATGAAAGTCCATGGGAAGGATGACATCCCATATATTATGGAAAATAATCCAAATGTTTGAAACCACCAACCAGTATAGATATATATATATATATACATGATGACATGATGATAATTATAACTTATAACTAATTATATGGACTATATTACCATTATAAATACTACAATAAACATATTATATGATTGTTCCAGTGTGTTTTTAGTTTGCTGGTTCTCGTCCACCAGGTCTTGGCCGAGGTCTGGCAGAGCCCACCTTGCAGAAGAAATGCCCTGCATCGAAGCCCTCGAACATGGTGAGTTCGATCTCGGCCGAGGTGCCACCCAACATGAATGGAGATAATGTACCGAACGGGAAACCATGGGTTTTCCACATCTGTTTACTTTAGGGTATACTGTATTAGACTGTATACTGTAAGTTGTGTTTTGGCTCGCCACAGGTTTTTCGCAAAAGCTGTGCTACACATATGATGGGTCTGGGACATTTGGCGGTGATACGTTTTAGAGGAGTCAGTTGAAGACAAACAAATTATAATCAAGTTGACAACCCCAATAAACTATTTGCATCTATTTGCTATAAATCCCAATTCACCTTGTGAACTAAACCAGCTTAGCTGACCATGGGGCACTACCCTAACGGCAACTTCTGAAATGAATGTCCGTTAATCTTGGAACGTAAAGACGCCATTTGAGGTTTCCAAACCTGGGCAAACAACAGCTGACACACATCCATGTCATGTCAATTTATCTCATGCACCCCCCGTAAATCTAACTAGGAACCCAAACAATATTTGTTTGATCACTGGAATGCTTTCCCTGCACTTGGCACTTGATCACTTGATAATTTCAAACTCTTTTACCTATCCCAAACTTTCTCAAATGTTTCAAAAAAACCTTAGTTTTTTTTTTCAGAAAACATGTTGTTTCTGACTTTTGGGGAGTCAGGGCAATACTAAAGCTCTTATATAGATGTTTTCATGCTGATCTAGACCCTACTGATCTAGGGCTGGTCTTTGCTTCCCTGAAACATGTAGCCTTCAGAAACATGTAGCCTTAATACTTTGTTTTTTCATAGCTGTCAATACGCGATAGAAAATCTGAAAGGAATCGCAATTGTCAGGTTTCATCAAAGAATGAGAGCCACACCCACCCTGGAACGGATATAATATCAACTTGGAACAAGAATTGAAGAAAACATCACCTCGCAGTGCCTCGCAGCCTCTCATAACGCAAGTTGGTGGATTGCAAAAACTTCAGAAACAACCACCACATAATAAATCATAATAACATGAGAGAACTCTGCAAGAACAAAAGCATTTCGAAACAAAAGTGGGGCTTAGGATTTCATAAATTAATCCGAGATAATCCGAGCATCCAACCATAAACCGCACACCGGGGGGTCTTTATTAATGTGGGTTCAATGAACTGCCTAAAAAAAAGGCGGATCGATCAATTCTTCAAAATGTAGCTATTGATAATTAGTTGATTTGCCTATTAGAAACAATGATTTTCCATAGCTATGTTACACATTCCCAAAGGGTAACCATCATATATTCTATGAATATCCATTGAACCCATGAAATCCCATTAAAATCACACTAAATCCCATTGGAACCCCTTGAAATCCCATTAAAGGCATATGGCAGTACGGCCCATTTCTTCGCAAGTCTTTGGTGTTCGCGTCTCCCGCCGCAAGCGGCCAAGGGACATCGCAGTTGTACGCGAGACTCAGCTGATCCCGGACCTTGCGACTTGGGCGATGGAAGAGTATCCATCATATTTCGAGCACATATGTCCATGTATATATATATATATGTATGTGTGTGCGTAAGTTATGCAATGTTTATGTCTATCGATCTATTTGTCTGTCCATCTGTCTATCTAGTTATCTATCTAGTTCTCTATCTAGTTATCCATCTGTATGTTTGTATGTATATCTATCTGTATATCTATATGTATATCTATCTGCATACTTATCTGCATATCTATCTATCTATCTACCTATCTATCTATCTATCTATCTATCTATCTGCCTGTACGTAAATGAATATACATATATATATATAACCATTATATATATATATTATCTATATATATATAGGCACACATATATTCATTTATATATATATGTGTGTGTGTTTATTTATCTATCTAAATTTACATATCATGTGCATGTGATATTCCTGTACCTGACCTAGGCAAAAAAAAAATGGCTATGTTATGTTATCATTGAAGGTTCCGATTTACAGCAAACCCCTCTGACCATCAGGTCTTCCTGGGTCTCCCGAACGCGTCCGAGGAGCCGCGTGTTCATGCCTGGAATCTCCCCAAACGAGGAAAATGAAGGTATGGAAAATCACCATTTTCATAGGTGCTTTATGATTTATGATGATGATTTGCCTATAAAATTGGGTTTTTCCATTGCTGGTTGAATGCGGGCCGATGGGCCCCAAGTCGACCAGTCTCCTGGAGCTTCCCGCAGCCGTTGCTATGGACCGATCTAGCCAGATATTCAGCACCAACCCCAACCAGCTTGCAGCAACTTATCTGCTTGGCGGTAGTCCGTTGGTATGATGAAATTCCCAACTATTATGGAAAATAAAATATGTTCCAAACCACCAACCAGTTATGGATTCATTCATACTTGAAGCAAGAGTGAAATTGCTGACTCTGACTCCATCTTCTTTTTGTATCACCATACAACGAATTAGTTTCTATCACGGGGAAATTGAAACCAAATCTTGGAGTCAACTGGCTTAGATGATGCCAGGGCGTAACATGCCATTTATAACGAAAGGGATACCATCTGGTAATTAGTTACATGTAACGAGTATGGGCAATCCCAAATATGGATGAACATGGCCTACAAATTTGTATATAGATTACTTGATTATTTACCATGATTAACAATGGCAACTTTCCACCAAGATCATGCATTCTGATGATTATCCTAGCATTTCCTAACTGTAAACCATGTAAAACCTCCATTCTAAGAGGATTTTGTCATATTATCCCATGTTTTTTCTGATGTTTTCCTCCATGGCCGAGCCCACGCTCGAAGTCTGAGGCCGAAGCATTCCATCATCAGTTCTGTGGCCTGGGTACCGATTGGTAGGCTCCATGCTGCCACATCCTAAGATTTGAATCTTTAGGTTCAAAAATGTTTCAAACTTGTTTCTTTTTTGTGTGTGTTTTAAAGTATATACTCAAGGTTTGTTCCGGATCCAGAAGTGGTGATACTCACTCTAACCCATTTAAGAATGACTTTTTTGCCACCACCATGGGGATCCAATCATCTCAGAATCCCCAGTGTTAGTATCAAGCCATGGCTAAGGTGTGTCTTTGTCACTGGAGCATCTGTTCCCAAAACAGGTCTTGAAACAACATATAACTGAAACTGCAAAGCCAGTTTCAGCTATTCTCTCAACTATGTGCTGATCTGTGCAACTTGAAGTGCGTTGCTACACTCCCAATTGTAGCGTAAATTCTTGTCCCCGAACTGTTGGTTCATACTCATACTTGAAGGATCCACCCACGCTGCGTAGTATATCCCTCGTGGTCATAAGTCCCCGGTTTCTAGGTTCTCCATGATATTCTATGGTTATATTCTCCAGATTCTAGGTTCTCCATGATATTCTATGATTACATAAGTTGCAATAAGTTATATATATATATATACCCTCTGGTTATTTAACATAGCCATGGAAAATGGCCCATGTATAGATGGTTTACCTATTAAAAATGGTGATTGTCCATGGCATGTTAAATAACCAGAGGGTATACCACTTGAAACTCCCGGGAACTCGTGGATCGGTCTCCTGGGGTCCCGAGCGCGGGCGGGATATAGTGGATGCCTTGGTACTTTCGAACGGGCAAGTTTTCGGGATGTCTATGCACCTGTTCAAATATCAATATGATATAATTTAGATATGTTTAAATCGTAAACAAACAAATCATAATGACACATGCATATTAGTCTTCGAAATTTGTATTATTTTATCTTTACATTCATGCCTATCTCCTCGACATTAATATGTACGGCAATGATTTACATCATCATGGGAAACACTGGATTAAATTTCCACAACGTGTCCGACATAAACATTATTATATATCGTACGCCTATTCATCCAGTCCAACCATTTATCTTCACATCATCCAATATATCCCAAGAATTAAGTAGATACTGTAACACGTGGAAAATTCCGCCATAGAACGCAGCCGCCAAGCAGTAATCAAAGTCATGTGAATGGTGCCACTCATACTCCTTCACAAGAACCATGACCCATTTGGTGTCAAGTGTATGGCACTTTCTCTCTCTCCATCGCCATCTCGGAGATCAGCATATATCAGCATACACTTGGAAAACATTATTTATATTATTTTGAGTTGCTTCACCATTGCTATGTATAAGCAAAGCAATCCTTACAATAGACTCACATTCATAGCTGGGTGTGGGTCATTGCAGCAAATGCACGGTATCTTTGTTTCAGCGTCTCCAATCTTTGGCTCAGGTGGCTCACCCACTTAGTCAATGGCTTATACCCCCAATGATATATAGAATACCCAGTTGGATCAAATTAATTATATGGGATTATAGCGGATAGAAAAGTTTACACACACACATATATATATAATATGGAATATGAACCACGGATCCTAAGTGGGGCCCGCACATCCAAAATAACCTTTCCTTTTGTTCATCCCAACCGCTGTATGGAATAGGCAGGTTGCTGCTCCGCACGGGGACCCCAGGAGAAATTCTTGTACCTGGCTGGTGGCGGTTGTGTCGGTGAATGCCAATGGGTCGACCAGTCGACCCCATCTATCTACTGATCTGTCACCCGGATCGAAAGCTTGGTTTACTACCAGCTGGGTATGACTAACATAGCCATGGAAAATCACCATTTTTAATAGGTAAACAATCTATAAATGGGCCATTTTCCATGGCTATGTTAAATAACCAGAGGGTAGATGGATCTATTCATTTTGGGTCCCCTTGTTGGGGTATTTCATCTTAGGGGAGGGATATATTATAAGTCATACTTGTTTGTTCACATCGCTCATACTCTGCCAGTGTATTTCACTGTTGCAACTTGATGTCTGGATGGCCATGAGAGTCAACTCACCTGACCATACCAGGTGACCATGTGACCATAACGACGCCGGCGCTTCCGATCTTCAAACAACTGACTGAAGTGGACTCAAGTGGTTGATTCATTATTGGTTCCAACCTCAGGAAGCATAGTTTTCTTATGTTTTCTTGATGTTTCTTGCGCATGTTCCTTGAAATCAACCGCATGTTGCCCTCCAAATAGACATACTGGGCCATACTGGGCCAATATTTATAGATCAATTCCTGGAAGACCTTTCCATGTCCATGTTAGTTTAGCCTGCACCCCTTCTGCGCACTGGCTGGTGCACTGCCATGTTTTGTCACCACCTGAGCTACAAATATTCCAAGCATATCCACGCATGGGAAATTGATTTATAGACTTGGATGCATGGCATGCACAGTCAGGAAACTCCCCCCAGTATCAAATACTCCCCTGTAAATCCCAGTTTAGCATTTGATCTGTTCATTTGGGGCCCTTGTGGAGGGGTATTCAATATTTGGGGGAATGGATATCTTTCTCTCATCCTTTGCGACTTAGCACTTGGCACCAAACACATTGACCACAATGAAGAATTCAGATGCTAACTCATCAACTTGAGGTTGAGTTAGTTTGACAATGAATAGCTACAGTTAGATCATCTTTGGGCACATCCACCCGAAAGAATGCATACAGCATACATAGTTTAAACATGTTCGAAGGATACTTGCCGCAATTCATTCAATATAACACAATATAGAAGATCCCTTCTACAAGAATAGAGGGGCCAGTTTGGTCGACAATTTGCCATCGTTTCCCCATTGTGCTCGTCCCTCTACTAATCAGACGTTGGGAAAAAGGACATTTATGTATAATTCAATAAATTGGTTTACAATCCCCTTTCACTAAGTTTATGACTACAATAAACCCCAGTTACCCATAGTTAAACCCAGTGAACTAGACCAATTTCGTGACAGAGCATCGAGGCCCCCACGACCCCAATAGCCCGGAGCAAATCCACCTGCGACGCTTCGAAAAGATATGGGGATGGCTACCCTGTACCCTTGTTGAACATCAATATAGTTGGGATTTAGGCATGTTCCTTCCGGTATTTGAAGGTGTTGATCATCCATATCCATATGAGTCAATGGAGATCAGCCCATCATCTTCAAGTGAATTGCTTTGGGGGAAGATCTAAAGGCCCGTTTCATGCGATCATGAATTGAGGGGGGTCCTGTCATGTTGTTCTTATATTGAATTCTGAAAAGCCCAGCTAGGATGGGCACCACCCAGCGATTTCAGTCCGGGAATCGCCAAAACAACTGAAACTTGCCCCCACCGAATTGCAGAATGTAAAAACCCTCTGGTGTTTCAACATAGCTAGACAATCACCATCTTCGATAGCTAAATATTATATACTGTAAACGGACCTATAGCTATGTTAAATTACGCGCAAACACGTCTTTTCGCCCAACATCACTCTTAGGTTCAAGGTTTTAGGGTTTGAGAATTAGGGTTTTAGGGTTTAGGTGTTGTGCGTTGATGGGTTTCAATTGATGTTCTCATCTCGATGTTTTTGGAGTTTAGGGTGTATTTTCTTTTTATGTTTAAGATTTTAGAGTTTTACGGTTTTAGTATGATAGGGTCCATGATGACATGTGCAATGCCGCATGGGTCCCAAGCCTGAGCTTTTCAGGAATGCCAGAATGGCCCATAGTTTATAATATGTTGAGTGCCTCGGGCAAAACTACGTTGGGTTTTTGGGGTCTGAAACCTGGGGTCCAGAGCCTACGAGCACCATCGCTCGCGCTTCGTTGTCAGGGATATGTACCTTTCGTGCTGATTCTAGAAAACTTCGAAAGTAGTGAAAGTACAAGGAATAGCGATGGAAGTTGCACATAAATTCTGCTGGTATAGCATGAACTGTTGTGATCATTATACCATTTATGTCCAGGTGCAAAACATGACCTTTCTAGCTTCGTCACGACAGGTCAATGCCAGGTTGAGGCAACTTTTGCCATCCTTGGGTCTCAACATTTGGATGCTCCAGATATGTACCCATTCATGATCCCAACTGCACCCCCCAAGTACATCCAAAAACTGAGAGCAGTGTTTGTTAAATGAGCACCTCATTAGTTACAAGATTCAAAAACACATTAACCATTAAAGTACGGTACTTGTACAGTATTGTATACATTAATTAAACTACATCATTGTTCAGACTATTCACTAATGGTAATATTTTAGTTCTACTTCCTGAATAGCCAGTCAACAAAAAAGAAACTCGTTGGAAGTCGACTACCCGGGGCACGCGCAGCTCCGTCCCCCGACCTCGGAGCCGGCGGAGCCAGGTGGGATGAAAAAGTAATCCACCAGCCTATTGAGTTTACCCCCTGGTAAACTAACATGGCTATGGAAAATCAACATGGTTTAATGGGTAATTCAACTATGGCAATTTTCAAGAGCTATGCATAGTTACATTACATCCCAGTTCCTGATGATGGTTGAGAGCCCGATTTTTGACATTGTACCCATATGCGAACCATGGTGCTGGAATATTTACCAACATTTGCCAAACATAAATTGCCCAGTAATTGGTAGGTTATACCAGCACCATGGAGCATATGGGGTATATCGCCTCCCCATTTGGATGGTCAACGTCGTCCGGGATCCAATTCCAAGGCACTGGAAGCCGATGGAGTGGGCGGAGAAAACTCCTGCTGGGTGGTGGGCAGGTGCGATGTGCAAGTGAGTTGGTGTGGATTTTTGGTCCACAAAAATGATGACTGTGAGTATGAATATGACTAAGAATATGAATATGAATATGAATATGATGATGATGAATGCGAATATGAATATGATGAGTGTGAATATGAAGATGCTGATGATGAAGATGATGATGATGATGATGGGTGTACTTCTGACGTTACCGATGATTTGCCCATTTGCGTCTCCCAAAGTGTCAGAAGCAGCTGTCACGTGATGTTTTCTGCTTCTCGGCGTGAACCATGTCGGAAAAAGTCCTACGGCCGCACTTGATCATGGCCTATCCTGTCCCTTCTGCTTGAAGACTGTCCGAAGACTCCAAGATATTACCCCTCTGGAAACCTAAGCTGGCTGGGAAATCTCCATTCTTACTTAAACTGGCTGGAAATCTCGATTCTTGCAAAAAACATGAACTATCTTCATCCATTTTCAGGAAAAAATGGAGTACCAGAGGGTATCTATCCACCCCCCCTGCGTTTTCAGGGACGGTGAACTCGCGACCCGCCGCGACTAATCAAGCTCTGAAGTCACCGTTGCGCTGATGACGCTGGAGACCGCGCTGAAAGCTGCCAACATACCTGTGACACGGGGTGGACACGGGGTGGCTGACAAATCTGGGTAAATCGTACTAATTTACCCGAATAAGGCCCACATACTTCGCAAGTGGCCCTCCAACCTGAATCGTTGGGATTATTCCTCTTACATCTTACCATCATTCCAGGGGTCGGTCGCAGTGAGGTCATACAGTAATTCACCCAAAGAAAGTGTTGGAAACAACTGGATTTACGGACCCAAACCAACAAACGCATGGATGGCATGCCGCTAATTTAGCCAATGACAAAATGTAGATTTAGCCGACAATCCAAATGACTTTGGCCAACAAAGTTGCTTCTCAAACGTAACCACTTTCCCATGTATGTACATCGTTTCAAATTTGTCAGCCAAACATTAGATTGGGAAAAACCACGTGTCATCATGTTCCGGTCAGTTTTGAAACATGGGTTGCCCCTCCAGTCAGCCACCAACCGGTGTTTTCTTTGCTGCCAACAAACTCCACCAAAATAGTGAAGCCAAGCAAACAGAAGTACTCTGAAACCTCGTGACCCACTATACAGGTTCCACATGTGAAAACAAACATACCATGTATCCATGTATAGGTTCCATGCGGCCTTGCGTCACCATGACCCTACATGTTTTTAATTTCTCGGAAATCATCAATTGGCCTATAAGTCAAACCAGGGCGTCCTTTGGGACCCCCCCCCTCTGAAGATGGAAAATCCACCATTTCTGGATCATGTTCTTAACGAAACTACCCTCTGGTAAACTAACATAGCTATTGAACATGTCCATTTATAGTGGATTTACCCATCAAAAATGGTGATTTTCCATAGTTATGTAAACATTTACCAGAGGGTAGTGGATTTTCCATATCTTTGTTAACCCCAAGCTTTCCCTGGAGCCCTCAGTGCCCAGATGCAAAGAATGCCGACACCCAAAACCACAGATGGCACACCACCATCAGCTGCCATAGCGGCAGTTGGGGTCCTAACACGCCACGCTCGGAGAGCAAGGATTGTAAGAATAAGTTGTGATAGTCCCTGCGAGACAGTATCACCCGCCCATACACACATATATATCATATATATATATTATATACATGCACATACACACATGCAATATATATATATATGTATATATATGCATTATGTAGATACATACGTTCATAAATATGTGCATATACATGTACATATGAAAATATAAACTGAACATACATATAAATATGCATATATATATATATACATACAATATATGTATATATACATATTATATATATATATATATATATATATTATGCATATTGATATGTATATTGATATGTATAAACAACCATACTTTATAAAGCACATGAATGCATGGGAGTGCCACAAGCCAACTGCTCAAGGTAAATGAGAAGCGCATCTTGAGATCCAGGAGCAGTGGACTGTATCCTAAATGCTCCATGGTGCTGGATTTTTTTCTCTACATTTATCCCACAAATGGCCCAAGTGTAAGTAAATATTCCAGCACCATGGACCATCTGGGTATCAATGCAGATTGATTTGGTGTTTTTTCCCATTCAGTTAAATGTAAAGAAATAAAACTCTATAGACTGACTCTAGGTTAGGATCTATTTAAGCGTGTACAACATGTCTGACCCCAGTGGTCTAAACTTTCATGTGGCTGGGAAAACTCTGAGTAGCTCCTTCGCTCCCTCTTAACCTCTGGATACAGTAACAGTAGTAAAACTGAAAATGTGGCATTCCAAAGTTCACTGGTGAATCATCATTCTCTCCATTCAAAATGCAACTGCTGGTGCGTACCCCCATTCTCAGATACCTCTATATAAAAATCATATAGATGGTGCCATATCCCATAATATATCCCCATGAAATCGCAATTTTTCTGTTGGCCAATTTTCCCACCCACATGCAACACACGCATTAATCCGATCATATCAGATCTATGTATCCCTACTCATAAAGTCTTTTCTACAATGTGGTGCCCCCCAGTTATAAGTTGGTTTATGAACCCTATTTGCTATAGTTCTATCTACCATAAATCATAGTTATTGGAGTTATTCACCAACTTAGCTATCCAGGGGGCCCCACTTTGTAGTATTTACCCTCTGGTAATTTAACATAACTATGGAAAATCACCATTTATAGTGAATTTTCCCATGAACAATGGTGGATCTTTCCATAGTTATGTTAAATTACCAGAGGGTAATTCCCAGAAAAAAACAAAAAAACACATGTCCCCACCCTTGTCCCCAAGCGTTTCACCGCGTGGCATCAGCATCGCCGACGTCCCCACCGCAGCCGCCGTCGCCACAGGACGCGGAGTTTGTGGCGCTGCGAAGCTGAGGCCATGGAAGGCCAGGAGGGCCATGGAGGCCACGAGCCTTGGAGACACCAGGTTTGGTGTACCATCTAACATCATTTACCTGTTGTATCCTGTTGTTAAAGGGGTTTCATCAAACCCCTGTATGAATCAACCAACCAATGGGAAAAGGACATCTATGCCCTGTTTTTTTCCCCTGGGGGATGATAGAAGCCATGGGGATATTCATTCCATGTATTCTAAATAAATGAATGAATAAGTAAATGTGGAGGTGCGGGCCCCACACATCATCCATGGGTCAAACATACCCCCAATTAAATAGATGAATGGAAGCTCCCCCGGTGGATTTGATGGGAAATAAACCACGGATCCGAAGTGGGATGCACATCCAAGTAAGGACAGATTTAATGCGATTTCATTGTATTCTTATTAAAATGAAGGATCCCCAAGTCACCATGGGTTTCCATGCTAAAATGGCCTATTGACTTGGATGATTTGGGGCACACCTATTTTATAAAAAACAATATACATTATATATAAATATATGTAAATAATTATTTATATATATATGTAGAACATATGAGGAATTAGGAAATGAATTTATATATATCTATGGAACAAATAGAAAATGATGGGATTTCCTCATCGAATTTAGGAAAGTGTACACTCTGGTAATGCAACAGTTTGCTACGGTATAAATGGCCTATTTCGCCCAATGATTCCCCAGTTTCAATGTTTATTTATTATTCATATCTGAAATTACCAGAGAATGACACGGGTTTAACATGTTCCGTCCAACCCGGACGTTGCTCCACACTTACAAACATGATGATGATGATTATGATGGTGGTGATGACGATGACAATAATGATGACGATGACGATACCGGTGACGGTGACGCTGATGATGATGATGATGATGATGATAATGATGATGATGATGATGATGATGCTGGTGATGATGATGATGCTGATGATGATGATGATGAGGATCATGAGGATGATGAGGATGAGGATGATGCTGATGATGATGATGATGATGATAGTGATGATAGTGATGATAGTGATGATAGTGATGATGGCACATATGGCAAATATGGCAAACATGGCAAATATGGCAAATATGGCAAATATGGTAAAATATGGCAAATATGGCAGATATGAGATCATGATGATGATCATGATGATCATGATGATGATGATGATGATGGCAGTTCAAAACTACGCAACCCTTCCGCAATTCCGGCGCGGAGCAACGTCAGGGTTGCACCGAACATGTTTTACCCAAGGACGTGGGGGAAAAATAATGAAAAATAGGCATGTTTGGAAGCAATGAAGTGATATAAATTATTGGGAATACGAGGATATGATCTAAGAATTGTGAAGGGATTCAATGAAAGTGATGAAGTGGAAATAAATGAATCGGTTTGTAGGAACAGTGAACATTTGTTTATCGCAAATACCGTAAATGCATGTAACATCACGTAACTATATTTCAGTACGTTTCCTCAGACCTATTCGCGATAACATTTTGAAGTTGTTATAATTCACCCAAAGCAATCCTCAACTTCACCAAAGTGCAAAGTGATCAGCTTAGACGAGCGAGCCATGGCAGCGATTTCGCGATCGTGACTTCAGCCAAAGCTGCAGGAATTGTGCAACGGTCGAACCGGAAAAAAATAGTAAGATCCGACAAGTTTGTCTCAGGTAATTCAACATGCCTGTCGAAAGGCTAGAACAAACACATTTGCAGAGACGTAGCGGATTTTTCTGCTGAAATTGGGAATTCTACATTATGTCAGCATATGTCTACATGACATGATTGGTTGCACCTTCACTTGCTACTGCATATTTGTTCTGAAATTCTGCCCCCCCAGTTGATCAACATGTACATGCTTCCATGCCTATTTGCGCACACCCGACCAAAGGACAATCCCTGGGGAAGGAACTGATTTCACCAACCCATTGCCCATTGAGCGAATCTTCATAGCGTCAGCTACCATACAGCCAAATATTTTAAGTGGAACCCAGCGACCCCCAGGACAAACCCCGGAAAAAATAATTTGTAAATTAAGATATGTGATTGTTGCGAAGAACTCGCAAAACTTATTCCACATGTGTTTATCAACAACATGTTTGCGTTCTGCTGTTCATTCAAAAATGCAACAAGCTCTCAATATTAAACATGTATCAAATAACATTCATAGTCATCATGTAGTTGGGAATATCTGACTGCCTCCTTTGTCTTCCCGATTCAATCTCAGGTACCTTTCAGTAATCAAACATGGCAATGGTTCAGTTCGGGGATCTCCCATATTTTCCCATCTGTTTTCCCTATGTTTTTTCCCATGGAAAACCCATGGAACTTCGCTCCTGGCCCCTCGGGACGGCTGGCAACGTTCCCAAGCAACGACCGATCTGGCGGATCCAAAGGCGATTGATGAAACCATAGAAATAAGATGTTATAAGATCTATAGTTACTAGTGATAAGTAAAAATATTATAACAATTATTACATAATCATAGATGAAACCATATAGTAAGATGTTATAAGTATCAAAAACCATTCATTTACTATGAAAGCATGATACTTATGATCAATTGTTACCGTAGTTCCCTTTCAGTTACTATTGTTTGGAATTGATGGTAAAGCAATAGGATCCACCATAATTCCACTTCACTATGGTTTTATGATACTTAAAACATCTTATAACTCTCTCATATTAGTATTCATGGTGGTTACTGTATAAACCCAGAGGCACAATTGGGAGGCCCCACATCGTGCGATTTCTGCTGGGTAGATCTAATGGTGTGGCTCTCACCGTTTTAACTATGTTTGTTCAACTTGTCCATTTGTACAGCAAAAATGATGGCACAGCCTCCGTTTCCAGCGTCTTTCGCATCTCTTTGACCGCCTGCATGACTTGACTTCAAGGGAGAAGTCCACCGGCCATGTCTCATCTGTATGTGGTTAACCTGAGATAATTATATGTGATCATGTGTGGGATATTCTGGGGCGTGATTCTATTCCTGTATTTAAGTGACAGCAAAACCAAAACTCCACAGAAAAAAAGGCAGCCATCATATTTTGAAGCAGAGCCAGTGGGAAGTGAAGTGGGTTTAAACTTGCCTCGGCCTTTTGTTTGCGAAACAGCTGGGAAATACCATTCACCGTGACGAAAAAATGAATAGACAGATCCTGAACATTCTTGGGTGTCTCATCTGAACTCAGTTTTCCAAGTCAGCCACCTTTTCCAAGTGGAATTGTGTTGCCTCCCCGAGTACCCTCCAAAGCCCACAAATAAATGTATTGAGACCTGGTCGCGGCCCCCATTACGTGAGTTTTTATACTCCAGGTATGCCAGAGACCTTCGTTTTATTGTGCCAACGCCAGCCTCTTCTTCCTCGGCGTTCATCGACGCGTCTTCGAACTCTTCCTCGTGCATCAAACCACCAGAATCGCCTCGCGGATGTGCTCCCCGGGATCCCCCAAGCGTTTTTTTCGGGATCCTCCAATTGGATTTCTGGTTAACATTCATTAAGTCATATTAAGTCTCACTTACAAATTCCAATTTCAAATGTCGATTTCCCGTTGGTTAGGGTGAACGAATCCGCTTCAGCTGTTTCTTCGTTTTCCACGGCACCGAGGCGGGCGATGCAAATGGCCAGGTCGAGCTCCAGACCCTGGACCTTGGTTTATGAGTTTTTGTTCCGGTGTCAGCATGGCTAGCTGGGAAATCCGCCTCATAATATGTATATATATATATGCAGACAGTAAATATATATATACAATATATATATATATATCTTTTATTTCAAACTTTAGCCTCTTAACCTGTGGGCCTTGTGGGCCATGGAGGGAACTATGGAAGGGACTATGGAAGAAACCAGATCAATAAGGATATCTTATAGAAGGTGATGTTAGAAACCATGTCAAGGGAAAATTAGCAAGCTTTTGAAAAAGTAAAGAAACAAAACAATGCACACAGCGAGGACACATCCAGATTCGTCAATCTGGGTTTGCACTCAAAGTCGTGAAGTACTTGACCTAAATTGAATTTGTATTGTGGACCGGTGATGAATT
>Ga0126342_10008281_pt1 | contig 18623 bp, 14 predicted proteins | sample Cyp1metagenome_FD_92528 | JGI IMG/M metagenome (GOLD analysis project Ga0126342, IMG submission 92528) | Coral microbial communities from Lord Howe Island, Old Settlement Bay, Australia - Cyphastrea 1 metagenome | ecosystem: Host-associated > Invertebrates > Cnidaria > Coral ...
ACATTGGCCCACACCGCGTCAAGCTCTAGACCCGTGTCTCCCAATCCCAAGAGATACTTTGCCTTGGCCTCTTGTTTTGGTTCGGCCTAGGCAACAAACAAGCTGATTGACCATGTTGCCCATTTTCCCATCAAACATGCAGCAACATCTATCAACAAAGTATGGCCAAGTAGAATAGTGAATAGCAACACAAGACTGAGTCCGGAACCGTTTTTGCCTTGACTTCTTCTTTTGGAGTTTCAACCTGCAGCTTTCATGCCATGATATGCCATGAAACTGCCTATATACAGTGATACCACCCGCACACAATGCAACAAAGGCACACCTAAAATCATAGAGACCGAACCAAGATTTGAAAATTGTATTTCTCTTCCAAGGTCAAGAGGCTTAGTCAGAAAGTAGCTTCTCACATTCTCAAATGGTTGGCGTGGACACATGCAGAATCGCTGATTAATTGCACACTGTCTCTCTCGGACTCTCCGAGATCTTTGGACCATCTAGTCTAGAGTGAGCATTCTGCAATGATGTAAATGTCTGTTGTTTGCAAACAAATTCAACCTGTATCAAATATTATTTAATAGAGTCAACTCTTGACTCCTTCAGAAGGTTAGGACGTGTGATTCGCACAATCTCTTCCACACCAACAACTGCATCATCCCTACCTGATTACAAGTCACTCGCAATCTCAGATGGTGTTGTACTGTTGTGATGATTGTGATGGTAAACAGGTATTCTTCAACCAATAACTTCCCTGCTCGCGAGTGTCTAAAGCTTTCAAGAGAGAAACATGTTGGAACCTCACACTCCATTTCATTCAGATAAATTCAGTTGGTGACTTCGCCGCAGTGAAAAGAAATCAGGATAAACTCCGCCGAGTGACAGGTCTCCATACCTGCGCAAAAGATCGCAAAAGCAGGTATGGGTAATCGAACCTGCTACGTCTTTGCTTCTAGCATATCTAGCATGCATATACCCTCTGCAGCTTCATCTGCTTTTCTATGGAAACATGCTGCAAAATATTGCAAAATGCTAACGGAACACTTCTCAGAAAGTGGACAACTGTGTTGCAATACTAACTAATTCTCAAGCAACATTTCGGGCCACCTTCAGCACTGTTTGACAATTTATGGAGCATGTCCTAAAGGTCCAAGTGTTACAATGCATGGGAATGCATCGGAATGCATCCACTCCTGTTGCCCTTACAAAACATTGCCAAAAATGACAGAGTACTATTGAGTAGTAGTCATGAATGACATAATACGACTTCATTGTAAGTTTTGTGATGCTACGAAAGGCTTCACACTCTATTGCAACATTGGCCCACACCACGCCAAACTCTAGACCCGTGTCTCCCAATCCCAAGAGATACTTTGCCTTGGCCTCTTGTTTTGGTTCGGCCTAGGCAACAAAGATAACAAAGAAGCTGATTGACCATGTTGCCCATGTTCCCATCAAAACTGTAGCAACATGTATCAACAAATTATGGCCAAGTAGCAGTACAATAGTGCATAGCAACACAAGACTGAGTCCGGAACCGTTTTTGCCTTTTCTTCTTCTTTTGGAGTTTCAACCTGCAGTGGCTGGTCGGCTGGTGCTCCTTCATAGGACCAGATCCAAAGGTCCCTTGGCACCATTCCTGTCAGCCTCATTGGCCCGAGAAATGCGGCCAAGGGACGGGTTTCCACACCTGCCCAGTCTTGTGAGACATTCATTGCCGATGAGGAAGTATTCCTGCTAGAGTATCTCACTATCAACCAAATCAAATGGTAGGTACATGTTCAAATAGAATAATTACAAGAGAATAGATGACAAAATAAAATAAAATAAATCAACATAAGATACAGAAGTGTAATGTTGAAAACCCTGTTACTAAACCTCCAATTTTCGTTTGGTTTTAGTTTATACAAGCCGTGTCTGGTAATATCGGGGATTGCTCAGCACTCCAAGGCAATTTCAAAACTATCAAAAAGGGATAAACAGGGTAGATACTCGCACAATCTCGCATTTCTCATCATATCTGCCATAAATATTAGGTATATCAAATATCTTTTGATCATATCAAACCATATCATATGATATCACATCATATAATATAATCATATCATCATAATCTCATATCATGTCAAATGTTCCAAAGATTTGCGAGAGAGTTGCGGCTGCTAGCCTCGCCTTGACTTCTTGCGTTGTCTCGTGCTCGCCCTGTCACATTCTTTGGCAATGATTCGAGAATGGGTTATAATAATGGGCTGGCTAGTAGTTTCCAAGGGAAAACAAAAACAACACATCTATAATCTCATCAGTCTTCATAGTCAGCCATGCAGTTTTGGGGTTACCTTCATCATTGAGCCGAGGACTGCCATTGCCTTGACATCTTTTTTTGATGGCGTTGGCACCTTGACAGGTTTGAGTCAAAGTGGTGCTGTTTCCAAATCTGTCATCTGTCAAGATGCTAGGGCCAAGCAACCAAGAGGAGTCATTGAGACTACAGTGATAATATGTGATAATGAATATTGAACGGTATAGTATAGCTAACATCTACAAACTTGGCACTGTCGCAACCACAATGCCTCGCATCTTGATACCACTGAAAAACATCACGCAACTAGTGGGTCTACATCATCTCCACCAATCAGATTCACAAAGGCATGTGATGCTTGCAATCCCATGGCAGCATGGCACTAATGACGGACTAATGACGGACAACTTTTCACTCCGTCCACCAATGTCCCACTTCACTGGCCGGAAAATACGACTCATTTTAATCATATATGAACTATATTAATGTGGGTAAAACAATTTTAAAAAAATATATTTGGGAATAGTTTCAATCCCACCTATTTATGGTGATGACTGGGGGATGGTTGATGATTGTTTTACCCACATTATAGATCATATTGATAATGATTTGCATCCAATAATATTGATGATAGCCAATGATACAATATGAATGAATTTTTAGTCAGATATGAACCAATATATATTATATATATATATATATTATATATATATTGTATATATGTTAAATATGGAAGGGTATCATTGCAGCGTCATCTTTGGGTTGCATCATTCGCAGCTAGGCTCAGCACGACTCTCTTTTTGCTATCCACCTGGAGTCAGAAGCAACGAGCCGAGCAGTGTGACCCGCCGGCCGCAACATCCATGAAATACTGCTTGTTTCGTAAACAATCCCAGTTAAAAAAATGGATGATGATCATCGATAGTATAAACATGTACAAACCAGTATAAACATGTAAACACATCCATAAACATGTATAAACATGTATAAACCACTCACTATAAACCACTATAACCCTACAATCATCAAGCAACAGGAGTCCGGTTGACACAGAACCACAGCTCGAGAATGCACAGCACCTCCATACGGCTCTCAGGGCGCCAGACTTCGGCACTTGGAGCCTTAACGTTGGGTTCAACGCACGGCCAGAGTTCGTCAGTTGGGATGATTTTCCATTCCCAATATGATGGGAAAATCATAAAAAAGCCATGTACAAAAAAGCACCAAGCAGCAAAAAGGGACTGAATTAATCTATGGATATTCTTTGATACTCTGAAATATCCTATATGTATCTATATGTAACAAGCCAAATTCCTCCTTCTCAAAGGTATGAATTTCACGCCCTTCTCGACCTACCTTCCCAATCATCCCAGTCATCAGCTTCTCAGCAGTTCATCAAGACCGCAGGCCAAGTGGCACTTCTCCAACTAGAGACCTCTCCAGCCATGTGGCACAGTGAAAGAAAGCCAGGACTTGGTAAAAACCACCAGGACTTGGATTGGTAAATAGCAGGACTGGAATTTCAGGATCTATCCATCAAAATGATGCTTTAAGTATCAACAAATGATGAAGAACGGTGGGCAATGCCCTGTTCAACACGAGGCATTTGGGAATGTCAATGGATTTGGATGAAGGGAAAATTACAGGAACATGTTCTTTTTACAGAACACATATATGATATAGGGATATATAGGCGTTTGGCGTTTCCCGCAGATTTTCCCAAACAGCAATTCTGGGAATGACATCACCTGGCCTGCATGGGTAGAATTGCTGATATTGGTTATAAGAAATGACCAGCAGGAAGTGACTACTTTCTTGACAGGCCCTGTGTTGCTTTGGGTGCCAATATTGGCAGTACAAATCCTTATAGCCAACAAACTGTGTACAAACCATAGGGCAGGGTTAAAATCATACGCAAAAAAAACATGGTGTCATCATGGTGTCATACTATCAGTGCTTCCTGGACGTGTGACCTATATGATCTATATGCGGCTCCTATGAGGCTCATATGCCCATCCCATCCCATCACATGGCTATCACAAAACAAGAGGATATCATTCTCGAACCCAATCAATTCCATCTTGGCTTTGGCCTTTTTCTCAGACTGAACCTCAGAAAATCCAAACACCAAGCCACCAAGCCAGCAATGCTGTCCGGGCGGAGGGAACCAAGGGAACCAACAAACCTTTGATAACCTTTGCACCATGGCGACCTTTGCAACTAGAAGGGGATGCTAGCTGTGTAGGTAGGGGATAAACTCCCCACAAAATCCCCAAGAAATGGATGGTTCACAAAAATAACTAAAATGGGGTCCACTGGTAGCCCAATGATCCATCCACATAGGTATCAAAATGTTGCTGAGGGCGCACACCTCTTTGGCCGTGGATGGCACCTAAACACTTCAGCTCTGGCTAGCTGCACTGGGGAAGAAAGATAGCATATTCAATCTATCAAGAGAAAAAAACAATGAATCGTTTGCATCCTAATGCATCTCTGAAGCTACACCTTTGATGCGATTGCCAGAATTGCCAGAACATGACAAAACGTGACGTAACAGAACTGAATTAACTTTCACCCACCTCAAGCACAAAAAGTAATCTGGATCGGCTCAAGAAAACACACCGCGCCAAACTGTTCAACATCCATGGCCTTTAGGACCACTTTGACCACTTTATCTTCATGTATTTGGGGTGGTATCCCCAATTTTCAGGCACCTTCCGCACCTAACATGACCAAAATGTATCTCCGCCTTCCGCATGGGGCCAGATGAAGATGAGGAAACCTTGCTCGCCTTCAGAAACGAAGCTGGCGGCTGGTGGTACCATCCAATGTTTCCTGCGAAGATCTCTCTCTCTATCTCTCTGTCTCTGTAATATATAAATAACGACATATGGGTCTATATATATATATACACAAATATGTGCATGTAAAAATATATGTAGATATGTAGATGTGTATATATATATATATATGTAAATGTGTATATATATTATATATGTATGCATATTACATACATAAATACATATAGATAATGTACATTATATAGACATAGTATATACACATTAACAAACAGTCCCATCAACCCGTTCTCATCAGTTCCCATGCCACTCAGCTGTGAATGTTTAGAGACATTTTTCCAGCCTTGAAGTCTTCTTTCTGCTCGGGCTGGACCTTTCGTTTTGAACATCAGCTGGATTGGTGGTTTCAGCCTCTCTGAAAGGTCTTTGCCCTCTTGGAATTTTGCCTAGCTGTGGAAGCCATGTTCCATTTAGTTTGATGATTCACCTAGGAAAACCATGGTGATTTCGAGGCTAGCCAATTGGGTATCATCCCGTTTGTTGGGATTTTCTATGCGCAGAGAAAATTCCACTCCACCACCAGGGAAAAATACTAAGTGCCGCGCTTGAAGCTTGGTCTCTGCTTTTTGCTGAGATGGCACCTGAGCCACGCAGAATTTGGCAGCCTTGGGGATCCCTAAACAACTGAGGTTATCATCAGCAGACAACGGTAGTTGATGCCCATCCCAAGAATAAATTGATTAACAATCCATACAGCCCATACCCCATTTGGTCAGTTCCTCAGAATATGCACAAAGTCACCATGTAATCCTCCCACCAAAGTCAATTGTGCGCAACGACGTGTGGAAATGTGTGTGTGTGTAAACTCAACAATACACCCGAAGTTTTAAAGCTGTATACCCTCTGGCAAACTAATATAGCTATGGAAAACCACCATTTTTAATAGGTAAATCAACTATAAATGGCCATGTTCAATAGTTATGTTAAATTACCAGAGGGTAAACCAAAACAATGGTATTGTTACTGTTATGGGTTGCCGACCTTCGTTGTCACCCGTTGAGGCCCACGCTGATTTCTGCTTCACTTCTTGAATCGGGGAACCCACCTGCCGATGAACATCCCACAAATGGCTCTGAAAATAGGCTATCCGGCTATCCCCTAAAATCGCATGGTTCTAAAACCACATGTCCTTACTCAAACATGGTCATAGATGGGTAAATCCCAACAATGATTAGGTTGCCTGGACTTCTCGACGCACGAAAAATTGGGATATTAGGCTGTTTCCCGAAATTGGGGTGCCCCAAAACTATAGGTTTCCCTACCAAAACTGATTTATTTTGGATGATTCTGGGGTTCCCCATCTTAGGAAACGCCCATATGAAAGAGCATGTGGGTTTGTCTCGAAATGGGCGGTAACGACAAATTGATCCAAATTGCCATTTCACTACATAAACTGATGTTTTTGTTGCGGGCCGTGCGGGTTCCAAATTTTCAACCTATAGAGATACCCTCAACTTTTTTCCCCAAATGGGTTGACAATGGATACAGTTGTTTTTACAAAAGGACACCGATCATCTGGACTCGGATCTTGAGATTGAAATAGATTGAACATGATCTCTGATGTTGTCCAGGTTAAACCGTTGTGCAACGCCGTTGTGTCAAGTCTTTGTTGGAATTTCGACTGACCACAACTAAGGGGTTGGCTTTAATCAGCCAATATCAGCAATATATGAGCAGAACAATTTTATAGAGAATAAATATTCATACATACATACATACATACATACATTAATTACATACATACATACATACATACATACATACATTAATACATTAATTACACACATACATACATTAATTACATACATACATACATTAATTACATACATACATACATACATACTTACATTACATTACATTACATTACATTACATTACATTACATTACCATACATACATACATACATTACATTACATTACATTACATTACATTACATTACATTACATACATACGTACATACATACATACATTACATTACATTACGTTACATTACATTACATTACATTACATTACATTACATACATACATACATACATACATACATTAATTACATTACATTACATTACATTACATTACATTACATTACATTACATTTACATTACATTACATTACATTACATTACATTACATTACATTACATTACCATACATACATACATACATACATTACATTACATTAATACATACATACATACATACCATACCATACCATACCATACCATACCATAACATACCATACCATACCATACATACCATACATACATACATACCATACATACCATACATACATACATACCATACATACCATACATTACATACATTACATACATTACATACATTACATACATTACATACATTACATACATTACATACATTACGAAGTTAATTTCATGGCAACTAGCTGTCAATTCATTTCAATCAGCTGTCAATGCTGAAGATACAAAGCTCTACGGAGTGCAAGTTTCAGGTCACCGGGGCAAAGGCCTGCAGCAACAAAAAGCAAAGCAAAACTGCAAAGTTGCAAGCAGGGACAGAGTTTTGCAGCACAAAGTTGCAAGCCAGAGGGACAAAGCAGCACAAGGTTGCAAGCCAGAGGGACAAAGTTTTGCAGCACAAAGTTGCAAGTCACAGGGGCAAAGCTTTGCAGCACAAGGTTGCAAGCCAGAGGGACAAAGTTTTGCAGCACAAAGTTGCAAGTCACAGGGGCAAAGCTTTGCAGCACAAAGTTGCAAGCCAGAGGGACAAAGTCTTGCGGCACAAAGTTGCAAGCCAGAGGGACAAAGTTTTGCAGCACAAAAGTTGCAAGCCACAGGGGCGAAGCTTTGCAGCGCAAAGTTGCAGCGCCACCCAAGTTGCAGTTCATAATGTACAAATATGTATTATATATATATATATATTATACTTATACCGATATCTATAGATATAGATTATTATAGATATAGATATAGATGTGGCACAAACAATACTACAGTGGGTGAACCCAAAAATTCATCTTTATTTCCAGCTCACAGAAACTCACAGGGAAGTTGGTTGGTGTGGTGCGTCACCCCAAAATATCTAAGTAAATTATATTATGTACTTAATTGCTTCCATCAGAATCCCACCAAAAAAACGAATCACATCCCATGTGGGGGCCACTGGTTGGACACTTGCTTCAGTCCGAAAAAAAGGCTGCCAAGTGGATCAAACCGGCAACATGCCGCCACCCAAAAAAAAAGCCAAAGAGCTGAGCAAGCCATGGTGTGACAACCCGATTCTCGAAAATATCATCCAGAACCTTGGAAAGCCTCCTAGCCCTGTTGAAGGTGTCCGCCTAACACAGGTAAAACCATGCCGGACTTATCTTGGCATCCTGGTTTCCACTTTTTTTTCTGGAATATGGTTTTTTTTGGGGGGGGAACAAAATATGCAAATGGGAAACGTTTCCGAATACTGATCACAATGTTGCTAAGGTATGTTGTGGCCCTACAACGGTCTGATTCCACGATTTCGATATGATAGTCAGACTAGGATCATGACGGAGACGGAGGAGACCTATTCCAACTTGTGGGATCTCTTGGAAGAGGAAAAATGGGTAAAGCTACCGGAAATTGGGTGCCACGAGAATGTTGCACTGCAACAAGTTTATCAAAAATACGTGGATGTTTCTTGACTGATTATGTTGGGTCACGTTAGGTCTTATCCAGAACATGTTTGGTCTTTAGGTGTTGTTCCATATGTTTGATCCTTCTGTTCATCTTCAACCATGTTTTGAGTTTTGAATGGATCTTCAACCTATTCATTCCATTGGAAATAGATGGAAATAGTTTATCCAAACAATGCTTGGAAGCAACAGTTTTTACAGAGTCCCTGACTAAGTACAAAGCCTACAACCTGACAGAGTCCAACCGCACCCTGCCACAGAAGCTCATGGTTTCCCTTCAGATGGAAGTTTTTCGCCAAGAGCCGTGGGGCCTTGCCATTATCTATCTCGATGCGGAGGGGAGGAAATGTTTGACTGGGTATCGCCTTTCAAAGCTGCGATTCGTTAACCATGAAGATCAGGTTGATATTGAGTCCCCCCAGCTGTGGAATATGTGAAAGTTTAGTTTTTGTTCCCAATACGTGTCCCACTCGTTCTGTTATTTATCTCCTCATTTTCCTGCTTGGTATCTAAGGCAGAGTTCTTGGGCAGAGTTTCTACCTCCCGGTGATCTGCGCAGTCGTATGTGGGATGTGGCTGACCCTTGGTACTACTGCACCTTGTCAGAACCTTACAATAAGACTTTTACTTTCCTTTCCCCTCAATAGTCCCATTTCTCCCATGAACCTACGCTATGAAATTCCAAGGATTTTGGCAGTTTCATGGCTGATGGGATGCTGGCGATTTAGCTTTTGGCAGCTGTGGGGAAACAATAGCGGATCTGCGCTTCTTCAAGACTTTTTTTGGGTATCAATCATCACAATAAGAGATGCGGAACCCAACCTGGTTGAACCATTGACAAAAAACATGAAATCTACTTCCTTTATGGTTTTGGGCCCACAGTACTTAGTAGTGTATTTTTTGGGTGGCTCTGCAACTGCCATGCCACGCCGTGGACGATGCCTTTTTGATTCAGGATCAGAGGACAGGGTGGTCAAAAAAAAGGGTTTTAAATTTATTTGAATTTTCATAGTTTACAGCTTTCGCCCTGGAGGATGGTTTGCAGCTTTTCCAAGATGAGCCAGACGAAGGACAATCTCACGACAAAGACAAAGAGCTTGGTGTTTCGACATGTCTTGATTATGGTTGATGTTTTGGTTGATGTTTTAGTTTTTTTCTTTGTGGGGCTATAGTTGATTGAGAGCTGTTCCCATCAGAACCTTGATAGTTTCAAGCCATTGAGGTAGGAAGGGGGTCTTTGGAGACTACGATGATGACAGAGTAGATGATCCAGATCCCAGATTGGCAAAGTTGATGCCTCCTCCGTTACTGGGCGTTGTGCTGGTACTGGGTTGTGAGTTTCCATATTTTTTCTACAATTTCTGGGGTCTGTTTTTGCTTTTTGACACTATTGGGGTCTCATGTGAGGCCCGCGGCACCTGACTCTTACCCTATGCTCTTTCAGTGGGCGAGCACTTTACTGGTTCGCTTTGAGAGACTTGGCAATTTTTTGGATGAGCGCAAGATTTTGATCTTGGATACGTCCCAGCAAAAAAAATAAAGATTTGTGGATGGGACTTACCCAAAACCCCTATGTTATCTGACCTATAACCCAATGACCAGGCTTTTGTTTGGGGTGGATACGGTGAAAAAGCGCATGTCCGAAGCCAAGTTCCACATTGACAGCTTCTTTACTGGTGCTGATTTTCCACATGCAGCCCTGGTGCTCATTGAGACTGCGATTCGCCGCCGGCATCTTGATTATTTAACATCCAGCGGGTGCTTTAAACATAGTTTCCTTTTCAAAACCAAAAACCAAAAGTTTGAAAAGCGCCTGCCATTGACAGGTACGGGATCCGACTTGCATGGTTGACTGGTCGAGCATGTGACATTTCCAAGGCATCAAGGGAGTTACTTGGCTTATGTTTACTGCGGACAAAAATGTTTCACAAATGTTGTGGGTAACTTTTTGGAGTAAAAACAAAACCCTTTAGTATCAACAAGTTGTTTACTGTGAAGGTCTCTTACCCCTGAAAGGTTCATCAAGCGGAATTTCAAAGACCGGTGCGTGTTTTCTGACATTGAGCAGTTTGTTTCGAACCCCAAAGCGGAACTGAAGAAGATGCGGCTGGTACTTTGGCATTTTGAGAGAAAGAGCAAAAAGAAAAAAATGTTTGGCATTTTTTGATATTTTTTTGGGTTTTTGGTTCTTTAGACTTGTTTGCATTCTTTGCAGCATCGTGCCAGGCACCATCAGTGCAGTGCTTGACCCACGAGAAGAAGTGTCCTCGAACCCCTACTGTGGATGGTGACATGGAGGAATCTGGTGTGGATGGACCTCCGTGCATCCTTTTCTCCCAGACCCTTGTTTTGAAATTTGCGTGGTTTTGGTTCCTTGTTTTTTTACCCTCCCAGACCAAGAAAATAGTGACAATAACAAAATATCCTAGTTTTTATGTTAGTTTTCAAACTGGCAGGATGGGCAAGAAGGAAGGGTTCAACAACAAGCAAAAGAAAGTTTGTCACGACGTCTGGGTCAAAGACAAAGTTGATCGACGGCCCCTGGGTGTTTGAGAAGTAGAAGACCTTTTATATACTGGTGTGGTTTTGTTCAAAACTGTTTTTGCTTCTTTAGTTTCAAGAGCCCCTTCGCTTCAGCTTAAACATGGGGACCTGAGGCTTGGTTGGTTCATCCATGAGAATGTCTTAAAATTCCCGGGGGAGTACCTGGAGGACACCTTCAAACCTCTCGGCTACGGCAACCAAAGCACCGTGGTGTCACCACAGAGGTTCGGAAAGCCCATGAACAGGCCAGCATGGTGAAAAAGTGTAATTTGGTTTTAATGTTTAAAAGAAGTAAATGACAAAAACATACTATGAATATGTTTTGTGATGAGGGGGCAACCCTTGCCTAGGCCAAGAGCCTACAGGATTTTCTATGACACTTCTAAGTACACATGGCGTGGACCACCACTGCGAGCAATCCTCAAACTCGTTGCCCCGCATCAACCTCTGAAGCTTTCAGCTGATGATATGTATTTCATGACTGCGGCAGAAGTGGTACCACTACTTGATTCAGCTTATTTTTGTTTTTTTTGTTGTGAGTTTTGGGATGAAAATGCCTGATGGCAGAACTAAAGAGTTTCTCAAAAAAACGGTGAGCAGCTAAGGAAAAAGAATCTGGTGTGAAGGGCAGCTTCTCTCCCCATTTGCCGAGCTCAGCTGGAGACTTCAAATCACTATATGAGTGTCATTTTCGGGATCGCATGGTCTTTGTGCCGTGGCAAGAGATTATATATATAGTCTGATTTTGATTTTCGAAAGATCTGTTCCCCCCTATGGGTGAGATAGAAAGCCAGTAAATTAGATACAGCCCCAAACGCCAAACAGTGAGATGTTTTCATCCATCAATCAACTTGTTTAAGGACCTTTCCCAAAATCCACACCCGGACGTGAAGCGTGGACGTGTAAGCACAAACGATGGCTCATTGCCAACATTCACCACTTCAAGTAGCCTCTTGCTGCTCGACAACTTTCATGTTTTTGGCACTTTTGTCCTTGAAATAATTTTGCACCCAAACATCAAAACAAAATAGTTACTGTTTTTTGGCCCATAAAAGGCAAACTGTTTTTGACCTAGGTGGAGTCAAAAACATTGCCGTCCACTGATGGGCACAGAGATGATGGCAGCAATGGGTATGCCTTGCACTGAGTCTTTGGCAACGGGCTGCAATTCGCCCATGGTCGACTTTGGGAAGCTCAACAATTCTGCAAAGGCGGGTCTGGTTTGAAAATTGTTCTTTTTCGTGCAAATATCAACCAACACACAGTAATAGTTTCGAACTTTTTTGGTTTCCAACTGACAGGCCAAGCTGGCCGGAAACGGTATGGATGTCCCATGCGTGGGCTTCATCTTGATGACAGTCAACCTGACAAGTTTGAAATTTTGAGCCCAGTCTTAGTTTCTTAAAATCTGGATTCGCATTTACCAGGCCATCCTTTGCCTGGAGCCAAAGGCAGTGTATTGGTTTGTCAGCTGTTGGTTTTTCATTGCTTTTCAACATTCGATTGTGAAAAAATAAGGGCACTAAAAATGTTTTTAAAGTTGTTTGTGCAGGATCCTTTGTGCCGTGAGTCGAAGAAGCCCAAGAAGGGCGACGCTCTCAGGTACAAAGCATTTACCTGACTGTTTTCAAGAAAATGCAATACTCGATCAAGTCATTGCCCAGGTTGCCCAAAACTATTTGCTCAAAGCTCCAGCCAATTTTGTCACCAGGAAAAAAGACAACAAGTCTTTTTGCATTAGCCACAGCTATCAAAAATATCCATGCCAAGGAGGGGAAAAAGAACAACTTCGAAACTTAGAAAAAACATAGACCTGAACTTTTGAAACACCAATATGATCACGCAGTGCACAGTGCAATGGGATTGTTTCAAGAAGAACCTGATGAGCCAGATGGTCCAGCCCTTTTCCAAGCAGAAAATGATCGGGTTGACTGGTTTCCACTTCAAGATGAAGGTGATGAACCTGATGATCGTTTTTTGCCTTCTCAACCATCACAACCATCGTCCACACCACAACCTTTCCAAGATGAAGATGATGAAGCAGACTGTGACTCAGATTCATCTGGCTGTCTAGCTGATGGCGAAGTGGATGTAAACAAGGACAAGTACCAAGAGCTTGTGCAGTTGAACTTTGCTACACTAACGAAATTTTTGGAATCCCAGCTTTCCCAAATTTCAGCAACAGCTTCTACAGGACAACCTGTCAAGAAAAGACGTTACAACAACAGGGGTCGGGCTGCGAAGGCAGCTGCATCGAAACAACTAAAGGAATCTCAAGGCTCAAAAACCAAGAGGATCCCAAGAAATAACACTGATACTTGTTTGGTTTAATTTCCAATTTTTTGTAAGCGTATCCATGTCGTTTCATAGGTTGTTGTCTCTGTGATGTTCTTTTTTTTTTTGTGTAGCCACTTGCAAGCAAAGGATCGTTTGACCAAGCTCTTACGAGGGGCGTGCAAATGCTCAGAGGGCAATTGCTTTCAGCAGTTCGGCCTTGATGAGACTAAGAATTTCCTTGATGCCTTTGAAGCGAGATCCAAATTGGAGCAAGACACTATTCTTTTCTTGGCATGGTCTGATGCCGGGCAGGGGCATGGGCCACAACTCCGGACTTCCAAGTCTACACGCCGTGAATTTTTTTTCCTGGGGAAGTACATGAAAAGAATATGTTTTGAAGCTCTGCTTGGTGTATCTTCACACAGAATTGACAAAATTGGTGTGATTGATCAACGCTTTGGGCAGAAAGATTCCAAACCTTCAAAATTGGGAGCGTCTATTGACTCCTTTTGTCTCATCTTATACAATTCTGTGGCTGAGCCGCTGCCCAGCAAGTTACATGCAACAGACTTGATTACTCAATTTTTGTTTACTGTAGTTGTTTCAATGTTTTCCTCCTTCTTGTCAGTGCTTTGGTTTCATTGATGTTGTTCTGAGGCTGGTTCGGGTTGGACCTGCGAAACGATGGGGGCCAGGGGCAAAGGGTAGCCATCCAGAAGATGCAAGTTCATGCGATGATGTTGCGTGTGTTTCAGAAGTGGAAGGTGAGACTGATGGGGAGTTGGTGCAGTATCTGCAATCGAACACTTCCTTTCTGCTTGCAATGTCCAGCACTGGTGGACTGACAGATGCTTGGCCCAAATTGGCAACTTTTCTTGCCAACTGACTTAGTTTATATATAGCAAGAAAAATCTAGTTTTCCAACTTCCCAACACCGAGGACTTATCAAAAATGACAAGGAAGTACTTACCTCCAGGGACATTGTACGAGTTGTACCAGTACTACATCAGCTGGTGTTCGACCCACAACATTCTTGAGAAAGCTTCGTGCCTTAGTCGTTTTGGGCAGTGTTAGTCTTTTGTTTGTTACTTTGCAGTGTTTCGTCCCCTACTTACTTGCCCAACCCTACTTGGTCTCTAGATCTCAGCAGCTTCAGGTATCCAACATTCTTGCGGAGATGGAATACCAAGTGGACATTGATCCTAAAATTTCGCGACAAGTCAATGTTCAGCCAGTGTGATGTGTGCCAGGAATTGAAAAAGCAGTTTCTTGCCCACCAGCCAGCACTTGTTTTGAATGCATTTTTTTAAAATGAAAACAAGGGTTTCATTCTTAATGTTCCAGATTTAGATTTTTCCTAGTGATATTTTCAACATGTTTCTTTTTTGGATGTCTTTTTCCGTTATCATGATCCATACTTTTTTTGCAAGTGTTCCTGTCTCAGGTATCAGGACCGCACACTTTCCATGGACATCCGACTGGGTGCTCTGAAACTTTACAGGCAGCATTTGGTTGCCCAATATGCTGATCGCTGCGCATATTGGGCACTCAAAGACATTAGCTCAGACGTCATGGCCCAAACCATCACCATCACTACCGATGGAGCAGACCAAGTACCTTGGTTCTTTTTTTCTGTGGGGAAGGGAGGGAAACAGTTTAAATTACAGTATGTGTTTTTTTAAAGTTGCCCATGAGCATCATGCATGAGGCAAAGTACCAAATACCTCGGGACCCAGACTTGCGAGCTGCTTATAGGAGCAGTAAGTTTCAACGACCCAAATTGAAGATCCATGCTGCATGGGCTTTCGGCCATGTTCTTCGTGTGGCCATTTTGGAAGAGCGCACTTTTCACGGAAGCAGTATGGTGAGGGAATTGCTCTCCCTTGTTTTGGAGGATGTGATGGTTGAATGTGGGAGGGCTGGTCGCCCACCACCACACACTTGTGTGGTGGTGGGTGACAATACAGTAAAAGAGTTGAAAAACTCGACGAATCTCATTTATGCAGCACAGCTGGTGCAAAACCATTGTCTGAAGTTACTTGGTTTGCCAATGCTCGTTTTTTTACATTTTACACGTGTATATTTTTTTCTTAATGGGATGATTGTTTTGATTTTCCTATTTTTTTTACTTTTGATTCAGCAAAAAACTCATAGATCAAAGGTACATGGCGATGATGATGATGAGGGTTTCACATACCCATGATGTTATAGGATCTTTCCTGTGCTTCAGACATAGCTTTTCTTTTTGTTTTTGCTGTCTACAGATTCACACTTTGGTTCAAGTTCTATTTGAAAACTCCTTGCATATGAGCTCCACTTCAAGTAGAAGTATATGCATTTTTTTCTGGTATGTAATTCCCACAAACACAGCCACTGAGATCAGTTGTGGGGCTTGCTGAGTCGGAGGTTGAGCAGAAGTTCCAGCATGGTGGATACAGATTCTGTGGTATCCATTTTGAAGGATGAGTTGCAGAAGCCATCCATGAGGGCATTCGTCAATGGCAAGGTCATTGTTGATGTTTTACGGGTGTACCGCGACTGGCGCAATCATGTTTTGCAGAAATCTCCTGTGCATTTGGATGCTTGTGTGAACTTTCATTGGTTTATGTTTGGTTATTTTTGGTTCTGAGGTTTGTTCCACTGGGGATTGTTTTTGGTTTCTACCACCAAATGTTTTTTAATTAAGATGGTTTTACATTTTTCTGAATTCAGATCACACCAGGAAGGCGGACTCTTGCTGGACCGAACTGCAAACCATTTTTTTTTCTTCCTGCTGCGCAAAGGCAAGGTGTTCATATTTTCTTTTTGAAAAATGAAACAAGTAATTTTGAAGTTTCAAGCAGGGTCAATTTCTTCCCTGGCAGATATACCACCAAACTACGAGTTGGACGAAGCAAGGAGAACAAACCGTGCCAAAGACCCCTTGGACGTTTTTGTGCTCGTGAAAGAATACATCTCTTCTGAAACATTAAGTCAACCTCCAATGCTGGTGCTTCCCGCGGAGAGCAAAACTAATTTTCCCCTTGTCACTGATAGAAATTTGTTTTGATTAGCAGGCTTGGTATACCTCTGATTGTCATATTTGGTTTCCCTCAACTTGTTTCATCACTCCTGGGATTTGCTATTTTGGTTTCAAAAGTGTTTATCCAAGCACATCCAAGGAATGATGCAACAACGGGATTTGGCTCCATCTTTGACCCAAACCTGGAAAGACCTTGCGACCGTTTTTGAGAACCTGCACGGAGGCTCGAGTTCTACCAGAAAAGCTGCTCAATATTTACGTGCTCTTGCAAATGGGACATTGCCTCCAAATGACCTGATGCCTTTGAGATGGCACCTCAACCCAGGACCAAATCAAATTGCACCAGCTGCCAGGGAGGAACCTCACCCTGTTGTATTGGCGGCATTGAGCCCATCTGCTCCACTTCGAGCTGTCTGGAGACGGAACCGGTAGCCAGTTAAAATAAAAAACGTTCACTCTCAAGATTTTATGTCAGCGAGAACCCTAAAGTCAGTAGAAAGAAACATTCCCTCTCAAGATTTTATGTCAGCGAGAACCCTAAAATCAACCAAAAAAACATTCACTCTCAAGATTTTATGTCAGCGAGAACCCTAAAGCCAGTAGAAAGAAACATTCGCTCTCAAGATTTTATGTCAGTGAGACCACCCTAAAGTCAACAAAAAAAATAACTCTCAATATTTGATGTCAGTGAGACCCCCTAAAATCAACCAAATAAAACATTCACTCTCAAGATTTTATGTCAGCGAGAACCCTAAAGTAAGTAGAAAGAAACATTCACTCTCAAGATTTTGTGTCAGTGGGAACCCTACATGTGGTGTATATATATATATCATATATCTATATCTATATCTACCTATCTATCACGTTATCTATCTAGATATGTTCTATCGGTCTATCTGTCTATCTATCTATCTATCTGTCTGTCTGTCTGTCTGTCTGTCTTTCTATATATACACTTTTTTTGTATTGGGATTTAGACTGACATGTTAATTGGGAAGTACCCTTGGGTATTTATTTAGATGTGTATATTTATAAATATTAGATGTTTATTTGTTTATATATGTTTATATCCCATATTTAGATATGTGTAAATACATGCATAGTACATTACAGGAACTTCCTCTGAAGATTTCTGTCCAAGGGTAACTCATCAAACCAACATTGATAAGGATCCGTCTCAAGATGTTCAATATCTCATGGAGAATCATCCATGAACTCAAAGAGGTCTACCCACAGGGCCAGCACCTCACTTTCACCAAAAAAAACTGCACACAAAGGTGTGCCATTTTCAGTTAAAAAAATGTGCTCACTAACCACCTTCAGGTATCTCTTGGATTCCGATTTCTCATTTATACAACAAAACTAGTTACAAGAAAACAGCCGAGGTTGAGCCCCACTATATGTGAGAGCTTGCGCATGAGACCGAAAGCTCTTCAAGTGAGAGCCTGCGTGTGAGATGGACGTGTGTGATGGACACACGGGATACAAGGGCATCCACAGGGCAAGGAAAAAAGCATCCTGAATGCGTACGTTTGATTGCACCCACGCCGATTTTGATCAGACTTAGCGACTGCTTTTTCGTTGTGGTTGGGGTGCTCAACGACGACGATTTATATACTTAAAAGAGTGAGGACCCCGATTTTGGATTTTTTGAAAAAATCCAAAATCGGGGTCCTCCATGTTTTCAATACTAAAATCTTTGTGGTTGAGCACCCAAACGACGACGATTTTGATTAGACTTAGCGACTGCTTTTTCGTTGTGGGTGGGATCAAACTCAGGTCAAAACAGACAAAAAAAATCACTGGGGTTGGGCAGACAAACAACGATGATTTTGAGGGAATCAACCCACCACCCACGACGATTTTTTGGGGAATCCACCCACACCCACGACGATTTTTTGGGGAATCCACCCACACCCACGACGATTTTTTGGGGAATCCACCCACACCCACGACGATTTTTGGGGAATCCACCCACACCCACG
>Ga0126342_10008282_pt1 | contig 18620 bp, 17 predicted proteins | sample Cyp1metagenome_FD_92528 | JGI IMG/M metagenome (GOLD analysis project Ga0126342, IMG submission 92528) | Coral microbial communities from Lord Howe Island, Old Settlement Bay, Australia - Cyphastrea 1 metagenome | ecosystem: Host-associated > Invertebrates > Cnidaria > Coral ...
TAGTAGTGGTAGTAGTGGTAGTAGTGGTAGTAGTGGTAGTAGTGGTAGTAGTGGTAGTAGTGGTAGTAGTGGTAGTAGTGGCAGTAGTGGTAGTAGTGGTAGTAGTGGTAGTAGTGGTAGTAGCAGTAGTAGTGGTAGTAGCAGTAGTAGTGGTAGTAGCAGTAGTAGTGGTAGTAGTAGTAGTAGAAGTAGAAGAAGTAGTAGTAGTAGTAGTAGTAGTGGCATAGCAGTAGTAGTAGTAGCAGTTGCAGCAGTAATAATAGTAGAAGTAGTTAGTGGTAGCAGTAGTTAGTGGTAGTTGTTGTTGTGGTGGTGGTTGTGGTTGTGGTTGTGGTGGTGGTTGTGGTTGTGGTCGTGGTGTGAGTGTAATTAGTGTAGTGTGGTCTGGTGTAATTGGATGTAATTAGTGTAGTGTTGTGTAATTAGTGTATTGTAATGTAGCGTAGTATATTTGCATTTGTAGCTGTAGCAGTAGTGTATATTGGGTGTAGTGTAGTTGTAGTTGTCCATCTATCTATCTGTCTATCTGCAAGCTTGCAAATGAAGCTATTCTGCGAGACTTCCTCACTTTTTGAACTTTACATCATCAAAAACGCAGCAGTTCTGCGAGACTTCCTCAATCTCTTTACTTGACAACGTCAAAAACGAAGCAATTCTGCGAGACTTCCTCAATTTTCGGAGTTGACAACAGCAAAAACGAAGCAAGTCTGCGAGACTTCCTTCGAACATGGAAAGTTGAGTGCAGAGCTGATGGCCTCGTACCAATGCGTTTTGCGATTTTTCGCATCTACGTCTCTAAAGTATTGCGCCTGCCACGAAAAATTGATGCCAGGTCATACGAAGTGCTGCACCTGTCACGCAAAATCATCTTCCCAAAACTGAAGATCTGACGCTCCAAAATGCAACCCTTCTCAGGAAATCAGCGCCCTGACCTCCTAACATCTCTGATGAACATGTCTCTTGTACTGCGCCTGCCACGCGAAATCCCACACCTGCCATCGTTTTTGGAAATGCTACAAAACCCTCACGTTTTGGTCACTTTTGGCAAGGTGCAGAATCCCTTGCGCCTGCCACGCAAAACCACATCTGAAACTTCAAAAGTGGTCCGAGCATGTAGTGTTTTAACATTTTGACTTGGAAATGTGCTTCGCGCCACAACGGCGTACACTTTTTGAACATCTCAAGGCTGACGTGCTTTGCACATTTTGACTTGGAAATGTGCTTCGAGCCACAACGGCGTGCACCTTTTCGACATCACAACTTCCACAAGTTTTGTGCATGTTGACTTGGAAATGTGCTTCGCGCCACAACGGCGTGTAACTTTTCATCTCTCATCTGACCACATGGCTCCGTGCCCGCCGCTTTAGCGAGCCTACATGAGCTTACTTTTCGACCCTCCGGAAGTCATTGGAAAAACACAGTGTTTCGCGACTTTGCTACCTTTTCGCGCACCTGCATCTTCTGTCTTCTGGCTCTTTCTCTTCCCTGATCTTCTTTCTCCTTTTCTTCTCTTCTCTGACTCTTCCCACCTCTGCTTTTCATCTGTCCATATTGTTGGAAGTTTGACTTCTAAACATCCTTCGATAATCCCTTTCCGGTGGAGAAGTATGGAGAAATCATGATCCCATCATCCCATGGGAATAGATAGTCAAAGTTGCCTCTATATAATACTTGGGACCCGAATTTACTAGAGGCGACTAGATTTAGATAACACTAGTAAATGTGATCTATTACTAATATAATACTTGGGAATAATAATGGATCCAATTTACTAGACTTACTAAACCAGGGGTTTCGTTTGCGGAGTACTCAATATTAGCGGCAAGGGATCACAAAAGACATGCGATCACTTCATGGGGCTTCAACCACAAAGGTGATCCCCGTAACCATGGTGTATTGTTAGATGCTTCATAAACCATGCATAGAGCAGAAACATGTGGAATACCCTCTGGTAATTTAACATAACTATGGAAAATCACAATTTTTAATGGGAAAATCCACTATAAATGGCCATTTTCAATAGCTATGTTAGTTTACCAGAGGGTAGTATGGCTTTCGGGGCTATATAACATTAATGAACCACCAGCCACCAACAGCTGGTCTTCTTAACTATCCAGTGGGTCGACCCAATAACTCACCTAGCGTCGTAGCCCCCTTTTGGCCCCCATGCCAAATGGGGAATATCGATACAGCCATAGCTCCTGTAATTTTGGCCTTGTCAGAACCAAGGAAAAAAGGCAAACGTGGCATGTATCCCATAAATATCTTCAAAAAGACATATGCATCATATGCAGGTACATTGTGATACATTTATACAATATTTATACATATTGATACATATTTATACACTATGCATCTCCCTTAGTTCATTAAACCCAGCTCCAGGCCTCGCAGCCTTGCACCGTTACACCGGTGCCGCACCTGTCCAGCCACTCCAGGTCTTGGATGGTGATCAAGTTGCATCCCATGGAGTCCAAGGACGTGAAGACATACAATCTCTCCTGGGATTCAGTGGAACCACCAAAAAAAACGGGAAGATATGTATGTCTTTATTATAGAACCAGTATATACACTGTATATATATATAAATAATACTACACTTCTAAGAATAATAATAACAATAATACTAAATAGAAAGGATCATCCCATATATACACTCCAGTAAATTAACATAGACCCTGGGGTGTTTGGGGTTGGAAGACTAGTTTCCACTATAAATTGGTCATTTTCAGGGTCTATGTTAATTTACCAGGGGGTGCACTGTATACAAATATATATATATATATAACACTACACTTCTAATAATAATGATAATAATAATAATGGTATATAATGGTCATAGTCTAGAAATCCTATTGGCTGGAGATGTTCGGGAGATTTGGCGGATTTTTTGTGAGATTTGACGTGGGAATCGTCCAAAAAAAACAAAAGCATGGCTGACTGTACCATATTTTGATATGGGATTGGCGATTTTCTGTAGATTTGATATGGTAGGACCACCCAACAATCCACCAAAAATGGCTGACTATGACATGGGATGTGGTGAAAACCACTTGAGAAATCCTATTGATATGGGATTTCTTTTGGTAAAAAAAAAACCTCCGAAATATGATGATTTCAGTAACAACATTCCAGTCTTGAGGTGAAACATGATGCGGCACCGTCAAATTCATGGGGCATCGAATGTCCTGGTGATATAGTGGTGACCGTAACGGCCAAACAATCGGAATTGGGCTGGAATTTGGGATGGATCAAGGCTTGCGTTCCTAGCGCAGCCTGTGTTGGGTGTGCTTCATTCGACCATTTCTGGTGATGCTTGCATAATATCCGCAAAATTGTGGAAAAAATTGTCGTAAACACCCCTCATCTCCATTGTCAAAACATCTACCTCGTATTGGCAGATACCCCCAAGCTTCCTGCCTCATACCCCAAAGAAAGTGTCAATGTCAAGATTTCCTATGTTACTTAATCATGCCTATGTATAGTGACGTCGCTATATAGCTATGTCAAGTTTGTGCATAAGATTCGACGTCTTCTTTGGCTTTTTGAAATCCCTGTTTTGATGGTATGAAGTCATTCTTGATCCCCAGAAGTGAAGTGAAAATCTGCAGCACTAGAGTCCTGTATGTGGATGGTTCAAAAACAAAACAAAAAAAGTAAAACCGTGCAAAAATTAACTGTGTGAAAATGGGGGCACGCCACCAAAATATCAATGTGTTTCTTTGCTTTTGGAGGGGGGCTCATGATTTTCTAAACCATCAGATCCTTTTTCCCCCATGATTTTTCCATGGGTTTCCATGATTTTCCATGGTTTTCCATGATTTTCCATAGGTTTCCATGATTTTCCATGATTTTCCATGGTTTTCCATGATTTTCCATAGGTTTCCATGATTTTCCATGATTTTCCATTGTTTTCCATGATTTTCCATAGGTTTCCATGAGTTTCCATGATTTTCCATGGTTTTCCATGATTTTCCATAGGTTTCCATGATTTTCCATTCTTTTCCATGATTTTCCATGGGTTTCCATGATTTTCTATGATTTTCCATTGTTTTCCATGATTTTCCGTAGGTTTCCCCTTAAAATTGTCAGGTACCAACCCCCCCATTGTTTCTCGCGCCTCCGGATCATAGGCACCGGGCCAACCCAGCTCTTTCAGGGCCTGAACCGGGTAGCACCCGTTCGGGCAACCAGGCAACATGGCAGTGATTAAAGTACCCTGTGGATGGAAGAAATCCTGCACCAGTTGATAGAGGGTTTATCCCATTATTTACAGGCTTTCAACCATCTAAGGTGGTGCAGGATTTCTTCCATCCACAGTATCACCAACCATCATCAACCATCATCAACCATCAATTATTGACCAGTCAAACCAGATTATATCAATGGGAAATTGCCCATTAACAATAATAATATCCATGGGAAGATAATAGATTGGCTATTTACCATTAACAAACCATATGGTAAATGGGTATTAACAATAATAATTGCCATGGGAAATTGCCCATTTATAGTTGAATTACCTATGAAAAATGTTGATTTTCCATAGTTATGTTAGTTTACCAGAGGGTATATTCAATGGGTATTTCAGGATCCTAAAATGGAGGTACGTTAGTACCATTTTTGAGGCCATATTTTCTAGGCATATCACCTTACATAGGCCTAAAAAATAGGCCTTATATATGGTAGGTACCTCCATTTTAGGATCCTGAAATACCCATTAAAGTACCCTATGGATCCAGCCATACCTTCTTAGGAAGTACGACTGGGGTATGATCTAGGGGGTGTCTTGTACCTTCGACAGTGTTTGGATCCATATGGGTAGGAACTGAGTTTAAACTTGTGATTGAACAATCAACCATGGATATTATATGATATTGATGGGAATTGGCGATTAACGACAATAGTAATGGGGTCGGGTAGTGACGGAACCTGAATAAAATTCGGTAAAACCAACTTTTTGATGTGGTTTTGCTGGCCCATTTCTATAGTTCGATGATTATGACTTTCTGTCGATTTAGCTTACTGTCGATTTCACCCCGGATGGGGCATGGAAATAGGGAACACAACTATTGACCACTGGATTTTAAGGTTATACTTATACTGTGGTTTATATATGTTCAAACCAACCCATGTATGGCGATGTAACCTATGTCATACTCTGATTTTAATGTTGAAACCAACTGTTGGCTGCCTGAAAAACGCCTACTGTGAATGTGTCCCCATGACAGGGGTTTCACCAGCGCCACCTCAGGCTGCGGATTTCTCTCCATGGGCCGAGTGAAACAATCCCACACCGCTGTTTGCCATGGTGATCCCCATTTCCTTCACCAGAGGTTTTTTTTGCATAGAAGAAAGGGGTCTTCCACAAGTTCTTCAAACCAATTGGTAAAATATTTACATATATTTACCCAATGCCGCCATATCCTTCCTCGAATTTGGAGATGGTTTCAACCCTGCTTCTGTCAAAGTCAGGCAAAGTCAAGGAATCGCGTGTTCTCCCGTGGTCCAGTTAACTTAAATAGATTTGGCCTGGAAAAAGGGATTTATGGATGGTTGATGATGGTTGTACATGGTTGATCATGGTTGATGATTATATACTTAAATCTAGGGAGACTCATGTGAATCAACCTAGGTAGTCAGGTAGTCCTCGCATGTCCTCGCATGAGGGAAAAATTGAGGGTTTTCAGTAGGAGACCCCAGTGACTTTGGAATGCCACATGCAAACTGTTGCACAACCAGTCTACATGGGCATCTAATAACCACCAAGCATGGAAATTCATGAAAATTCATCTCGGCCGGTTCCTGTCCATAGGGAGAGTGCGGAAGGCAGCGCATAGTGGCATAGTGTGATCACCATGGAGTCTCAAAATGTCGCCAATCCAGAATGGATCGTGAGATGTCGAACGCTTCTCTCGACAACGTGGCATGTCAAAGCTACAGGGCAGACGTTAACCTGCCTAGGTTGACATCATCCTCGTAACAGCCACTTGCCACGTCAATGGAGAAATATGGAAAAATCAAACTGGTTCTACTTGAACCCTCCAACAAAGATAGAGCACTTATCCACGTATGCCTGCTGATCATGGCATGAGACTGTTTGATTCTTGGCTGCTCCTCCAATTGACAGTAATCATACCAAAAAATGGTACTGACAGAAGCTTCGATGCGGGTGACGGCTTCATACTTGCAGTGGTTTCAAAAACCATATCCGGAGACATATCCGGAGACTGTGCAAATTTTTGCAGAACCTGCTTCTGCCGTTCCACCTTGGAAAGTTTCAGCGTCCTCTAAAGCTACCGTAGGGCCGTAGGGTGCAGGTGGCACTGCAACATACCAGAGCCCAGGGTCTCAAAATCTCGGGATGTCGGTCACTTGTCTCAACAACGTGGCATGTCAAAGCCACGGGGCAGACATTAACCTTGCCTAGGTTGACATCAGCCTCGTAACAATCACCTGCCACGTCAATGGAGAAATCAAACTGGTTCTGCTTGGAATCTCCACGTCAAGTAGTGCAACAAAAATAGAGCACTTAGGCGTGAGATTGTTTGATATGGATACCCATACCTCCTCAGTTCCCAAGGTATGCTTTGCAAATTGTCCGTGACTTGCCTTACCTCTTGTAACAAGCCCTTGTGAAACCAATCCCATACCTGATCCATCTTTGCAATTCAACCAACATAGGCTGAGTTCTGTGTTTCACCTGCGGTGTTGTGGCGAAGAAAAGGTGGCATGTGGCAGCCCTGCTATGGCATGGTTTTGGAAGCAGTGCTTGTTCCTGATGTGCAAACTGCCGCTCGTGTCACACGTGTCCGTACTCACTGTGCTTCCGAAAATTTAGCATGAATCACATCTCACTACTATCTCACTGCTGGCAAAGTGCCTTGAACATCACGTCAGGTCAATAATCGTCATGATAACATCGTAAATCACAGACACCTGTATATAACCGGTAGCTAGGCCAATGACATCTATATATATATATGTATATAATTATAGCCAATAAATACTAGGTATGGAAACATTCATCTGGGACAACTCCAACATTTCCCACACGCCATTTGGTGAGGTCAAATTGGGAAAATCGACGAAGAATTAGTGGACAGTAACCAGTAAATATGAATGCAAATGTAACGGAACAAAATACGTTATAATTTACCTGCGAATCATTGTTATCATCATGATATTTAGTAATAATATGTATATATATGTATAATCAACACATGCCCGTCTTGCGTTTTAGCTATTACTGTGAGAAACCCCATTCACCAAACATAAAAGATTGTTCGTGTCTACGATACTAAATAGGGGCATACCAAATTTCATAAACCTCTACTGGGAATAGTATTGGGTTCACCACATTTATTACATTCCCCCATCTTTTGGTTTTATGTCTCGTATTCTAGTTGGTTATATATCATATTTTATAGCCATTAATACCCAATTATAACCTATTATAGTTGGACATCCAAGCATAGAAAGAACTATATTTGGAGGGAAACCGTGGGGATGGTTTATTTTTGCTAGCACTATAGTGGGTTATCACTGTATACCCTCTGGTAAACTAACAGTTTGCTATTGAAAATTGCCATTGAAATAGTGGATTTACCCACTAAAAATTGTGATTTTCAACAGCTATGTTAGTTTACCAGAGGGTAACATATCTTTATTTAGCAAAATTTATGGTAAAGCAAATGTTAATATTAGTGGTTAGTGAGCATTGTAATGATTCGCTACTTTTAAGTACCAATAGTGTGAGACTAAAATGGTTAATGATGTGTGCATATAGATATATACTAAATATCCAGCTGGTACCCAATTGTAGTTGGATATCTCACTGTAATCTTCCATTGTCATGAGAATTCCCTAACGAACATGTATTATCAAACTGGTAACATGGTCCCATTATGTTCCCATGGTTAAATTCCGTAAGAAGTCCCATTCCGCATTCTCACTATACAGCCATTAGTCATTATTATAGTTGGTTATATATTTCTTTTTACAGCTATTAATATCCAGCAGATCCCATTGATACCCCAAAATAAACAGAAAATACAATCATGTAGCCAGTATAATCATCAAGTATATATCGCCACTAATATCCAATGGGCATCCCTTTTTGCAATATTCCAATATGTACGAATACGTATATACATCCCAATGGTAATATACATGTATATATGTATATACATATAAACCAATATGTTTTTCAACGTTCCCTTGCCATACCAGAATCATTCGTCCAAAGCTAGCGCCGCGCCTCGCCGAAGGACGTGGCCAACCTTAGCTGAGTGGCCAACACGATTGGTTAGCAAAAAAACATGGGAAAAGACACGAAAGATATGGGAAAACAGTGCCGTTTTGTGGGAAATACTGGAAGATTAGATCATAACTAGGTCTTAAACGATGAAATTTGGGGATGTCCTGGGGATAGAACCAAGTAACATGGGGACAAAACGGGTATATGACGGCAAAGATATATGTATATATATGTGTATGTATGTATGTATGTATGTATGTATGTAATTATGTATGTAATTATGTATGTAATTATGTATGTATGTATGCATGTATGTAAATATATATATATACACATATACTTGAGGCCCAGGAGTAGGGGACGAAAGCTAGCTTGGCAGGAAGCTTGGCATGAAAACACAAAGGGCACAGCGCAGCTGCGCGGCTTTTTCGTCAATGTGGACGAGCGGGTCTGAAGCTGGGGCACGCCGGTAAGGTGAACATCCCGACCTATGGATTGAGGCGATGTATGTTGGAGGGGACGAGGATGAGAACATATGATTATGCGTACTGTTGCAACATGATGACCAGTGATTGGGGAAGATTCAAAGGTCCACCTTGGGCATCAGAGTGGACCTTTGGAAGCGCAGGAAGAAGTAACGCAGTGCAAAACCGAAGTTGAGGATGAGAGGTAGGCGCGCGTGCGCAACATGAAAATGAAGCTAGGTCAAGATGAAGGCTACCCATGAATGAACATGCCAATCATGAGCGCCGCTGCATCAATGAATTGAAGAGAAATGAGGCATGCCCTATTGACAATGCAAATCATGCAGAGGATGCCGATGCTGCCGATGTTGCTGACGGTGTGCCCAGGGGGGATTGAGCCCACAGCCAAACTGCTTGTCAACCGGGAGGGGGGTGAGTTAACTGATAAGACCCCCAATACCTTTCTAAAGCAAGAGGGGCCCCAGCTGGCAGAAGCTAGCTTTCGTGATTGATATATATATATATAATAAATATATATATATATATATAAATATATATATATATATGATTATATATGTATAAAGATAACTAGTCACCAATAATTGGCCTAGTGTTCCTCTACACCCGTCCGCAACTGTCCACTGAGCACCCCCTGCAACCCATATTTGGTTACAATATAATGTTTCTCTTGGTAACTTTTCTTGGTGAAATTCCGCAATCCTCACCATTCAGGATAATTAAACCAGGCCAAACCATGTTCAATGGTTACCCTCTGGTAAACTAACATAACTATGGAAAATCACCATGATTAATGGGAAAATTCACTATAAATGGCCATTTTCTATAGCTATGTTAAATTACCAGAGGGTAAATCATTTAAATATCCATTATTGAACATCTTAAAACCATACTTTTCAGGATGGAATCATGATTGTCCCTATCAGGGGGAATGGAATTATCTCTTCAATATACCCAATTTCGGAAATCGCCATCATCTTCCATGGTATTCCCATGATGATCCACCATGATACCCCATGATTTGCTGACATCCCTCCTGTTCTCATTCTCGTTTGTCAATCAAGTCCCTATTGTTCTCATGTTTATGGGATCGTTGATGGTTACGAGGTGAGGCCTTCTAAATATTTCTAAATAGCTAAGTTGATTTGCAACTTGACTAACTAGAGTTTACGAATGTTTATCTGGTTGGTGGTTTCAACCCCTCTGAAAAATATGAAAGTCAGTTGTGATTATTCTTTCCAATATATGAAAAAATGTAAAATGTTCCAAACCACCAACCAGTTATGGCGGATATAACCAACTTACAACTCGGGGGGCCTCACCCTGCATTCCTATTAATATCCAATAGTGGATCCCAATAATTACGTCCCTACGGTTATATTCCCCAAGAATTCCCATTCTCATGATATGAAATTATATTCCCATTAATGTTCCTTCCGGTAAATCAAACGTGGCAAATGAACATCCACCATTTATTCGATTATTTTCCCATTTAGTTCGATGACTTTCCAAACTATGAACATCTATTTTCCAGCCAGCCACGTTGATTGCCAGAGGGTCCTCCCCATGAAAGTTGTAAGTTGGTTTCGAAACCGAATTACTTATACCTAGACCCCCATAAACCAGAAGGCAATAATTATTCATGTTCTATGTAAAAGAAAATCATCGATCCAAGAATACGTTCCGTACTTAAGTCACTCAAACCTCTATTGTTGATGGGATCTTTGATTGTTCTATCGTGAGCTCTCCACGAAAGTTTTAAGTTGGTTTATTAAAAAAAAAAAAACATTATATAGTTACAGTATAGATATGCATGTTTTAAGTATATGCATACGTATGAATATATATATATATATATACATATGCGTATATAAATAGCATACACTCATATCCCCCATATGACACAAGAATTCAAAAACATACAGTTTGAAGGTGTTTTAAGCCTATATATTATATATTATATCCTTGGTCCTTATTCAGGTCTTTTGTTTTGCATTTAAGTTTGGGTCTTTGGTCACGGACCTATTCAATATAAGACTTTGGAATTTCAGGGCATGAATTAACATAGACCCTGCCAGATAGGGGTTGAAAGATTAGTTTCCACCAAAAAAATGTGATTTTCAGGGTCCAACTGTTAATTTACCAGAGCATACACGTATATCCCCCATAAACCTATGTAATCCCCCCCGTTTTCTGCCCCATGTCCGCTGCCGTGCTGCATCTTCGACTCCGAGACCCAAGAGCCCTGCGCCCGGCGCCGCGCGCGCGCGCGGAGCGCTTCTTGGGAGTCCCAGAGCCCTACGGCGCGGCCGAAGCATCGCAGAGTCCAGGCCTGGCAGAAGGGACAACTAGTTCTAGGGTTTCCATAAATAGGGATATAAAATATGGGGATAATAATGAGGATATATTTGGTTTATATATAATGATATGGGGTTTCCATGAATTTAAATGGTGGATCCCCAGAATGGATGGTTTATAGTGGAAAATAACATTAAAATGGATGATTTGGGGGTACCCCTATTTCAGCAAACCTTCATATATATATATAATTATCTGTTTTGTGGTTGACCTACCCCTCTGAAAACTATGAGTTCGTCAGTTGGGATGATTCTTCCCAATATATGGAAAAATAAAAACTGTTCCAAACCACCAACCAGTTATAGCAATAATAATGCCATAATTATTTTCATTAAGTATAAATAGAACTATTATTATTACTATTACTATTATTGTAGAAGAGATAATATTTATAGTGCTATTATTTTAAAATTGTTATAGTAATAGTAATAATAGTACTATTATGATACCTATTATAGTAATGGTTTCTAGTAGGTTATAGTCATAGTATTATTATCATAACTATGGCGCTAAAGCTAGAACTATAGTATTACTATATGGCTAGTTCACAATGATGATACAATTCAAGTAGTTGTAGTACTATTATGGCTATTCATGTATATTAAGATATTTTAGGAATACTATTGTTGATCAGTTAATAGTTTATTATTAAGCTATATACTATATCAATGAGTTGTTATCCCAAAAGTATTAATCAACTGATTCTGATACTGATGATCAACTGATATAATCAATACTAATCATGGTAATCATGAACTGGACCAATTATGGTATCATACTCATACCAATTGTAATGCTAATTGCTAATTAGTTATTGGACCAATTAGTTATAATTATAAATATAATTGGAATTTATTGGGAATTAAGTAACTAATAAGTATATTAGTTATAGTAGTATATCAATACAAAATTAGTCTTGAATAGTGATGATATATTAATGGGATAATAATAGTATTGAAAGTAATAAAATCATATATCAGGGAGCAGTACCTTGATTAATATTATATATATAGTATTATATAGTAGTAGTGACTAGGGTTAATCCCCACTAATTCCCATGAATATTAATTCCCATTAGTAACATATCAATGAGTTGTCAGTGATAGTATGGTAGCATTTTATCAATTGTCAAACATTATGGCAATCGTCATCTACAGTACTGTATCAATAACTTGATGTGAATGGGACTTAGTTAGCTATGCTCAATACTGATTAATGTTGATTCACGGGGATATAGTTGGATTAATTGGTGAATTAGAGGTCATGTTATAATCATCCAATAATTGGCAAATACTTGGCGACTAATTGTCATTTTTTCTCAGTGGTTTAGTTGTTATCGTAATGATAGTTGGTAAGCATAATAACAATACCAATGGAATATATTATAACGATATAGTTGGCAAAGGACGCGCAATAGAATGATATTAGGAATATAGAAATATAGGAGCAATATAGTAGTTAATGACAGGAATACTAGTCGTTTTGTGTTCAGATTCTATGCTATAGGAACATTTGGGATATGAATTGGCAATAGTGAAATACAATAAGATTACTATTAAGGAATGTAATATAGTTCGAAATGTATTAGTAATATAAAGTACTAGCAATATTATATATATATATATTGTTCTAGTTACATCATAGTTGAGTACTTTACTCTATAGTATTAATGCATGGCAACAACTATGATAACAACATTGTACTACCAATCACATGGGGTAATGGTAACCATAATAATGGGAACATTATAGCTGCTTAGCATCACCATATAGTATAGTACTACAGTTATACCACATATACATATATATATATATTGCTTTTTAAATCAATCTATCATATCACCACAAATCGTATATATTTTTAGTCTCCCCATCTTTTTTGAATGGCAAGCCGGTGTCAGTTCCCCATTATGACCAATAATATACACCCGAACTATAAATAGTATAGTGATAATGTTAACGGTTTTAATACTGATAATGACAATATGATACCTATAATAACTATTCCATTCAATGGCTATAGAAATATACATTGGACATTAGTAACCATAACTATTAGTAACTATACTGTAACACATTCCATGCTGTAACAACCTTTTATGCGTTTCCTAAAATGGGAATGCCATAAGAAAACCACTGCTTCAATGGGAATTCCAGGATCCTAAAATGGTTGTACTGTACCATATAAGGCCATATTTTGTGGGGATTTTCCCTTACATAGGCCTGAACAATAGGCCTTATAGATGGTAGGTACCTCCAATTTAGGTTCCTGAAGTGGCCATTGATTGCTTTCCCCAGAAATTATGCAACAACATATGGATGATAACTTGGGCCCGTGGCGATCACTGCGTGCCTTGAACTTGGCTAATGATTCTGCCCGTCGCGAGCATAGTTCCTGCCAGCGGGGCTCCAAGAAAATGTCGGAATGTCACAAACTTGTGGATTTGAAGGGTGATATGTGTGGTATAACTAGAACAAATTGTGTTGTAAGACAGGTGCGACTAGGCAATTGTCTGATTTTAGACATGTTCTTAGACTACGCTACTGCGAATCAGGAGTGAACCATTTAACTCAATGAACAGAAAGGATTCGACACAAAGCAACTACCCTCTGGTACACTAACATAACTATGGAAAATCACCATTTTCAATGGGTAAATCCACTATAAATTGTCATTTTCAACAGCTATGTAACAAATTACCAGAGGGTAGTCCATTCAAGTCAATCTTGTGAAAGATAAGGATTTGACTGGATTTGACCAACAGAAAGGGAGTGGATTTAAGAAACCAACATGGCCACACGTCATACAATCAGGATGGTGTTGTGCGGGGTATGACTATGCACTGAAACTGTGGTAAAATTGGCATATGACCAACATAACTTGGGGCTTCAATATCTTCAATCAAACATTCCGGAAAAACATCAATAAACATCAATAAACAGCAATAAGCATGACAGTAAATTGATCCCTGTGGATACTGGCGCCAGGACAGTAAATATGGCCACCAGTTTCGGGACAGCCAGGTCATCAACCCTCATAGATCCACAACGTGAACCGGGGGCGAAACGTATGAGATGATTGAGATGTATAGATTCAGGGGGAAGAGAATACAATAAATGTTTCACAATAGGCTAGGTGGTTTCAACCTACCATTGGTTGGTAATATACTGTTAATATATGGTTAATATTATATGGTTATTTTATGGTTAATGATGGTTAATGATAATCTGGTTGGTGGTTGACCTACCCCTCTGAAAAATGATGGAGTTCGTCAGTTGGGATGATGACATTCCCAATATATGGAAAGTCATAAAAGCCATGTTCCAAACCACCAATCAGATTGCACCTGGGACATTCACTAAGTCACTGGCAATTTATGTTACATAGCTTATTGCTGAAATGACCATTTGTAGTTGATTGGCCTTTTTTAGACATCAGGTGAGTAAAACAATGCCATTTTTACCACCCATTTTCCTGGGAATGGTAAACATACCACCTATAAAAATGGTGATGACTGATGGTTCATTATGGCATTGTTTTACCCACATTAGTTGATTTACCTACAGGATGGGGAAAAAAGTTCGTTAGCCAAGTTGGTTTATGACTATGATAACCATAGTGTATGATACGCAAATAACTATATTTGGATGGGGTTATCAACCCACAAACATAACTGGAGGGCCCCATCCTGTATGAGTTTTCCTTGGAATCTTCCATAGTTGTTTGTATGTTTACCGGAGGGTAAACCTCCATTTTCGTATGGTTTTCCTATGATGTTCCCATTTTCCTATGGTTTTCCTATGGTGTTCCCATTTTCCTATGGTTTTCCTATGGTTTTCGACATGAGTTGATTTACCTATGAGTTTTTTCTGCTCATTTTCCAGAAAACTCCGCAGATTTTCCTCCGGAGGTCTCCTCCATCCGCACACGTCCATCGCCATCGGTGTCCAGCGAGGACCAAAGGTCCGAGATATGGACCGGCAAATCCACCTGCCCCAGCGACGGCATTTTGGTCAACCGAAATATGGTGGTTTTGAAGCACTGAAAATGATGATTATATTCTGATTACATGTGATTGTATATGATTATATGAAAAATATTTGTTTATGATGATATATATATATATATATATATGTGTGTGTGTTTATGATTATGTATGTTTATGATGATTGATGATGATGATGATGATGATGATGATGATGATGATGATGATGATGATGTAATTCAGATGTCACTGATGTTGGTGCTGGGTTAAGCTGGGTTCTAAGTAGGTTCACTAGGCCCACTGTGGATCTTTGTGGTAGATATATCCATTGTTGATGGGATTCCCAGCTGCCACCCAGATATGGCTCCGGATGCGTTTTTGGATGCGATTGGAAAATGCGTGGCCTATTCGAATCAGAAAACATGCGGATAAGGATGACATGTGGGTTATACAGTTCCGCTACAGGGCAAAACTCCCAACATTTGGCATGCTTGAAATTCAGCACTCAGTCACATCTTTTCCCAGGCCGCTTAGGGCTTAGGGGTTATATAAATCGTAAACATGTCTTACATGGACCATTGCCGCCTTTGCCAAACTCCAACCACAAACGGAAACACAACACCACGACGTCAACGTTTCTGTCATTGGAGTCTTCGCCAGTCTGTGGCCGAGCTGGGTGTCAGACAGAAATCTGTTGACAATCGCTTTGCCAGCTCGGTGGCCATTTCCAGCTGTGCTCTCCTCACTTCTATGAAGTCGTAGTCGTGGATTCTTACTGTTTCCGGTGGATCATTGCCAACCATTCCACTAAGTTCGATGATCAATTCATCGCATGGGTCTTGAAGACTGATATCTATGACGCTCTTGATCTTATCATTCTCCAATTCGCATGTTCTCTCCTGAAAGGTATGCCCTGCCGCAGAAACGTACCATGTTGGTGGCTCATCCACATCGTCCCAGCTACCAAAGATCAGCTCCACCTTGGTGACCCATGCTGCTTTCTCAAAGGTGACCTTCCTGGGATTCTCGGGTAAATCACCACCCCAGGGTATGGGGATTTCATGCCAGTTCCAGGTCATGGGTTCGATTTTTGGATCTAGACCAACGCGCTGGTTGATCAACAATCCATCCGCCTGGCGGCCCAGGAGGAAGTAGTCAGTGATAGCGTCACTTTCTTCGCGATTCAAATACTTTCTCACCCGGTCAACGAAGAAATCCTTGCTCATTTGGGTGAAGCGGATGTGCGGGGATATCAATCGCAAAATCGCAACCTTCCGATCTACTCCATCTTCGGGTGGTGTGGTATCAAACGGACCCAACAAGTCCGGTTTCTGAACAGCTGCTGCAGACCACTCCACCAAGCGCTCCCAAAGTGTCTCTTCACAGACGTAGAATTCGTCCAATTTGATCAAAATGGCTATGATGGAACCATGAGTTTCAAGAAAGAATGGCGACTGCACAATCTTGAGGCTCTCTGTCAAAACTGTGCTCCAACATTTACATTGTATGTTTTCTGGCAAATCCATGGAAAGTTGCAAGGACTCGTTGAGTATCTGCAAAGCTGCTGGGCCGTCCACATCTTCCGAAGATTCCAAGTAATGCAAGCAGTATGCCTCTAGATCATCTATGATATACAATTTCGCAGCTACAAATGCGCGTAGGGCCCTCACAGGAGTAAGCTTGGGCTCCAAATTGTATGCAGTCCGGATCATGACATCGAAGGCGTCAACAGCCACATCTTTCAAGGTAAGTTCATGCGTTTGGCCTTCCTGAAATTCACCATACAATGCAGCCTTCAGCGGCATGGAGAGGCTGGCCAAGGGTGCCCGAAGGAATGGCACACGGTACCCTTCAGGGCCTACGACAGCCACGGCATCACAGAGATTTTTGTCTGTGAGCCAGCCTTCGCACCTCCTCTCTTGAGCGTGCTTGAAGGCCTCTGAGGCTTCGCGGATTTTGTTGCACTTAGAGGCCATGCGGCCACGCGAGGCCAAGTCGTCCAGTGGCCAAAATTCTTGAGCCAAGCTCTGTGGTCCCAAGGGCCTGGGTCTTACATGTTGGCCCATTGAGAATCTCCCAGTTCCAACATGTTCCAATCTTCCATCAATCTTCCAATCTTCCATTGGTATGTCTCATGATGTGTCATGCAACTATCCGATTTCTGCAAACCCGCTTGCAATCAAACGTGATAAATTGCCAAACCGTCCAATCCCATGGAAAAAACCCTTGGCTCCGGGACAAGTTTAATAACAACTCATGTGGGAAATTCAACTCGTAGCTCCAACTTGCTCTCCATCATGGAGAGAAATGTTCATCTCCAATCCGCTCCCAACCACCAAATAGCAACATGTTTCAAAACTACCTTTTGGTAGTTTGACCGTTTGCGATGGAAAATCATCACTTTCAAGAAGTAAATCATGGTAAATCATCCAGAAACATAAATGGGCAATCTATACCATCCGCTCTGTCAAAAATACCAAATGTAACTCATGTGAAATCCCATTACAGTAGTACTATCTAACATAAAATCCCAATAAACAAATCTACACCGGTATCTGGTTTTTAGCCAAGAACAATCATTTGTTATAGGATTGGAGTTCTCTACGTAGAAAAAAAATAGATGTTCCGTTGATGTGACGATTTTCCGATGATATCCCAATGAATTCTGTTGATGTGTTGATGTTGCAAAATTCTACATTTATAGATGCCATCCAAATATTATAGAACCCAAAACCTATCAAAAAGATCCTATTATATAGACTATATATAGATGATATCCCAGTGTTATCATAAACATCTATAAATATACATGGGATATCATCTATATTTACAATAGTAACATCTATCATTATATATCCATATTATTATAAACATTTATAAACATCTATTGTAATATAATGTATCATCTGTTATAGTTATGATGTTACTATTGTTGTAATTATTACATAATTGTTATGATGTTATATCTGGTTGGTGGTTGAACCCCTCTAAAAAATATGAGTTCGTCAGTTGGGATTACTCTTCCCAATATGCGGAAAAATAAAATTCATGTTCCAAACCACCAACCAGATATAGTAATAACAATAGTACCATAATTATTACTACCAACAATGGTTATTATAGTTATAAACCAACTTAGCTAACTATGGGGCCCCATCCTGTATGATGTTATCATGTTATATATCCATTATAGATCATTATAGTGTATCTACAATAACAATCAATAACAATCAATAACAATAATATAATTATAATGACTATCGAAGGAAGTTTAGAAGCTATACTTCCGACAATATGGACAGTTGAAAAGCAGAGGTGAGAAGAGTCAGAAGAGAAAAGATCAGAAGAAAGAAGATGTAGATGCGCGAAAAGATAGGCAAGTCGCGATTCACTGTGTTTTTCCAATGATTTTTGGCTCCGGAGGGTCGAAAAGTAGGCTCGCTAAAGCGGCGGGTGCGGAGCCAGCTGGCCAGATGAGAGAGGAAAAATTGCACGCCGTTGTGGCGCGAAGCACATTTCCAAGTGAAAAGTGACA
>Ga0126342_10008283_pt1 | contig 18619 bp, 18 predicted proteins | sample Cyp1metagenome_FD_92528 | JGI IMG/M metagenome (GOLD analysis project Ga0126342, IMG submission 92528) | Coral microbial communities from Lord Howe Island, Old Settlement Bay, Australia - Cyphastrea 1 metagenome | ecosystem: Host-associated > Invertebrates > Cnidaria > Coral ...
AACACAATCTGATGCAGGTACGTCCAGCTGGCCAAGCTGGATATCCCATTTCACTGGTAGCTTCGTTGGACACAGTCCCAGTGAAATGCTGTGTCCCCCTGCATTGAATTTAGAATTAGAAAGGGAGAGGACAAAGGAAGAAAAAGAGAGAGAAGTTTTACATCTATTTAGATGTTACACACACACACACACGTAAATTCGTAGAAGTTCGTAGATGTGTAAGCCTTGGTCACTTGAGCAAACATAGCAACCCGCGGCTGCAAAAGACTTCGGCCCAGCAACTGGAATTTGGAGAACTTGTGAACCTGGATTGCCTGGCAAGTTTCAGAAAACCGAGGGATGGGTAGGGGCGGGTAGGGCTGTACCAATGCCTCACTGTCCTGATTTCATTCCCAGCACAGATTGTGCCACTGAGCCATTGATACACTGGCCACACTTGTAGAGTCACAATATAGGCTTACCGATACCATCCAATCACCAAACATGCCAACTTGGCCCCGATGTCGTTCAATGTTTGCCGCAGCCACAGCGGCGCTTCCGACACGTCCTGCAACTTAATCTCCAGGATCGCATACCTTTTGAGGCGAACGTCTGCATCATGGCTGTGGGGCTGCCCAGTTCAGATTTCATATAAATATATATATATTATATATGTGATATGTATATATATATATATGAAATACATAGAATCATGAAATTGCATGCGATGCATCTAATATATGGATATTTACGGAAATGCATCGGAGAACCATTCATGAACCTTTCCACAACCCAAGGCATCGAAAACTGAGACAGAAGCAGCAGCTGAGCGTAACTGGCTGTGGTTTGTGGCTAGGCGCGGGAAGCGGTAGATATCATCCCGTTGCAAAGTGTCAGTGCCGACAAGGCCTTGGCTGCCGCAAGGCCCATCCTGAACAGCTCAGGAATACGGCTGCTGATTTCATGGATTTATAGTGTGATATTTCATGCAGTCAAAGCGACACCAAGGTTTGTTGGGATGACCATTCGGCACATACTCCTCAGCAGTGCAGATTTGCTGTGAAGCCAGCACTTCACTCACTTCACTCACTTCACTCCCTGCAAATGTGAAGGTCGTGCCTTCCAGGGCTTGCTTACCACCTGCCTTTGACCATGGGCCAATATGTGCCATGATCTTCCTCAGACTTGATCACCATGTCTTAAACTGCTTTTCTTTTCGAGCCCCGAGTGTCGTTGAGAAGCGACATCTGCGTGTCCAGGGAAATGCGGACCTTGTTGTCGGTCGCCAGCCTTGACAGCAGACAGCACCATTAACAAAAAACAGGGCCTCCAACCAACTGCTCCAAATCCACCTTGCATAGTTGTAAGCTGCATCTAGGCCTTAAAACTTTTTATCTGACGAAAGCTTTTGACAGTAGGAGTGTTGGCCGGCATGGAGAAATTGAGAATACATGTGAGAAACACTTTTGAATGGCAAAATATGGCAAGACTGCGTCAATGCGGATTGTTTGACGATGATTGAATGACCGACTTGAGATGGAGCGCGTGCCTGAAGTTCTCAAACAATGATAAACAAACGCACGTGCGGGAAATTGATTGGGAAGACTTAGATGTGCCCACATAGCTTCAAATCAGTGGCTGAAAAGCACATCTGTAGTACGAAGTTCGAATGATGGGCTGGAGTTTCCTTAGCTCGACTTCCAGATGTTCCAGGGGGGAAACAAATGGAAACAAGGGATGTCAAGGTTTGCATCCCCAGCTGATATGGTGTAAAATTCTGAGTCCAAGCAGCTTTTCCTGAATCATCTTGTTCACCTGCGCGTGTCATCGTTGAGCGAATCGCTGCTTCCATGGCGAAAAATGGTTCCCTCGAATCATAGGTAGAGTTGCCACGAACAGAATTGTATAGCACAACTGGGAAACCACGGAAAACCATGGGAAACCTCACTATAGCCCAAATGTATCCAAATGTGCCCATGCTAGTCATGCTACTCTTTGGATACTCTTTGGTAGCTTGGAACAAAAGAAAAACGTCTGGAAGGCCACTGCTGTTCTCGGTGCTGTTCTTTTCAACGAGCTTTGCGCCGAGCGAAACGGAGCCATGCCGCTGGATCGCACCACCTTTGTGGAGGCCCTTTGGCACAGCAACCTGCAACCGGGACCGTCCCAAACTGTCCCGAAACAATCCGAAACCATCCTTGTTGAGTTTCCAGTTGAAAAAGTGTTGAACAGTTTGGTGCCAGCATCTCAAGAAAAGAATAGAAAAGATATGAAAAGTAATTACACCAAGAATGTTATGTAGTCGGGTCATTTGGGCAGGGCTTTCTATCACAAAGCCACGGCTTGATTTTGTGTCACGTATTTGAATGCATGCTGCTTTGTAATATTTCCATTTTTGCTTCCATGCTGATGAGAAAGTGACGTGAAAGTTGAAAGGTAGCCTGTAGATACTTGATGCTGCAACTACTGATCAATTCAAATATATTCACATGTTTCCACCACTACAATTCTTGATAGGTGCACAAATGACGGTGAAACTCTCCACAAACCTCAACTCAAATTGTAGACCTGAAACTATTGAAACTGGATCAGCATAGGCAGTAGATATAGGCATCCAAGTCATGGACGTTGGACTTGGGTTTGCCGCGGCGTCTCTCACATAGACACCACATCTGCCCTGTAGCCGAGGAATTGTTTGAGATCATCTAGATCCTTGGCGATTTGGATTGTCTCCTTGCGCAAAGGTCTCAAGAGTTTGAGCGTTTGGATGGCCCACATGGGAACATCCAGCAGGAGAAGGTGTAGCAAACCTTCAAAAAACCTTGGCTTTGCTGCTCGCCAAAACAAAGCAAAAAAAAAACAGGGATGCACAAAGGCGGGTAGTGTCACATAGTGGCAAAACATGGCAAACCACTGAACATGTTCTAAGATGTTCTAAGCAAATGCTGGAAACTCAGCCTGGGTTAAAGTTCCTCCTTCGTCGACATCAAGCCTTAGCACAGCAGCAAGGTATCCATGTGCATACTTCTAGCTCTTGGGGGGCAACACGTTCCATACCTTTTTTCCCCTAGACGTGCCACAAAGCAGCCTTGTTTTTTTGGATCTTGTCTGCCAAAAGAGTTTGGTCCTTCGGAATTCACATGAATCCAATTACAATTGGGTCATTGCAAGAAAACCATGTCTGCTTTTCTCGGACGGCTGGCTGTTTGCCGTCATTTTCTTAGGGACTTGTAGTCCAGAAATCGGACTGATCCCAAAACAAACATCACCTAAGACGTTCTTGAGTGGACGTTAGAAAGATCAAGAAAGATCCCTTAAATGATAGTTTTTCAGCTTTTCTTTCCTCAGAGTCCTAGATATCTATACCGACGATGCACCTGGTGCCCTCCTACGGTAGGGAACTAATGAATGTCCTCGAGGTGCGACAAAGCTGATATGAAGAGAGGTCCGGAAAGGTGTCTGATGCTTATCACAGAAAACCATCAAAGGTATCAGTTTTGGGGGTGTACGTTGTCAAGAGCCTGTTTCCTTGCTTTTTCCCGTGAGAGTTCATTCATCAAAGTGTATCTTGCATCAAATTGGTGCTTGCCAATGGGCCATTGCTGCGACATATTTCTCCTATTTTTCATTCTCCCGAAAATGGATTCTCAATGCAAGAGGGTTGAACGTGTCTACTTCAACCAAACACAGAAAAAGAAACGCTTGGAGTGATCAGCAGGCGATTGCCAGCAGGCGAATGTTGAAGTGACTAAGCATCAAACATTTCGAAGAGATCTGCCATACCTCGGCCACCAAACGCCCTGCGAACTGGACTTCAATTTGTTTCTGATTGAAATGCATTGAAATGCTTGGAATAGTTCAGGAAACCCTTTGCAAAACCATCCAAAAACTTTTTCGCCCTTTGTTTTTGAAGCTGAAGCCTTTCTCACTGAGAGACACCGTACCGAGGCACCGTTTTTCAGCCTTTAAGACTTTAAGAAGGGCCCGCCTAAATGTTCAGCCCGAGCTGCTATCCACTGACACTGCCTCCAAGACTTTGGGCGGAAAGACCTCAGGGGCCAAACTTCACAAATCATGCTAGCCACACAATGCCACACAACAAAATGGTTACAAACCTCAACACAATTCAACAACAGAAACATGAACCCATTGCAACATTCATCAGATGCTTTTTTAGATTTAGATGAGACATCTTCAAGTTGCGGACAATACCTTCACTCCCCAACTCAACAACTCAGCAAGATCAGCAAGTCACTACTTTGCCAAAGTATTTGATTCATGTGTGCGCGAAACGCTGAGTTTTCTCGTCTGAAGCGGTCGGGTGAAAGGCATGAAATTGCAATGTTGTAAAAAAGTTACAGCAGCTCAGAGAAGTAGCTCCAACAAGGGATGACTCAAAGAAGGGAAAGCTAAGGAGTGAAAGAAAGGCAGAGAGCCCAAACAAGAGATAGCTAAGGAGAAACTCAAAGAAGAGGTAACTCACAAAGAAGTAACCCGGAGAACATGGTTGAGGAAAGAGATAACTGTTAACTCAGGAAAGAGGTAGTTGAGGAGAGAGATAGCTCAAAGCAGCCGTAGCTTCCGATGGCCAGCTCACGCACAAATACAGTAGTTGGGAAGCGGGAGACCGTAGCTGAGGGAAAAGAAACAAGAAACAACTCAGTTCGAAAAAAAATAACTCAAAGGAGAGCTAGTGCAAAGAGCCATTCACGCCGTCAGGCCATTCAAACATATTCAAACATTCAGTATCATTCAGTATCAAACACTGATGTCAGCATTGTCAGCGGCAAATTTTCCTTTGAACATCTTTGAACATTGTTTACAAAAGTTCCATACCTGCGGGGCCGCACGCTATCTTGTGGTATTTTAATTTTAAACGCAATCATCCAACAAGAAAATGCCAAACAAATTTGTTGCAGATAAGACACAGTTAAAGGCACATTAGCGGCCTCAGCACGTGTAACATGTCCAGAGCCATCTGCATCCAACGATGTGAAAATTGTCTGTAGTTCTGGAAGGGCTGCTTTGATCTTCTCCTTGACGGCAAGGGGTGCATGATGCCAACATATTTTAAACACGTCATCGATTTGTGTTCTGACTTGACGGCCAAATACGGCCAAACTCGGGGACCCATGAAAACCTGCAGTCGATTGGAAATTGACAGGGTGTTGAGGGGTCCAACAGCAAAACTCTGAACAACATGCAGCAGTTTCATTTAGCATCGTACACTGCAAATCTTCATGGCGGCTGTGATTTTTGTGGTTCCCACCCCTGAATGCTGTGACTTCAAGCGCCAAGCAAATAATGCAAATACATGCAAATACAATTGGTTTGGCTTGGATGTTCCCAGCCACTACAACGGCAATGTCCGGCAAATCATGGCAAAAAATGCAAAAAAATAAACAACACAAAACTATGATTGAAAACAGATCGACCAGTCCCAAATGCATGTTGGTTTGCAGTGGGAACCCTTTCTGATCAAACATGTTCTCACAAACTTTGACAGAAAAAAAACAGCAACCCATACAAATGTCTTTCGTGTGCATGCGATGAACTTCTTCTTCACGGGTCGCATGGCTAAGCGCATGCTCAACAAGTACCGCTGTCACCTCAAAACCGTTTTTTTTTAAACATCTGCCCGTATCAAATCAAGACCACCCTAGCATGAAAACAACCTTTCCTATGTGTTCCCGTGGAACATGCATGAAGAGAAATCATGAGGCCAATGTTTAGCCAAGATTTTTCTTCAACAATTTGCGGTTTTGCGGGAAGCGGGCGTCTGCAGCAGCATTCCGTCAGCATCTTGAACAAAAGTTCACGGAAGCAAACACAAGGAAAGGAGAACAACCTTCAGGGCCTGGAACTGCGAGACAGAAACTCAAGGGGGCGGATTGTTGTTTGAAAGAGATGAATGGATTTGAATGGATACAAGCTGGTCTTTGACCAAGGCGGGGGCCACGGAAATCTTGGCACAGATTGCAGGAAACAAAGGGGGGAACATGAAGTTCCCTAAAAGAAAAACAATAAGCAGGGTTGACAATGGTCTCTGCGCGCTTTTAACTTGCATCTCAACGCGGGACCTGGTGGAAACAGAGCAGGCCATTGACCAACAAAAAAAACCATAGAAAGAACACATCGGTCCCCTGAAGTGACGCACGGCAGGGTTCGTGCCCCCTTGTCTGACGCTTGGAGGACACTTGAATAGGAACAGCGAAAATGGACTCTGAGGAGTGACGGTGGTCTCCAGGCAAACCATGGCAAACCACTGGCGGCCCTTGCTAGCTTGAGCTGTTGGTGGATGGGAAAGAGTGGCTATGTAAAGACTTGAGGTTGTAGCCGAACTAGTGCTTCTGGAACTTGCCAATGCCAGAGTGAAAGCGAGGCATGACTGGAGCGAACCCGAACTGGAGCTGGATGCTGTGCAGCTCGAGGTATAGGCGTTGGCATAGACCTGCCTGAATGCCTCCAGGAAAAATGGTTATTAATACCCAAGTATTTGGAGAAAAATGTGGTTTGGTGGTGTTTCAGCTTGTCTTCTTTGCGCTGTGATTCTTGTTTTCAAGGGCTTGGACCACGCGGATAGTGGGGCTTCAAATTTCAATGCCAGAAAGTCCTGTCGTGCTTAAGGAGGGCGTCTCCATTCCTGTCGGAGGTTGCAGCCCGGGTCTGAAATCGCGATGTCCCTTGAATGGAGATCTCACATAGAGGCAAACGATAGGTAAATGTACCAGTAGGAGCTGGTTGTTCAGGTTCTGGAGATCCATCATCGGACATCACTGGAGTGGCCATGGCCCAGGTATAGGGTGTAAGTGTATAAGTATGACGAAAACAAAAGCACAACAAAAACAAAAAAGGGCACAGCCCAATCAACATGTCGCAAAATAAAAAGTATCAGTAACAGAAAATAGAACGGAGAGGAATGGTAAAGAAAGTGAGAATCGGGCATGCAGTGATGTCGGCAGCATTCCTGAAAGTGTGGCAAAGCTAAAGTTTGTGCCAAATGCCTGTTAATCGTTGTTAAGCGGCACATGCATGCACATAACACCCTAAGAACAACCACTGTTTGCTTTCTGCGCCTTTGAAACCCTCTCGGCATGAAATTGTGTGAGAACATGGGTGGCTTTCCCGAAACTGCAAGACAAGCCCTTTGAGTCAGTTGAATCTCTTGGAAAAGGAAACAGGGCTGCTCAATGGCGCGGGGTTCAAGCAAAGGCGAGCAGGCAGGGAGATTCGCAAAACATCAACGGTGAAGAGAGGAGGGAAGCAGCCAACACTGATATGCCAAACGACGCAAACGCAGCTTCACGGAAAATCCTATTCCCTGTCTGATCCTGTCTGTTTTCATCTTATCTTTCCAGCATGGTCTCTGCAAGAGCCCCACACCAAACGCCAACAAAGCCCCAGATTAGTTACAAATGTTATAGAGCATTTTTTGCGGTCCTGGCAAGATCTGAGTACAAGATCTCTTGCAAAGGGTTTCCGTGCAAAAATGTGCGAACTGATCAAAATGTCGTTGGCACTGCTGCAAGACTTGAGTGCAAAGTCTCTCTGCAAAATATCCTGGCAAGACAGATGTCAAGAGCCATCAAAATGGCTCCAAAATTCTTGAAGTATCAATATGCATCAATATGCAATATCTATCCGTACAACCTATCATCCAGGATCGCTACTACATGTCGGTGTAACATATCTTGAGCCTCCCCACAAAATCCACGCTGCATCTATAAGATCTATCGAAAACTGGGTGTCTAGGAAAGTCAAGGAGGAACGCCCCCCGCTGCATACACGCTCCGGGCCGACGAAGCAAAAAACCCGAACCCATCGGAAATCAGTGAGGAGTAGCATTGTCCGACACAAAAGAAAGAGACTCCTCAAAGATCTTCCTGATCGAGAAAATACACGAACATCCTGGCCACTTGTTGACCCGGAGTCTTTGCCAAGGTGCAAGATTCATCAAGCCGATAGGGATCAAAACCATCAACGGCATGAAGTAAATCGCCAGCCAAGGTTTTGCCATGATCAACGGGAAATAGACTCCTGCACTTCAAATGAGTGGATTAAAATGGATTAAATGAGCAGACCCGGCACAACATGAAACTATGGAAACTATCGGCCCTTCCCTGGAAAAAATGAGATGGTCCCTCGCTCCGACAGAGGTTGGAGCTTATGGTCAGTGTTCGGAGTGTTTGCGTTGGTGCTTGTTGAAACATCGATATGCTCCGGCTCCACTGGTTTCCTTTCCGTCTGTCAAAGACAGACCAGTACAGTCAAGGCATCGGAGTTTTCCATGTGTGAACATGTTCTACAGCTGCGGACCATTTGTCATGTTTGATATGCCGAGCTTTTGCCTTTCTTGCGGGCCAGCTTGCACACCATAAATAATCATAAATCTAGTTGTGGAGGTGGGTTGTGTGTTCCATCGATCAAGCAGAAGAAAGAACGCACGCGAGAAAGAAGGACAAAAGAAAAGAGAGAAACGACCATATCATAACGAGAATTGATGCAGAAAGTTGAGAGGTGACAAAGAGGCAACATGGCGCACTACTTACTCCACAACCATAACCCAATGAACATGCGCCATACCTGGGCCATACCCAAATCACCATGTCACGCCTACATGTAATTATCCGGATGTGTGCTCTACTAGTCCTCTAATCTTCTCTACTCTTTTCCTCTCCGCTCTTAAGTTCTCTTCTCTCTTCTTCTCTCCTCCTCTCTCCTCCATCTCTTCTATTGTTCTCTTCGACTGTTCTCTATTCTCGGTGTGAGTGAACTCATCTGCAACTCGGAGTTTCTGTCGTAAAAATAATCTCTCTCAAAAAGTGATGTGCCGCTGCAAAGTGTTAGAAAATAATACATGCCAGAAACAACTGGTTCATCCCTGTAAGTATCCAGCTGCACACCGTTTGCGGCACAAGAAGATAACATTAAAAGATAACCGCGGTCGATGTTGGGAAGGTGAGGGGAGCTTTGAAATAAAAAGCTAGACAGGACTCACTCACGTATTGAGAGATTCATTGATTGATTGGTTGTCAAAATGATTTCAACTGTTGGATTGACCAAGTGACTGACAAATACGGGTACAGTTAGACAACTAGACAAACAATGACAAACGGCCAGGGATGGATGGGTGAATAATGGTGAATAAACAATTAAATAGATGATACATCAGGAGGATGGATGTTTTCACTCGAGGCTGTGCGCTGTCCAAAGTAAATCAAACCCAGCTGTTGCAATGTCTGGGAATCCTGGACTGTTACTGCGCAACTGCACAAGTTTACCCATCACATTCCAGCCATTCCGCTGGAATCCACTGGAGCCTGCGATGGAATCCAAGCTAACAAACTGCACCAAAGTCAAGATCGCCCGTGGCAAGGATCCGAAGGCATACCTGTAGCAGGACATAAAATGCTGGAAGAAAAGGATTCCCCTTTCCTTCGCCCAAGCCAGTAGGACTGCACATGACTGCACAAATGAGTTTCCGTGAATGGAACCATCGTTGGGAACATGGAGAACACCTGGGCGCAATCTTTTTGTTTGACTATGTTTGACTGCAATTTTAGGCGTTGGATCCAACCATTGGGAAGTGAGCAGTGGGTCAAAGCTCTGCCAGAGCCGATGGGGTGTATTTCTACTCATGGCCGACCTGCTTTCTAGTATCCAAACTACACCAAGGTCAAAAAAGAGAATGAGAAAAGACACTTTGTCAATTGATACCATTTCACGAAGTGGATAGTGGATACAATTTGATCCAATCAGCTGGACTTCCAATACACCAAGACGCTCGACTATGGCCCCAGTGTCAGGATTGTTCAGAAGATCTTTGTCTTTGCTGACGATCTCGACCGCCACGCAAGCGAAAATAAATAGCCAAAGCATTATCAAACCTTGCGGAAACAATTGAACAAATGAGCATTGCGACACAGGTTTTATAATGAGTATGTTCGATTATTTTCCGTGTTTTTTTGGAGACCTTTCACCATCACAAATACACAGCTAATATTCATGCTTTAATTCTTTATATATTTTTTGTTGCATTGAAGCAAATCGTAACTTTTTGATATTGGCTTACAAATTTCTGAAGGTACATGAGCTTGGTCTCTGCCATTCCCCTACTGCAAAAATCTAGATCCAGTTACTGCATGCATGACGTGCCAGTAGGCCATTGAATGCGGTGTGGACAGATTCAGACCTGCCTGTCAAATACACTTCCCAAAATACACTTCCCCAGCCCAATCGATCTATTATGATCTATTGCATGGCATCCACTGCTGAAGCACACAGTTGAGCATTGTCACCAGCGGGTCATGTAAGAACAACATGGAATAACAACTCCAAGGTCAAACGCACACGTTGGACAAGGATGGGTAAGGTAGCAAATGTGGCCAGTGTATATACGTGCAACGCAGCACGTGCCGCAACCCCTTCCCAGAAACCTAGGGCAAACATGCCCCGACACAGAATCAAAGTCATGCGCCATTGAAGGTTAATCAAAAGATATCAAAAGGGCAAAACACAAAAAACATCAAAAAACATCAACATATTTAAACATTCATAAGATATTATAAGATATTCTCAATTTGCCAAGCTGATGCAGGAGAAGCCGGTAGCTGAGAGCATAGTATCCCAGGCTGTCAGGAGGCCAGATACCAAGCGCCACACCACCTGGTAAGGGGTCCGTGAAGGGTCCTTGATGGGTCCGATGATGGTCCGATGGGTCTTGTTTCAAAGTTGGCTTGGCAAAAGCGATACGGCATGCCACGACACACAATATGACGGAAAACCAATATAGAAAATAATAGAAACTGCCAGGGAACATCCGTCATATCGATCTACTCCTCTACCCAACATCTTGCCCATGGATGTTATAGCAGGTTTGGACCTACCCGCCTTGAAGCGCCCAACCATTCGTAAAACACGAGCCAATCTCAACAAGCGCAAGCCGCGTACGACCAGTAGTTTCTCGAAACCAGCCATATCAGTGCCACCACCTTCGATGAAAATCATTGGCAGGGCAAAACTTGCATTTTTTCTGGAAGTGTGCCCTGCACTTGCCTTTTCTCCAAATTCCTGTCTGAGTGTTATGTAATTTTTGGGGGGCACAGTCTGCAAATGACCAGCAGCCTGTCAACATAGGTGCCACAACCACTGCAAGCATGCCCACGCATACCAAGAAAAAATCTAAAAGAAACCAGCAGCTCCAAAAGGTTCGAATCCCTCCCCCTGGCGAGATTGGCAGCATCAACACATTCACCCAGCACAAAATGCGCAAACAAATCATCACATTATTTCTGTGAAAGCAATCGGACACATGAGGATGTATGATGCATCACAACATATATCAACATATCACAACATATATTCTATAGTCTATAGTCAATGTAATCCTTTGCTGCCTTTCCAGCATCTGACTTGTAGACTTGTAGCTATCAAACCTGAGAGGAAACCAAGTGGAACCTCACGTATGCTTGACCACTCAACGCCTGCGATTCGCAATAAGAGTTCCAGGGTGTAGACTGCAAGAAAGGCTTGCTCCACATTGGTAGCCCAGCTCATCTCCTCTTTCTTTGTCAGAGACATCTCTGCTTCAATTCCAATCATAATTATGTTGGCCAAGATGATGATGCCGGTCAAATATTCGAAAAACACGGAATCCACAAAGGCCGACAACGCTCGACGCCTTTTCCCCCATTCACTGTGATCTTTCTTCTCCAGAGCTGTCGCTTCTTGATCCACAATCACTTCCTCCAGCAGTTCAGGCAAAGGACCACCAGGACGTTGATGGCCTTGCTCTGGGAGTTTGTTGAGCCCTGACTCGCTGGTGCTTCCATTCATATCGGTGTGGCCATTGCTGTAGACAGTGCCAATACAGAGTGACGCCGACTTAGCCACAGAGGACAGCACCACTGATGGAACCACGGCTGCTTCTTGCTGCACCTTGGCAACTTCATTCGGATCATTCTGCGTGCCATGACAATCATGTCCAAGCTCCATGGCCGGCTTGAGGCTGGAATTCATATCTGCCAGCAGGACCTCCATGGTTTTCCACCTCTTGGAATGCCTGAGCCTATGAACACAGGACGAGTTGATACGAGTTGATTTTCCCAACTCAATGCGAAGGAATTTTATGTTGACTTTTAAAGGGAACACTGTTGCACTAGCATCTCATGCTAAGTGAGTCGCAATTGGATGCAATTGGAACAGGTAGGTTTTGAAGTCTTAAAGTTGAAGGGTAGAACATATAAAATCCGACCTCGACCGCTTGTTGCCATTCTCGGTGCCGCTTCTTGAGAGCATCCATGCTTTCACAGATTTCGGTCGAGACTTCCTGTTGAGCCATCAATTGCTTGGACTCTTGAAGGCCAAGGGGCGGTTTGGGGGGTGCCTTTACAGATGGCTATGCACACTGTGGAGGATATCTTCAACTTGAGCAAGAATGAAGCATTGGGAACGGGGGCAAGCATTCACCAATATTATACAACAAATACAGTAATCTCCATTAAATCTCCCACCAATCACTACACAAAATCAATCACATTTACAACTATTTACACGCCATCATACGCCATCATCAAGAAAAGAAATCATGGTTTGTTGATACAGCTTGGATCAGCTTGGTAGGAGTAGCTGAGTAGTGATTTCAACAGCCCCCCATCCTGCTGTCTGTGGAATGCTAGGGAAATCTGACACGCCGTCTCAGCATCTGCCATTCTGCAGCCAACCCGACGCCCCGAGGGCCGAACCCAGTCGTAACGTAAAGCAATGACTGTCTTGAGCCTTTCTGCAGCACATATGGAGGCCCTGTGACGGGCCCTGTGATGTCCTCCTATGTCCTAGGTCCTGTCGTCGTACATGTGGGATGTTGTGGGCAGGACATTCCAAACATATCACATGAACATGATCACTGGCCATGATCTGCAGAATCAGATTCAGATGATTCTGCTGGTCTTCCCAACCAGGCAAGAAGGCTCCACCTCGATTGCAATGGGTTTCATTCCCTTGATAGTCTTCTCTTTGGTGCCATTTGCAGCTAACCTCAGCTTTACCGGCTAGGGTTTTGCAACCCTGCATTAGGACGCAAATTGCCACTGCTAAGACAGCCTATCCTTGCTAGTAACAGCATATAGACATATACGGGATTCACCACTCAGGATTCATGAGAAGGGTTTGCGATCAGTTAGTGCATCCCATGTATTCCTCTTGCGAACCCCACTAAGCAGGGCCTCCTATTGTGATTTACAAGCTGCAAGACTATCAGATATGGTTCCTTTATTACAGGTGCCTGTGGCCCTACACCAACTCTTGCGCAAACTTGGGAATCCTCCGTCTGGCCCCAGAGTGGGCCTGCTATGACAAATATATTAACATCTCATCATTATGACATGCCTTTGAAGACCCGTTATTTGCATCAGCGGAAGCTGATAAACCTGGCTGCTCACCCTTACCAAGAGGCTTGGCAAAGTAGGCCTCGATGTCGAACTTGCCCTTCATGAAGTCAAACACATCCTTGCGACATCTTGCAACCAAAGAGGGTAGCAGCATGTGGCACCACTCTCCAGCACACTGCAGGTCATGTGCTTTGACATCACTTTCATGCAGGCTCTAACCTGGGCAGCCCAAAATTAGCACCTGGAGTGAGGCTGGAAGTCTATTAGCAGAACACCAGATTTTTTTCTGTGGAACTCTGTATGCTCTATGCAGCATTTGGTCTCGTTCTCTGGCTTGGGGAGTTTAGCCGGAAGCAATGTCCATTTCTGCCGAGGAGCTTCTTGAGGCAGCACGCACCTCTGAGACAAGCAATTTAATTTCATCAAAAACAAGGCACTACGTATCTCTCATATTCCTTCTTATGTTTGCTGGTCGTCATTCAGTTGGCCTTAACGGCTACGCCTACTTCAAATTCGGGTGTTGCAAGTAAGTTTCCATCGCAAACTTATGCAAACTTCAGATAAGGCGCCGCTCTTTTGCAGATTTTGCACCTCCCCATCCTTCATGATGGATTTTTCGCTCGATATAAATTTCCTTGTCATCTTCTTGATTGTTCCTCGGTCCATCTGATGCGACTCCAAAACGCGAATCTGTTTGTCCGATTTGAGATGATTTGAGGCATCTAGTACATTGAACCCAACCGCAACCAAGCCACTCACCATACCATCGGAACCTTTCGAGTATTGGAAGCGAAGAAGCTGTTGCATTGCATGCGAATGTCGTGCACAGTTGATGCAGTTGATGGATGTGTGCCATTTCAGTGGATTTCAGCTCTATATAGTCTGCGGGGGGCGATGGTTTAGAATTACGTCTTTTGAAACAAGAATTTCGGCATCATGGTATCACCACCAACAAACTTTACCAAACATCTGTATTCAACAGATCCCCAACATGTTCCAACACCAAGCAAGGTTCGAAGTTTCAAATTCTGAGCTTTCATTTTTTGCCTTTGTTGCTTCGTGCATCCCAGAATTGGGTAAGGCCGGGCCAAGCCTCACCAATCGTGCTCCTTCTTCTCGCCGGATACGCTCTTGGTAGCTGGTGGCATCTGGACCTTTTCGCCGGGATGCGATGAGGCCCAAACGCTGCTGTTCTCACCGTGGCTGAGGTTCCAACTGTCGAAGTAAACGGAGCTCAATAGCTGGGATTCCTCCATGGTTCCAGAATACGCGCTCATAGCCTGGGCCCATTTCAAGCTGCACGATGTCCTTGCATGGTTTGTTAATATGTGTGTACCGGGTTCCGATTCAAAACTCCTTGAGGCTAGCAGCAAACATTCAAAAGCAACAAATAACATTCAAATAACTACAAAGAAGCATTAACCCACATGTCTCACCTTGAAGCACTTCTGAGTATGTGCGACACATGAGGCTAAGCTAAGTGACATGGCTGTCCATGCCATCTCGGTACTCCAGATCCAAGAGAGCAAAGGGTTCCTTGGCGACTCGAAACATGAGCAGCCTTGATGTGGCCGACGTCACCAAGAGGGCCACTATGGCATGGCAAGCGAGCCACGGACCCAACCTACCCCAAATGACTGAACTGCTGTGGAGGAAGGGACAAAAAATGCCGAGATTCCAACAGTTTTTCTTGCTCCTTGGCACACAGTTGGGGCACATGAAGCAGGTCAAAGAACATAAGGATGAGCATGTATATATGGTGCATATATGGCTGGTTGGTTTTCCTAGCAATCCACACCACTTCCGGTTGGACACACAGAGATTCCCAGGCCACTCAAGATTTGAAATTTGGACAGCACTCAGATGCACTCAGTGCAAATTGCGATTGCTTGGGGATGGAGAACGATGAAGCGACCATAAGCGACCCATGACCCTTGACGTTTTGAATGCCTCCAGAAAATCTCCCAGCATCTCCCAACATCATGCTGACAAGCTACTGACTGAGAGGCTCCAAAAATCAAATACCTTGGAGGCCGTGAGGTCTTGCAGCGGGTCAGTGGCCGCTCTCTAGTCTCCAAAAATAGCACTCAAAATAGTCACATCTGAAATTTTGATAAATGTTGATAAATTTTGCTAGATTGTTGTTTTCTGACTGCCCTTCACCATCCTTCACTATCCTTCACCTTATTCAATTGCCGGATCAACTGCTCTTTTTTACATCAGCGCAGTTGGCCACCAAACGATCTAGCACTGCTAGCACATCCTTGGGAGTTTTGAGCAAATGTCCGCTGATGGCCTCCCGGCCCAGAGGCAAGGTGCGGCAAATGCTCCACAATGCGTGTCTTCAGAAGCACCACTTTGTCAGGCTGCACCCAGTACTTGGAGGTGTTCCTCATCGATTAATTCTAGGAGATCAGCTGCTTTGTGCAATGATGTGTGATGTAACATGGGCTTTGCTCGGAGAGTAATCTTCTCTTAGCTCTGAGCACTGACTCAAGACTCTATGAATTTGTGTTCCATGCGTTTTAAGTGTCTTCCGTGGGGTGAGGGAAAATCATGAAAATTCTATGGAAATCTCTTGTCATCTCTTGTCTCAGCCAAAATCAGCCAAGAGTCCGAATGAAGCTCTCTGGTGGCTTCCACGTAGCATCCTGCAAGACATGTGATACATGTGATGCATGATGTGAAGCATTCCAAGGTCTCGCCTGAAATAGATTGCCTTGAGAGGTGGCCTGGGTCAAGGCTCTCACTGAAACGGGATCTTTTTCCATCCGGCATCAAATACCTCCAAGTACTAACACCAAGTACTACAAAATACGATAATTAAACCTCGACACACCACTAAGCACTATTGCACATCATTCTACGATAATGATTCATAAATTGCATATGTGATCACGTGTGTATATATATAATATGTATGTTATATATTTAATTACATTTACATTTATATCAATTTATATCTGTATACACACCTTGCCAAGCATCACTTTGCTACAGTATAATAATATATATATATATACATTTCACTTTATACTTTATACATTGGGCCTACAAATGTCCTTGGATTGCTCAGCAGGTGCTTGTGCAGAGCGCCAGCGTGCCCATGCCAGTCCAAGCAAGATTAAGATATCATCAAAGCGAATGTTGCCTCAAAAGAACATCCCACGCGACTGGACCTACTGGTCACCACAACATCTGACACACTTCCTGTTGCAAAAAGAGCAGAAGCCAATTGCGGAATTTCGTTGTCCGACCACTTCAACATCTTCAACATAAAATTTCCTGAAGACGCACTTTGCCGAATGACTGTTCATGGCACGGAACTGTGCAAATAGATGCCATCACCGCCCAGAATTGCAAGTTAGCCCTTTGGCATTGCATAACTTGTCATTGAATTCTTGCCATCGAGGGGGAAAAAGGCTACCACCCCAGGTGTGAGAGTGGAAGATGTGGAAGATGGGAATATTCCTGCCATCCACAAACCCACAGCTCTTCTGAGACCTCGGCAATTCGCCAAGTTGCAGAAAGGTTCGCAATGTAGGCCCGACACAAACAGTGGACTGCCAGAAATACCCAAGCACGCATCAAACTTCTCTGTGAGCATCTGAAAGCCCATGTAGTTCAGTCTCACGTACCTACCCATCACAGCAAGTTGGTTGAAGCCAAGGGCGACACAACCGTATCAGATCGTATCAGTGGCCGGGTGCAGAGTACTCCTGTGACCCCCTATGTGCCCAAACACCTGCCGTCGTGGGAACCTAGATTTGTTTGTGACAGCTCTTCGACATTGAGCCTGAAATTCAAGAAATTCTTCCCCTACTGAGCTCGAACCCCCTGAAACTCTGCTGTTAATCCACTGTCTTTGACTGGCCATGGCCAAGCGCCCATGTCCAGGCACAGTGATCCTCCAGGTGCCCTCTCGTGACCAAGTCACGTGTCTAGGTCGACAATCTCTTTACCCAGACTGCGGATTCGCTCAGCCATTGGTTGAACTTCCTGGTAGCTGGGTAGCTGATACTGCAAATCTGAAATATCTCAGAGGGGCTTCTTGATGAGGCTCTGAAATCTACGAGTATGAGATTTGAATCGGGGGCTTCAGATGGTTTCAGTATCTTCAGTTGAAGAGCACAATTCACCAGTCTATTGATATGTGTAAGTCATTGTAAGTCTCTGTCTGCCTGTGTTTCTCTCTATATACTTTCGGACAAAACTCCCAAACCCACCAAAGACTCCTCGGCAGAAAGTCGCTTGCACTGCTCGCAAAGCCGTCTCAAGCCCAAGAAAACGTCTTCATGTTTCACCTTGAGATGCCAGGTGCCAGAGTTGGCAAAGCGGAGAGTGCAAGCTGGTGCATCTGTTGAAGTTTACTAATTAATCCATCAGTGCCCATTTCCCACACCAGTGAGTTAGCGTGAGCTTCTGGGTTATGACATGTTATGACTAAATTGATCAAGAAACGTATGATAACTTATGACATGCCAATGAACAAATCTGCTCAGCAGTTTTGAGCATTGCATGCACGGGCTTCCCAACACAGGATGTGGAAAGGCCTTGACAGCCTTGGCGCAGCCAAGAGACGCAGGCGAACTGGTTCACTTTCTTCAGCTCAGCTCGGAGACTGTCTTGGAATTTGCCAATGGGCTGGTTGGCCATTTCCATGAAGTCTGCCGACCTGGTCACGGAATGTCACTCGGTTACGAGAGACAGAGTAAAGGAAAACACCAACATCCGACCATGAGCAGGGCTTGACGCATGACTTAACCAACAAGAACATCCATATTCACCGACAAAAAACAAGATGAAACCCAGGAACCCGAATGCTCACACGTATGTTAATGGTACAGATGTCAAAACACATGGTTATGCAGTGACGTACAATACCTTTCCGCAATAGTTTATTTGAACAGTTTTGTACATGTTTCCCTCGTTACCAGTCTGCAGTGTGGAGTGGAAAGTGTAGAGTGTGGAGCGTGGAGTGTGAAGTAAGGAGTGTGAAGTAAGGAGTGTGGAGTGTAAAGTGTGGAGTGGGGACTGTAGAGTGTGTAAAGTGTAGAATGTGGAGTGCAAGTCCCCGCGAGCCAGCCCCAGCCCTAGAGATTGAAACCCAACAGGCCCTGCTGTTGGGAATATGCAGTCACACAGAACACTTTTCTGAAACAGTTTATTTGAACAGTCTTGTACATTTTTCCCCTGCTACCATACCAATGCACCGTAGACTGTGGAATATGGAAGAACGTAGCCTGCTAAGT
>Ga0126342_10008284_pt1 | contig 18616 bp, 16 predicted proteins | sample Cyp1metagenome_FD_92528 | JGI IMG/M metagenome (GOLD analysis project Ga0126342, IMG submission 92528) | Coral microbial communities from Lord Howe Island, Old Settlement Bay, Australia - Cyphastrea 1 metagenome | ecosystem: Host-associated > Invertebrates > Cnidaria > Coral ...
ATATATATATATATAAATATAAAATGGTTTTTGCCTACCTACCTACTGCCTGGGATTCTCATGCAAGCAGTAGTCCCATCCCTCCTAAAGACACCCTTAGAAACCACGGTTTTGTATAGCATCTGGTCATTTTCAGGGCCCAAATGGAGGGGTTCTTAGTTCTTAGCGATATATCTCCAGGGCTTGATGGTAAAACCTGCATTTTTTGATGTTGACACTTCAATTTATGGTCAATCATCACCTTGTTTTTGATGGTGAAACCTTGGATTTGCTGAAGGACGCCTCTCATCTGAGCCATTCACTGGGCCATCTGCCACCGCCGCGGGTCTCGGAGACGTCTTGACAGTGGCGGCCTAGGCTCTAGTTATCCCATGGGATTTATCAACCAACAAAGGGTGTGTATATATATATATATATTATACCCATTTACATACATATATTATGTATGCTATCATAGAATAAATAAATATATATATATATATATATATATATATATATCACTGTCATATAGAAAAATGATATAATATGTATATATATGATTCATATGATTATAAAATATATGACAGGCTACTATAGATACAGCTTCTTTGTTGCAATCATGTTTTTTGGCTAATTGTCACTATTGTCACCATTCTTAACAATGGGGCATGAGTTCATATGACTTCTACACCCCATGCAATCAACATGTGGATCTTACCAGCCAAAATACCAACAAGTCATCACCTAGGGTCAAGATTGCATGTCAAAAGCCTCCGTGGAGGTCTATGTTGAGCCTAAGTCTGGGCTAGAAGCATAATGAAGTATATATGACAGTATATGGTATAATTACTTTCCTTGCTATCACAAGATGTTCAGCAAAGAAGTCCAGTGGCGCGGAACATGGGTACCAGTGGCAGTGCCAAACAAACCCGACCAATTTGATAAATTTTCTGCATCCCAAATGACCCAAATCTGGTTGGATATATTGGATATATCCCCGCTGCCGAAAAACACATCCCCTTCTTGTTCATTAACACATTAACCTCCATATTGATCCATATTTTACCCATCGTTTTACGCCACGTTTTTTGGTGCTGAAAAACACGTGGCTCAACGAAGCCCCGCTGTCATCCTGGTTGTCATCCAGGGTCAACTCATCAATAAACCAAATACTGTAGGTCCATAACCCAGAAAAACTCACCAAGCAGTCAAAGGACTAGTATTTATCAAGACTATATCATCATGTAATATCATTTTTGCACATGATATATCCATACTTGGGGGTCAATTTGCACTAGTAAGTGGTTATATAATAAGTAGAACCATGCTTACAGGATATATATCCCAACTTATACAGCAGCTTGCATAGTTATACTAGAATCCTACTTATTGTAGAGAACCTGCTATCCTGCTATATTGAAGTTCCCTAACAGCACTATGCCAGTCATAACTGGAATTTAAACCTACAAGCACTTCCCACTAAAAGCCAGCAGCTCTAGAACGGCCCAGCCACGGCCGCCACGGCATCCCACATGGCAGAGCTGGCGCCATCTCCAACCTGTCTAATGGTTTCAAACAAAATAGGACTTGGGAATCTAACTTTGATTTAATTTTTCAACCGATCTATGATTTGAGAGTTTTTGAGGTTGATTTAATTCATGAGTTGAGCATGTTTAATGATTTGATCCTTGTTCAATAGTCAGGCTTTAAATCAAGGTTAAATCCCAACTTTTTCGAGACATTTGCTCGTACCAAAAGTTTTGAGGGTGTGCCGCACTGGAAGAAATTTTCCAAAGGCGACGATGCATTGACCGAACTACTAGGACCCATGCTTGGTCATGTTTTTCCAGGCAAGGGGAAGCATCATAGGTTGGTATATTACCCCCGTCAAACTATGGCTATACGGCTGTACGTTACATCTCCTATAAATCATGGTAAGCCTAGTCTTCAACCAACTTCTGCATCAATCTAAGGGGGGCCCCACTGTAGGTTGTTTGAGGGCCGTGTCGAATTCCGTTGCATGGCACATTTAACAATATGTCCTGTGTGTTTTGATTGTGTTTTGATGTGTCTGGCTTACACATTGACAATGATTGACATATGCTGACTGAGCAGGGGATACAGCCAAAGAGCATGAGAAATATCTGACATCAACTAGAATGCATGATAGAACAGTAAAAATCCAGCAGGATGTGTTCAAATGTCTTCAGTGTAAAGATGAACGTGTCATATTGACAGATAATAAGGTAACAAAGCTACTGATAGTTATAGGGCTCTTATGTTTCAATGCTATGTTAGATGGTACTGCAGTGGCTACATTAACATGTTCTAACCCCCCTGGGCGCCGACCATCCCGATGCAAAACTCAACCGACTGGTGCTTCTCGTGATCCTCTGCGGATCCGGCCACTTGCAGCCACCGAAGCAAGTCCAGCGCCAAGTGGTCCCTTCAATGTGCGCCCAAGCATTTTTCTGCTTGGTGGTTTCAACCCCTCTGAAAAATGATGGAGTTCGTCAGATTGGATCATCATCCCAAAATAAAAGGGGAAAATCAAACATGTTTGAAACCACCAACCAGTTTTTGCTCCTGGCTTTGTAGTTGCAATCTCTGCAGCCATGCTATCGGCCTCAGCTTGAAGTGGCTTGAAGTTCGTTTCCCCGTGGACGGTGACATCAGAGCAACACCTGATGCTACATGTACGTACATGTTCTATTTACTTGGGCTCTCCAAGGCCTACTTTATCAGTGGTCTTTGTATCTCAGTCTATTTTGATTTTGTAGAAGTGACCTTTGAAACCGAAACCTCCGGAAAAAAAAAACTGTGGACGCCTTTTGTATCTACAAATTTGAGCTGCGGAAAGCAACCACCGGAATCGCCTGGAATGAAAAAAAGAGCCTCTGTTGGCCAAAATGGTCTTATTTTCACCAATGCAAATACATGCAGGATATATGGTCTGCAGCTGCTTACCTAGATACTTCCATACATTATTCCTCGCTGACCTTGGCAGCGTTTGAACCATTTTGAACCAATCCAACAAATCAAGGCCAGCCGAGCTGCACCGGATTGACAAGGGGATGCTTGCAGACACAGATTTTCAAGAACTCATGGTCCAATAGTACTGCAAGGCTGATGCCATCATACTGTTTAGGAATGCCCCGGACTAGGCCATTATGAATTTACTATCTATCTGCCTGTCGATGGCTCTATCCATATATTTTTTGATGGGTTTCTCCACCAACTCGGAAAAGGGAATACTGGGAAGGGATCTGCATGCTCTTTTTATCCCAGCAGTTTCTGAGTTGACCCACACGCAACCCAGTTACTAATCTATAGAGGTCCGACAAAAGATAGAAAATTTCCAGGCTTCCAACTGATCAATTTTTGGATTACCATACCCAAAAAGCAACCCCCAACAAAATAAATACGGCGATCCTACAAAACTAGTTGCAATTCTCACGTGTTCTAAGTTTTTTTAGAACAGGGCACTTTTTTGGAGTGCGTGTTTGACTCAGTATTCACCTTTTTATCTGACTATGATTATCAGTTATTATATCCCAAAATAAATACTATGATTACCTATGATTACCTATGATCATTTGTAACTATGATTACCTATGATTTACCTTAATTGTATGGACTATCCATTACTCTTTTGTGGGGTCCAAAAGAAACAACCACTGAATCGGGGGCGCCTTCGCCAAATGTTGCCTGGCAAATGGATGGAACCAGGGTATCTTGACCACACAGTTTCAGGGAACCTTCCTGGTAAACTAACATAGCTATGGAAAATCACTATTTTTAATGGGAAAACTCCCTATAAATGGCCATTTTCAATAGCTATGTTAGTTTACCAGAGGGTAAGTCTGCAGATGCTTTGTAACCATTTAATTAAACTGGCATGCAATTTGGTTTTCGCATCTCGGTTACATGTCTGAATCCATGCAAGTGCAATGCATTGGCATCACGTATCAACCCAAAGATTTGTCGGAACATGTGAGCAAGCATCCTCAGCAAAAAAAAACGTGAGCAGGGTCCTTCCTACTATATAAAGCTGCCACTTAGGGCTATACCGCATTTTCAGACATACCCAAATGAAGACAGATAGTGTGGAACAACAACACAGCCATATCCACCTTTTCGAACATGCAAAAACACATAGAACTGATTGTTATTTTGGGGAATCGCATCGTCCTCGAGTGGTTCAGGACCAACATCAACATGTTGCTTGAAGTGCAACCCACCGGTCAGCTGCTGTGACTGTGGGTTCAAGTGGTACTCAAGAGATGTGGTACGATGATGATGATGATGATGATGATGAGGATGACGATGACGATGACGACACTTAGACGACATATAATTAAGCAAATCGCATCTTTACTACGAGATCCACCATTAAGTACTATAGCAAGTTAATTCAGATGCCCGCAGACAATCTGAGACCTGCACACAATTTGGATATTATTTGAACAATGCTATTCACTTTATATTCACCTCCCAAAGTTGTCCAACTCCGGTTCATTTCAGCCTCTCCCAGTGCGGAATGGCTGGCACATTCACACGTCGAACGCCTCAGACCATTTCCATGGCATCTGCAGATTGGATTCCCCAAGTGGATGAAGACCCGCCCTACCTATTTACTGGTTGGTGGTTTTAACCATCTTGAAAAATATTAGTCCATAGGAAGGATGACATCCCATATATGAAATGGAAAATAACAAATGTTTGAAACCACTAACCAGTTTAGTAGTGTTCATGAATTCAAAACACCATACAGGTCGTTTCGCCCAAATCCATCGAAACAATCGAATCATTGGTTACAAAAATGGTCCCAAAACACTTCAGAATAGGGGAATGGCCCGAAATAACTTGAGCGACCACCCTCACATTCGGGCCGTAGAAAATTCAACCGATCGCCCAGAAGTTGGGGGTGCAGTTGGGGTTGGGATATGTTTTCTTTGGGAAGGCACAACCGCACTTAAATGTCAGGTACCCTCTGGTTATGTCAAAATAGCTCTTGAAAATGGCCATTTATAGTGAGTTTTCCCATTAAAAATAGTGATTTTCCATAGCTATGTTGGTTTACCAGAGGGTAGTCCATATTTTTGAGCCATCCATACTGCCTGATTTTGTGTCTAGGGGTAGATGATGAAACCTCCAGATACGATTCACCAACGGGGAAAACTGCCATGATGGACCGTCCCCTCAGTATGGATTCCTATGGCTGGCAACCCTCATGTACACTTGTCAGAGTGACTACCTTTCCAGAACGCACAATCCTGCGCAATTGCGTCCTATGCACACATACACACAAGTTTCGTAGGTAGGTGTATCTGCATACTGCATAAGCTTGTGATGTCAAGAATGTTCCGCCTTTCACAAAAACAACTAACATCATCGGTACTTCCATGGTTTTACGATGCCAACAAAACAGATCTTGTAATATATATATATATATACCTCTGGTAAACTAACATAGCTATGGAAAATGGCCCATTTACACCATTTACACTTATTTGACCTATTCAAAGTGGTGATTTTAATGTGGATTTTCAGTAGTCATGTTAGTGGATCCAGAGGGATCCAGGTTCCCGGGCGATACTCAGGACCACTCCAAGGCGCCTCAAGATGATTTGTACCAAATGCCAAGGACATCTCTGCAAAAACGGGTGAAAATGGCAATGACAGGGCTAACATCCCACATCTTCTTGTTTGCCGTATATATATATATATATATAATATTATATAGCCATAATATATATATATATATATAATATATTTCACCACCATGTATGTCAGAGGCAAAAAAATAAACCAGTCAAGTGCCCAACTAGGCTTTGTCATGCTTTGTCCATCTGTCTGGTGATCATTGGGTACATAAACCACAGTCAGGGGTATGACAAAATGGAGCTCTACCATGCCATATCCTCCTGTCAACATACCTATTTTATGAATTCCCGACTCGGAGCTCAAACAATTGAATCATCTACCGGCGAATATTTCATTGGAAAACATGTGGAACCACTTCTCCATACATCTATTGAGTTTTACCCTCTGATCATCTCCGCGGTTGCAACTAGCTGGAAGTGCTTTGTGGCGGTCCTCCAGTGCCCTTTCTGAAAAACACATCTCCAGAATATTGAGCCATCAGAAAGATGCAGGGACCATCACAATTCTATCCAGCTCCGTGGTCAATGATCCTTCATATAGTCTGGTTGGTGGTTTCAACATTTCAACCCATCTGAAAAATATGAGTTCGTCAGTTGAGATGATTACTCCCAATATATTATGGAAACATCCATTAAAATCCATTAAAATCCATTAAACCACTAATCCATTAATCCCAAGTGTTTCTGGAAAAAAACACCAACCAGTAGTTTAAGATCACAGTATGGGTGGGTGCGCCCCTATGGCGATTTCATCACTCACGTACCGCGACCCGTACCGCGACCCACCAAAACGGGCCATCGTTTACAGTAAGCGTGGCGGTTTCAACCCCCGTCATTGGGGATCATAACACAAATATATATATATATATATATATATGACTATATTTGAAACCTTTTGAAACATGTTGGTTTACCACCAACCACACAATTTGATGATACTTAATTTCTTGACAATTTACCACGTCCTTTGTGGTGAATTGAGGTTTACGTTATCGTTTACCACCAGCACGGTACGCTCTGGGTCTCCCCAACGGCTACGCTGGACACCTCACTCCTGGGCGTTGCCACACCTCGCTTTGGACGATCAAGCCGGGCTGGAGCCGGCTTGAAACCCTTGGTGAAGCCACGTAGTAAACTGGGGTTTATCCCCCCAGAATTCACCAAAGAAAATTGTATTTCAATGTATTTCATAAGTTTTCATCGCCATCTCCAACAAGCTCTCAGTGGGGTACCACATTACCTCGCCTCGGTTTCGATTTTTGAGGGTCAAATGAGTCAAATCAACAGAGCTCGGACGTTTCTATGCGTTTGCCATGGGAGTATCAACATTCATCAGTGGATATATCCAGTGTTATCCAGTTTTCAGGGGATATACGGTTATGGGTCAAAACCCTGGTTACCCTAATATAGCTGGTGAATGAATGATAGCTCCAAAATATGTATAGAATAATAGGTTTTGACCCATCCCCATGTCACTTAACCGAGTTACCAACCACTTCGCAACCTCCGCCCATCTCAATACCCCCATGTTTTCATCATGTCTGCCTGCGCCATCGATGGAGCGCCGCGGTTTCGCCTGGGTGATGTTCAAAGAAACTGGTCCTATATGCTCCATGAAACATTAACCGTTCTTTACCCCAAGAATGACCCAAATTCAGGTAACTATATACCATGCACAGAGTATATGGGTGTCATATAGCTTCAAAACCTCTTCAATCTGATGCGTTCTTCAACTGCTGGATTCTCTTAAAGAAACTAAAAGAAAGGATAGGGCAGGAATCCACTGCCTTGTCCTTCCGGGGCTGCGGGTCACGTCCGCCTTCCGGAATTTCCAACTCCCGATCGCCTGTAACTCCAGCGTGGACAGCTGCATGGTGTTGGCTAAGGTGGGCAAAAAGCAGCGCAATCTGTTGTAAGTGGCTGTCTGCGCCTGCTCAGCCTCAGTGCCGGCCGTCATCAAAGCCCCTCTGAAATATTCAAGGAACCTCGAACGGCTCTCTTGCGGTTGGCCACACAGGGAGGTGCCAACTGAGTGGCCGGGAAGCGGAAGGTGGTGTCCGGAAGTTCGTGATAGTAGAAGTCCCACAAGGTGCTGAGCAAGCTCTGGCCCTACAAAAATCTTATGGGATTCTTATGGGGCGATATGAACTTGAGCCAAAATTGGCACAAGTTCGTCATATGTCCTACCCAAAACTTTCAAATCACATGAAAACCCTTCCCAACCAACCTATTTCCATGTGAGATGAAAACTGAATTGCCCTAAACTGCCCTCAGATCTCTTATGTCCTTGGTTGATCTTGGTTGAGGTGTTCCTCATCAATCAATTATGGGGTGTGCTCTGGGAAGAAGTTGATCGAAACAAACAGATAGCCAGTAAAGTAACAGTAAAAATCAACCGATAAGTGGGACAATCTACCGGATCACCCGGAAACATGTTTAGGTAGTTTTCAAGTTTTTTTTTTGGCCTTAGCTAGTTTCTCTTACTAGTTCCAAAGTTGTGTTTAGATGTTGCTGCTTTCAAACTTTATTGGGTTTCGCAACATGATCATATTTTTTGTTCTTGGATATTTCCGGGGGAAACGCGAAAGAAACATGTAAGAGATTTCACAAACATAGGGCAATTTACAGTACTACTGTAGGAACATATAGGGATTTTAAGCGAGCAAGAATTTCGCTATGATGATGATATGACATGGGTGATAAAAGCCATGGGTTGTGAGGGAGATACACAGTAACTCCGCAACAATTGCGACACAATGAGGAAAATTTAATGATTTGTTTCGCAAAAGGCATGAAGATATCATCAATAAGAACTAGGGGTTGGCAAGTGAGTGAAGCTGGTAGTTACCGTGTAGAGTCCCTTACAATTTGCCTGGGAGATATGAAAACATATGACTCTGGACCCGCGTTGCAACCTTGAGAAGCCAAGCTCAAGTGTGGTTGGCGGTTTGTATGTTCACAAGAATCACAGAGGCATTAAAAAAAACATCAATGATGCTCCCAATCAACAACAAACGGAACATCTCCCATTGATAGCGATCATGTTGATGTTGTCCTTCCAATTTTTGACCCAGAGCCACATGAAGAAGCTACGGCAGGTAAGAATCTAAATTACCCCAAACATAAGCTGCTTTATGCAACTACCTCCCAAAACTCTTAAACATGTTGTCCAAACCATACCCAAAAACCATCCAAAACCAACTCCTAAGTTCGGTAAATCAACTATAAATGAACCATTTTCAATAGCTATGTTAGTTTACCAGCGGGTAAATACCTCCTCTTCCTATCTTTTTCTACAGCCACTTTTTGGGTCAAAACTATAACAACTACCGTCGAAACAAACAAAGAAACTGACGCCAAGGTCACTGGAGGAGAACCAGCACGCAGCGCAGGGAGTTGTGAACTGGGCGAGCGAGCAGATAGCAAGCCCCAAAAGAGATAGAACAACAATTTCGGATGTTGAATTTCTACTATCGATAGTTGAATTCTGATATTGTTTATCTTAAGCTATCACCATCCGATAGAACAGGTAATTTTAATCGGATGTTGAATTTCTACTAGATTGCTGGTTACTATAAAAATTCTATAAATCCACCCTACCTTTACCTAGTGCCCATTTCTGGCAAAAACATGAGTCACTGTTGTAATGACAAGGAAGCAGCTTCTTCGCTCACAGCAACAGCAACAGACCACTGGGCCCAACATATAGATCTAAACCCCAAGTAGCCCGTCGGCTTCGGGTCTCAAGCTTTGGAACCCCAAAATCATATGTGTTTTCCGTGTTTTCCCATAGAAATTGCTTGATTCTTTGAGATGTTTAGGCGACATGTATCTAATTTCCCCTCATTCCTATGTCCATGAAATGTTAGGACTCCATCAAGATGTGTACTTGGTGGCTCATCCCACTGACTAAGTAGGTTATCTCGTTATCTCCCTAAGTATAGGCAGGATAGTATGGGTTACCCTCTGGTAAACTAACAAAACTATGGAAAATCACCATGTTCAATGGGTAAATCCACTATAAATGGCCATGTTCAATGGGTAAATCCACTATAAATGGCCATGTTCAATAGCTATGTGAGTCATTACCAGAGGGTAATCCACGAAAAGACCCGACGATTCGTGGGATTTTCACCGAGTGACTCGGGAAGTCCAGGATCCACTGGTCGGTCAGGCCGGGTCACCTGGCGGTCAGCCTAATGGTGGTTAATGGTGGTTAATGGTGGTGAATGGTGGTTAATGGTGGTTAATGGTGGTTAGTGGTGGTTAATGGTGGTTAATGGTGGTTAATGGTGGTTAATGGTGGTTAATGGTGGTTAATGGTGGTTAATGGTGGTTAATGCATATATATCTGGTTGGTGGTTGACCTACCCCTCTGAAAAATGATGGAGTTCGTCAGATTGGATCGTCATCCCAAATAACTCTTGGGAAAAAAAAGTCATGTTCCAAACCACCAATCAGAATTGTTAGCATATCTCACCAACTACAAAACCACCAAAAATAGGTTATAGCTTATAGTGAATGGTTACCAGCGAAACAATTTTAGATACACAAAACCATGAATTTGTTAGCTGGTGAGTGGATATTCCTTTTTACAACAAACAATTAAAGGATTCAACCACCCATCCAATGTTGACGGAGGGTATCCTTCTGGATAAATCATAAATGGTTATAGAATGTTATAGATAACATCTGGACAAATTGTTATATTATATATATATATCCCTAGGGATCTAATGTTGGATCTATATGCTGGCATTTGCGGGAAACCTTGTTTTGGACCGTCCGATAGCAAAATTTGCTATCCGATAGCAAAATTTAACTACATTTGCGAGAAAACAATTTTCAACGTAATTTGACGTAAATCCTTGGACCCTCCTGTGGTATCTAACATCATCAAACTAATGCTCCATCATGCACCATCCACAGCCCAGCTATCCTTTGCGGCTCTTTTCGCCCTATGCAGGTGTCCAAGTCCCCAATCGGAGCAGAAATCTGCAAAGAATTCAGTACTCCATCAATTCCCCCTTGGTCACCTTTTCAGCTAATTTTTTGACAACACCAACGTTGTCCTCATCCTTGAAAGTGTGAACGTATCGAACATTCATCCTTCGAATGGCCATGTCCTCATTGAGATGCCTGTAGGGATGATGCTTAGGAATAAGCTTCCATCGCGCACACTTGTGGATCACCGAGTAGTAGCTCAACTTCTGGTACAGTCTCAGAAAGGTGAATCCGTATCTGGAAATGTCTCTGGATTGAAACTCTGAGAGATACCGTGGATAGCGGGACAAACGGTCGAACCAACAGACCATGGCCCTGGCAGCCAATGATGCCAATTCAATTTCTTCTTCCGCGTGTTGATGGAACAGGTTTGCCACACAAATGTCCAAAAATGCCAGAAGCACCTGGCCATTCCAGGCCTTGCATGTCAATGCTGGAAAACCATCTGTGATGTGTAGCATCCCCACGGTCAAGAATCCTTGCGAATGCCTGCAAGGGGATTTCAGATGCAAATTTCATCATCCCAGTAACTATACCAAATACTGTTTGTATTTGTGGTGCTGTTAATGATGGTGCATGAGTTTGAGGGGTAATGAATAATGTTTTCAACAAGTACTAGTGAAAAAAAAACATGCGTGACCCAAAAAGATATACTCCAGGACCTAAAGCTAGCTAGTTTTATGACCTGGGGTATAGGCATAGGCTACTGATGTTGATTGAAAACCCAGAAATGCAACATATATATTTTTTCGATCGAGGGTTTACGTCGAATTATGTTGAAAATTGGTTTCTGCAGTCCAACAGTCCAAACCAGTTTCCCGCAAATGCCAGCATATAGATCCAATATGATCCCCAGGGTAGTATGCCAAAAGATGCTAACAATATTATCCTAGGAACTCAAGTCCTTGAACACGAGCCCATGCCCTGAAGCGAGTCGAGAGTTCCCTCAGTTGATCTTCTAGCTTGCCACTGCCAAAGAATCCTGGGATGCAGCAGGTTGAGATTTGATTTGCCAAAAAATAATGTGGTTGTCCCTTTGAAAATAATAGGGGAAAAAGCTGCCTATATATAACTGTTGATCAAGTATCCTTTCTCGCAAAGAAGGCTTGTCAGGCTTCCATTCAGGGACTGGATAATTCCAAGATTGCAAATATGCATTGAACAAAAGCGTAGCTGCTGAACTTCGAACCCAGGTATTCCAACAATAGGATGGGGCCACCTTTGACAGGGTTGAAACCTAATTGATGCATAAATAATAGTATGCAGTGTTTTGGCCTTCTTATATATATATATTTATATATATATGAACATATTATCAACTGAAATCCACACAAATATGCACCTGAAACAGCAAGCCAATGCGTTCATCCTGGATCTTCTGGGGAAAGTTCGGTCAAGTTGTGTCCACCTGGTGTGATGGTGTAACCAAGACAATCTACCCCTCATAATCCGTCAAACATTACATCATACCCATGAGTACTCTTCAACAAAAAATAGGCATAGGAATTTAAAAAGTTAATGCTTTAGTCGATAGGGCACCGGTTTCTTCGAATAGGGTCCGCTGGACAACGGGCAGTGCACAGATGGCAACAATCCTTTGCAGACCAGTGGGTTCTAAGAGCGAATGCCTCCCTCAGAAATTTCCAATCCCCTCTGAGCTCCACCAGTGCTGCCTGACCACCTGAGCCATGGCTCAGTCGTATGGTGTGGTGGATGAGGACAGGACCATATGGGGGAAATTGGATTGAAGGCAGATGTATATTAGATAAGGAAACAAATGAGATTCAATCACAATACTAGTAATTACTGAATCCTTTTGGTATTTGAAACTTTTATTGTTTTCAAACCTGGCCTGCGATGGACTTGCCTTTCAATCGATCAAGCCAAGCAGGCAATGGGTTCCCTTCAAAATCTTTGTCCGGATGGCACCCAGAGAGAAGAGCCTGGATGGGGCATTTCAACTGAAACAAAAGATTCCTTTTGTGGGTATGCATATGCATTTGTATATACATATAAAACGTATACACATGTACACATATGTGTATTATATCATGTACATATATATAATATACACAAATCAAAAAGCATAAATGCACACATACATATAGTTTACATATATAATCCATGTGTGTGTGCGTTTTTTTTTGAACAACTTTTATGGCAGCCTTGAAGCTCCATACCAGAAGCGAATACACTCTGTTCAGGGAATAGTCAGGAATTGCCCTGCTCACCCTCAATGTGAACACCGGAAACCTGCAAAGATCTAAGCCTCAGATTTTTTGGCTGAAAGTCGCATAGATTTGTGGATCAACAATAATGTAGTACCATAGCACAACAAAATCAAAAAAAACAAGCAGTATTTTGAGATGGGGTGCTCTTAGGTTCTTGAAGGATGCAATTGCAGTTGAGAACTATCAGTTTTTCCCCTGATCGATTGTATCGGCAGTCATCCCCGTAGAGTCCCATAGGAACGGCCCTTGCAGCAAAAGCAGGGTGGTCCCGTGAATGCCACCCAAACTCGGTCGTGTGCTGCCAGTACCGGTCAATAGCAGCCTGATCTCTGACAAATTTGCCACTTGCCTTGGAGGGCACGGGGGGCTAGTATTTTTTTAATACCCAAACATGTTTTTATGTGGGAGGCTTGGTGGTCGAAAATGATGAAGCTAGGCCACATTATGACCAGGATAGTGAAACCACATTCTGATTTCAAATATGTTGGGTCACTAGACTTGTCATATATGGTACCCCAAAGGAACCCATTCCCAAAAACAACAGGGTGTTGTTTAATGAACTAGTTCCTTAAATCAAATCCAACACTGAAATTTAGCTAATGCTCCGCTGTGGGGCATGTAGGTAGTCATAGAGCAAGTGAGGGCAAATCACTGGGAGTTTCTTCAACTCGACATCTTTCCGATTGTGTTCAGATCGGACTGGAATCTCCACCCAAAGAGGTTGGACTGGTATCTCAAGAACTCTGCATAAGTCTCGTTCTATGTTGTTCTTGTACTTACCTCGACATCCAAGTCGTGATATTTTTGTAGTTAGCTCACTCAGGCTTCCACCATGAGCCTCCAGGAACAACAAAGATATGGCCACCGCTTCAGCAGCCATATTCATAAAGATCACTACCCCTTAAGATAGGGGGATGTACCCTAGCTACAGTTTAGACGTACTTTCTAGGAGGGGAACGTACAACATGTATATATATATGTCAAAGCACGTTTTTATTGCACTGTAATTTGAACAATATCAAAAAACACAAAGTATGCAATATATATATATATGGTTGGTATAGTTCCTTCCCCCCTGTTTTGATTTCACCACCGAAGCCTCAGCCTCTTGGACAGAGGCTTCCGCTGCACGCTGAAGTTCGGCACATGAGGTCGCCTCGGCATGGTGGGCAGTAGGCAACAAACACGAATTTGATGGCATATGATGTGTGGTCTGTTAGAGAGGGTCACACATCACCATCAAAAAACAAGTACAATAGTTCTAATTAGTAAGTAGCCTTATTGGGAACATTACAGGTTTAGATAACCCATAGTCAAACTGATTATGTTTGCGTCTCAAGCTTTTTTGGTGGTCCAAAGATTTAGCAAAGGCACACCTCGGCCGAGGGAGGAGATGAGATAGTCTGCATAGCTGTGATTACCTGCGATGGGGTGCAAACGAATCTCCTAAATATAGATATAGATGGGAAACCATAGGCTTTGTGTAGTCAAGAGGATTCTGGTGATATTACAAATATATAATACTTGTTGGTAAACCACATTTACAAAATATAGATTCAGTTTGGAATAGTCGAGATCATCAAGGTAATATGTTCTTTTCTCTTTCACGCGCGTGGCAGCAAGTCATGACCATGGGATGGTTTCCCGCGGTTCAAATTACCACTGCTACAGGTATAGTATATCACACTGGCTAAGACCACACACATCAGGGATAAACATGTTGGAAACAAAAATTCAACAGGACTCGTGTGGTGTGGCAGTGTGCCCCATGGCTACATATGTGCACACCCTACAGGAAGTGCAGTGAGCCGGCATGTCAGATTTTACAACACTGGCATTTGAGTTGTGTCACTGGTATAAATATATAAATATTTATTATATATACGATGAACACATGGAACGTTGAGAAGATCCACCCTAGAGGCGTTGCCGCAACATGCCGCAGGCTCTTAATAAAAGCAGGGTAAGAGAATCTACGCAGGTTCGTAAGAAATGGCCATGCTGACTTGCAGGCATCGATATCTTTCTAACTTCGCTTCGACACAAAAATCGAAGGCTGCGCTTCGTATGAAATCCTGAAGTAACGCAACAATACTGGTGTAATAATTTATATATATAATATGCAGCTAGTGTTTCAGTTTGTACGAGTAGTACATTCAACTTTTCGCACAGCCTTCTGGCAGCAATCCACCTAAGCTGCAGCAGCACTTGCCTTTGCCTTGGCTTTGGCCTTTGATTTGGGCTTGGGCTGGGAACAATTTTTTCGGACCTGCATGCTGGCTTCATTGTAAGCTGTGTTGGCAGTATGCAAGTCCTTTGTGACATCTACCAACGATGCCCCTGTACTCAGGGCACCCTCAAGGGCAGTCTTGGCAGCACGTAACTTTGAGGCTTCAGATTCCATTTGGAAAACAAATGCTTCCGCAACGGCCTTTGCCCTTAGTAATGCATGATAGATGAAGCGGACAGCATAATCCCGTTTGATGTTATCCCAAACCAACAAAAACAAAAAAGCAAGTGCATATTATCACAGTACTTGAAACACATCCCAAAAACAAACAATACTATTAATCAATCACAAACCAGTCACATCCCTGCAGACTCAAGTTTGTATCGCCACTGGGAGATTTCCAGCAAGTTCGCATTTGCCTTGACCACAGCCTCATGGTTTGAATATGTATGGAGAATCATGTAGTTTTGAAACACCATTATCATATACTAATAAAACACAACATTATCATACTAAAAACAAACACAATCTGACCAGCTAGAAACTTACAAAGCTTAGGGTTTGTCAAGAGGCTGCACGTGCCAATTGTTCGTCAGTCTTTGCCTTGGGGGCTGGTTTTGGTTTTGGTTTTGGCTTGGGCCTCGCATCACCAGCTCCATTTCCGGGCACAAAAGGATCAGCTGCACTCGAAGCTAATGAATGGTCCCCTTCAGCTTCGCGCACAGTCTCTGTTCCCCTTTGGTTGGCTTCTTGGTGATCGTCATAGGTGGATACCCATACATGATACAAACGAAGATCCTGCATCAAACCAGCAGGTTGAATCATCATCCCCAACACAGACACTAATTTGTTTGGAAAACAACTTTGATTCTGCTACCTGGAGGTTAAAACCAACAGTTAAAATTTTCCTAGATGTTACTCCCCTCCCTGTCAGGAAAAGACCATGTCCTCTCTCCGCGGCAAGTCTGGGTGGTTGCGGTATTTGTTCTGTGCAACCTGTCGCAAGGTGCAGAATTTAAAGTTACCGGCATGTTGATGTGCTTTTTAAAGAAGGAAAACCTATCCCCAGCCTTTTCTGCAATCAGTTCGTCTACCACAGTCGCGTCTTTGTATCGCTCCATGAGATCCTTACTGATTGAACCAAAAATCTGATGAAACCAGAACTTATATAACAAATAAAACAGCACCAAGCCCTTCCGTTACTTGGGGTTGACCAGAAACAAATTAGCATAAACAATACCACAGATTCTGCGCGGCACAACCAAGCATTTCGCCCACCCTCCACATCAGTGGACGTGTGACTGTCCCGTACAATCACTGTCGAGCTCCACCAGTCCTCGTTACTGTCGACATACTGCCTGTAAAGCGCCTTCATGGCATTTCCCGTTTTGTCCTTGGCAAATTTTGGATAAGGGACCTTGAGGTATTCCAAACACACACCTACTACACAGACACACACACAGAGACAAATAGGATATATATATATATACAATTATATATGTATATATATATATATATCCTATTAAGTATATAAAATATACAGAATGATAATATATATATATACATTATAAAAACTAAATCAATTACCTAGACGCATATGTGTTTTGTATCCTACCACATATGTGATGTATCATCCACATGGTACACACTCCAGTTGGCAACAGAAAAATATACGTATTGGTGATAGGATGGTGGTAGGTACCTCCCAAAAGGGTCACCCTAGTGAGATTGAATTTATGTACATATGTTTTTGGGTAAAGGTCCTTATGTACTTGGTGAAGGTCCCATACATATAGTTGAGGTGCCTTTGCGGCTTCACGGAACTTCAACGTAATCTCGGCTGGTGCCTTCTTGGACACCGATCGTCGTGTAAACCTCATGTATCGTGCACGTTCTGCTTCAGGGTCCAACTCAACCTGCTGGGCTCCTGGTGCAATGTTGTTGCTGGGTGTACCAGTTGCCTTTGCTGTGGCTGGTGTGGGAGGAATCGGACCAGATGCTGGGGTGCTTGCTGGCTCAGGTGGGCTCACAGGGGTTGGAGGAGGTGGTGCAGCAAGCTCTGCCAGTGGATGCGGTGTTTCACCAGAGGATCGCATGACAGCCGGGGCTCCTGTGGCGGGGCTTGGTGGCACAGGTGTGGCCACAGCAGGGTGAGGCGAGGTCACAGGTGCTTCAACTGATGGAGGCGCTGGAGGCTCTGGCTGGGGCGGGATGCTAACTGCACTGGGTGCTGTTGCAACATGATCGGCTGCAGTTGCAGGTGTCGTTGGTGGCGTCATGGTCTCCACCAGTACGGGTGACATTGCCATTGGGGGGGCCGGTGAGGGTGTGTCAAGCATCACCACATCAGGCGCATTAGGCGAAGTCACGGGCAGGGGTGCTGCACGTGTGCGATCAGTCTTGAATCTGGACCAAAAAGTTTTCAGCTGCTCAGGTGTCCCAACATCACTAGCACCACCGGCAAGAACTGGTACAGGTACTGCTGATGTCACAGCTGCTGGCTCCACGGGAGGGGAAGCTGTTGGAACAGGTGTTGCTGTCACAGGCACAGGTACTGCTGAGGTCACAGCTGCTGGCTCCACGGGAGGGGAAGTTGCAGTTGCTGTTGCCATAGGCATTGCTGCAGCCACGGGTGTTGGCACCAGGGGAGGGGAAGCTTTTGGAACAGCTGGTGTTGTCACAGGTACTGCTGAGGTCACAGCTGCTGGCTCCACAGGAGGGGAAGCTGTTGGAACAGGTGTCGCTGTCACAGGCACAGGTACTGCTGAGGTCACAGCTGCTGGCTCCACGGGAGGGGAAGCTGTTGGAACAGGTGTTGCTGTCACAGGGGCAGGCACTGCTGTGGTCACTGCTGCTGGCCCCACGGGAGGGGAAGCTGTTGGAACAGTTGTTCTTGTCACAGGCACTGCTGCAGCCACAGGTGATGGCACAGGGGGAGGGACAGCTGCCAATACTGTATCACAGTAGGGAACAGTCGTATCACAGTAGGGAACAGTCTCGGTCATGCGTTCGTCGGGTGAATCCGTAGGGGCAGGTGGGTGTGCTGGTGCATCAGGGCTCCCCATGCCAAGAGACATGTCATCAGTGGACTTTCTGTGCATCAGTGCAATATATGCAGGTGTCAACCCCCCCGCTGGTGACGGCAGCTCCAAGGTATCGTCTACAAGTGTATCCTGAGGTTCAATTTTTGCTGCTGTTGTTGCATGTTGGGGGGTGGCTTGGGTCCGCAATCTGCCCAAATCAAGTTCTCGAGGTTGTTCCTGCAGTTGAGGCCGCATGTAACCAGGGAGAAATGCATATTAAAAGTTAAAACTGTTACATGCATATAATAAATAGATACATAGATATAGATAGATATAGATAGATATAGATAGACATAGATAGACATAGATAGATATAGATAGATATAGATATATATATATATAGATAGATATAGATAGATATAGATGGATATAGATAGATATAGATAGATATAGATATATATAGATAGATATAGAAAGATATAG
>Ga0126342_10008285_pt1 | contig 18614 bp, 15 predicted proteins | sample Cyp1metagenome_FD_92528 | JGI IMG/M metagenome (GOLD analysis project Ga0126342, IMG submission 92528) | Coral microbial communities from Lord Howe Island, Old Settlement Bay, Australia - Cyphastrea 1 metagenome | ecosystem: Host-associated > Invertebrates > Cnidaria > Coral ...
ACCATGTCTTACCATGTCTTACCATGTCTTACCATGTCTTACCATGTCTTACCATGTCTTACCATGTCTTACCATGTCTTACCATGTCTTACCATGTCTTACCATGTCTTACCATGTCTTACCCACATTTCCAGCGTGATACGGCCCGGAAGGTCCAGTGTCTCCAAGTTCTTTTCCGCTGCATACCAGCAGCGACCAGCTTAGCGGTGATCGCCTGGGCTGGCCCTGGGAAATCTTGGGGATATCCATGATCTGCAAATGTACCGTCAAAACATGTCACTTTTTGTGGCTGATTTTTCCATAGGGGATCGTCAAACATGTCCATTCCCATTATAGAGATTCCCAGGGTTTGATGACCGGATGACTATAAACCTATACTGTAGACCTGGACCATGGCACGTAAAAATTAGATGTCCAGTCATGTCAGTTTCTACTTGTTGCAAGGGGGGTTGCCTTCCCGTATATACAGTATTACCATTTCGCACGTCCGAACTTCAAAGCTATCTAGAGTTATTCAATGTTATTTATGATTGATGATATCCAGTACCCTCTTGCAGTGATCCAAATTCAAGTTTGTGCTTTTTGGGTCCAAAGTCCCCCAATTTTGTGGCTCAATTCCTCCTCGGTGTCCAAATGAATTAGTGGAACCCCTTGAATAAACCATGGTAAGAAAATATTGGAAAACCCGTGTAGAAGTTTCCACCTCCTCTGGTGGCTCAGACTTTTTCACCGCTTAAAATCTGTAGGATGGTGCCCCAGAAGAACAAGTTGGGCCTGGCCCTGGGACTTTGTATCCCACTGGCCGGAACCATGGTGTCTGATCTGCAAATCGGGCTGGATGGCACTGGTGGTGGTTGCAATTTCTGTTGATGTGTTCTTTTAATCCACGGCACCACTTAACATGGAACCCCAAACTGGCCATGATTAAAAGGAAACGCGTTTTCCGAACCCGAATTTTGGGTTCCATATCCAATTCAGGGTGCGTTTTTTTTCAACAAAGAATTCCACCTTTTGCCATCAATGGGGATATGGTATAATGACATATCAACCAGTTTTTTTTGGCATGGTAGTGGTATCTAATGTTGGAAATGCCAAGAATTCCCACAGATTCACCACCAAAATGAATAGATGCAGCACTGAACCGCGGTTTCTGGTGGGTGCTTACCATTTGCGGGGGACGAGAGTATTGGGCTGATCACATTATAAATCAAGAAAACGCATGCATATTCACCGATTCACCAAGAATCATGGGGTATATCCAGCTATATAAAGGGTGGGTACAGTAGTACCTTTGAATGATATGGGATGACTAGTGGATCAAACATGGTCAAAACGGTTTAGCCAGCTTGGATCCACCGATTGACTGCGAAAGGACAGTCGCATCCATGACTGTGGGTTACCAACTTCAGAGCCATACACCTGGTGGGAATATGGGTTTTCAATGTGTTGCTGGTTTGTCATTTCGCAGATTGGTTTATTTTGCCAAGCAGAGTGGGGAGGACCAGAAGTGAAGCCAAGGAGCTTCGCCTCCCCAATAGAAATAAAAAGAGGCCAAGGTAACTGCGAATTGGGTTTCCCAACTCAAAAAGATGGTTATACAGTTATACAATGTTTACTCATTGTATCCCTGTTATTGTATGTTATTGTTGGTTTACACTTTACACCCCCAGTTTTGTTGCTTATGTCAGACTGAAAAACGAAGTGTTTCCACCCAAATCCCAGACGGAAAGCCTTCTTCATTGGGGCCGGATCGAGCCTGAGGTGTTCTTCTCCTTCGTTTCAGTGGGCAACAGCGCTCAGGACACCTCTGCGTGCGGAGTCCAAAGGGGCGTGCGCAAAAGTTGCGCCAGTATGCTTCAAGTGTCAAGATTAAAGTTAAGGCCTGTAAAGAGGTATATACTTCTTATCCATATTTTTTGTATGTATATAGGATATGATTATATATCATTGTATTATATCAAGTGTCAAGGTGTGTATATATATAGAGAGAGTAGCAATAGCTCAAATATAGTTATATAATGTTATATACATATTCATGCATATATATATATGTATATATAATATATGGACTCAAGCTGTTGGTTTTTGTTTGAGGCAGCCCGTTTCCAGAGATCCCATTGACAGTGACTCTTTAGGCGCTACGAGATGGAACTGGAGAGACAGAGGGCACCTGAGATGGAAAATGAGGTGGTGGTTTTCCGATCCCAGTGGTGATTTAACCAACCTAAATGGCACTAAATGGTTTCAAAAACAGCAAAGATGGTGATTGAACCAACAAACATGGTGGTTTTTCATGATGAGTTCATCTTAGCTAATGTTGGTTAGGTGTTTAATTCCCGAATTTCACCATCACCTATAGGATTTTGTTCATCATCAAAACTATGGGAATATCATAAATGATGGTTGGTTTGTGATTGGTTCGAGGAATTTAATCATTTATAGGATTAGCAACGATCAAAAGTTTGGTGCTAAAACTGGTGAATGATGGTCGGTGGATCATTAGTGCAAGGGTTAAGCTACCCTAATATTTTGGGAATATCATCATCCATGAACTGGGAATCCCATTGACCAACGAGTACAATAGAATGACAGAGGTTTTGAACGCATTTTTCGTATTGGCAGTTCCACCACAAAGGGAGGGCACCAACATCATCCAAATTAATCCAAATATCCAAATTGTATATAATATACATCAAGTTGTTGGTCATGTTTAATGAAGAAACTACTGCAATCATCCAGGAGAAATCTGTCAGTTTTGTATAGCCCATTTTTATCCAAGCCCAATATATGCTCCATGTAGGGTGTAGTTGCCAATATTTACCCCCAAACCATCCAAAACTGGGCCCAAATGTAGACGAGTATACCATATTTACATGGAACATTTTTGGAATATGATCCGGAATATGTATAAGAGACGGTTTTTTGCGCCGTATAAGTCGTATTGATCAAGATCCAAACATTCCAAACTGCCCTTAAATCATCAATGGATGGTTCCTTCTTCCAAAACATGGGAGGTCTGCAGTCCTCTGAGGCGCAACAGCAAGTCGACAAGGCCATGCAGGTCTGAGAGCCTGGTTTAGCACCGAAAAATGAGGCCAGCAGCGAAGAATGGAAAGCAGTTGGTGGATGTTGGTGGATATTCTCTAGGAATTGTGTCCTAAGTTTGGACCAGATTTGAAATGGTTCATACTTTGAGATCTTTGAGATGGGTGGCTCATCCATTGGAACATATTGAAACTCTGGTGTCAACAGTCTACTGGGTGCATTTTGGAACAGAGTCGCCATGTCGGCGAGCGCTGGCCGTTTTCGAAACTTCGACCTGCCTTGGCGAGCGGTGAAAAAAGGTGCCCAAAAAGGGATCTATGGAACTCGAAAAATTATTCGAAAATCTTTGGGGAGGTACCCTCTGGTAATTTGTTACATAGCTATTGAACATGGCCCAGTCGAAATAGTTGATAACCACCCATTAAACATATTTAAACATGGTGATGTTCCATAGGTATGTTACGGTATGTTAGTTTGCCAGAGGGTACTTCAAGAATAGGACCTAAAGATTTAAATCCTGGCGGTAAACCATACTTCTGAGCACGAAGGGGACCAATGGTGCAGTAGAATTCTGTAAGTCTGGTCCAGTCTGGAATGACTATGACCATGATTACTATCTACCATACCATTTAACGGAGTTTAAAGGGATATTGTTTTTTTGTGGTACGCTCTGGTTATTTAACATAGCTATGGAAAATGGTCCATTTATAGATGGTTTACCTATTAAAAATGGTGATTTTCCATGGCTATGTTAAATAACCAGAGGATAACTATAATGGATCATCTACCACAGTTAGAAGTGGGATGATCTACCCAATAGAATTAACTTGGAGGAGTATTCCATTTAGCTGGACGTCATATCTCGTACTTACGAAGTGGTCACCAAGGTCAGCCAAGGATAGCTTTATAAGGACAACGGAGCAGAAATGGCCCTAGATATTCCAGGTGAATGAATGAGTCCTCTATGAAAAAAACGGATCGATTTAGATTATTCTTATGTTTCAAACGATATCTAGGGCCATTATTATGATCAAGAAATATGATATTGCAGAAATCTGAAGGATTATCAGTTTCCCCAGATGAGTCCTCTTTTAAAAAACAAGATTTGAAGGATTTTGAAGGTGTAGAATCGTCGTGACTCAAGGCTGACATGAAGAGATGTTCATGGGAATGATTGGTGTGAATATCACCCAGATCCTTTTCTAAATGTGAATAATATCCTGTCAAAGAAATACGTGTTGCAGCCAATCCAAGGTTTATGATTCACCAGCATCTGGCTTCCTGGCTTCTTTGCCCAAAGAACTAGAGGATGGGAAGTTGATGCACTAGGCAATCAGCTCCTGTATCCCATCAGATAGTAGACACCACCAGTCACCAGTCCATTTGTGCCATAAATGGTCTCAAATCTTGAGGCCTAGATCTGCAAATCGAATGTGCCATAAAATCTGCTTTCAAATACCCAATGTATCCCAATAGAAAGATATATGAGGAATCCCTAGTCAGGTCTCCAGTGTTTCCAGCATGGCAACATCGTCCAAGTCACGGACGCGATGGGTCTGATTTGGCTCAAGGGCTATCCACGCCACATTCCCAAAAGAAATACCGGCTCTTGACCCCATCGAGCCATGTTCGATCGCTCCATAAGAAGAGGCCGGGAGTCCGTTTCTTGCCGGGTGGTGGAAAATGTCTTGCCATGGATTTCATAGATGGTGACAGTATGTGACAGTGATATATACTTATAGACAGACATATATATATATATATATATACACGATTATAATTATATGTATATACACCTGTACATACAAATATATATATTAATGTTGGATGGACAATAGTAAAGCGCGTGCAATGGCTACAAATAATTTTCAAAATCTGATTTTTCAGCCCCTATTGATTTTAAATTAGGCCTTATTGATTTTAAATTACAGACATCAATCTTGGTCCAGAGTATTTGCAATAATTGTGCTGCATTCGCAATAGCCGCAAATAATTTTCAGAAAATTCCCAAATATTATTAGATTTTCCAATACTAAATTGTACAAGGGCTAATTGAGATTTAGTATGGATGCAGGAAAAAAGCTCAGAACCAGTTGCAGCTCAGCTGATTTTTTCCCTCCTTCCTTAGTGTTTTTAATTGTGGTTGAATGGATTTATATTGTGATTGCATGCTTTTCAAAAGCAAAAAACAAAGCAAACCTTTGCCAAATCAAAAATTTTACCTTGTTCAAAAGAGCTGTTTTCTTTATTAAAATCCTTTACAAAAATTGCAAAAAACAGGTTCACAAAGGGTACCCCCTTGCAGGTCCTTGCATTTGCAATAAAAAATTGGAATTAACTCTTGCAATACAAAACAACCTTTCTGGCTCTAGCTGATTTTTTTCCCTTCTTCCTTAGTGTTTTTAATTGTGGTTGAATGGTTTTTAATTGTGATTCTCACCAAAGCCTATCAGAAAACAGAGGTTCTCAATCAGAATCCAATGAAGATCCCATCAGAGCCTATCAGAAATCAGAGATTCTCAATCAGAATCCAATGAAGATCCCATCAGAGCCTATCAGAAAAGAGAGGATTTGTCAAAACCTTATAGAAGCCTTGGGGAAGAGTTGGGATTTTCGATTTACTATTGCAAAGCAGACCCCCCCCAAAAAAAAATAGGGGGGACCCCCCTTACCCCCCTTTACTATTGTCGATGTAACATTATTATATTATTGTTATTATTATTGTGATTATTACCAATATGAGCATAGTTATTCTATGAACATATTGTGTAGGTATATGTACATAGATAAATATCATTATATCAGTACCCAGCTATTTTTCCCGTGCGGGGTATCTTAGAGATTCGCCACATAGAGTCACAGCAGTGAAACGGAAGCGTTATCGACCTTGAGACACCAATGCGATTCATGATGGATTTCTAGCAGCGATACCCTCTGGTAAACTAACATAGCTATGGAAAATCACAATTTTTAATGGGAAAATCAACTATAAATGGCAATTTTCAATAGCTATGTTAAATTACCAGAGGGTATACCTCATTTTTTTAAAAAAAAGTATTGTGATTGAAAATGCCCTATGAATCCCAATTTGTTGAATTTATTCTTCATCAGAAGCGTCCCTTTCTGCTTTTTTTGCATAAGTGCATACACGCTAATATATGTTGGGTTGTCGGGCATTGTATATCCATCTTTGTGTTTGGCTACTGTTTATGTTTAATGACATTTTCTGATGTCTTTCGATCAGGGCACAAGTTCAAGTGGTGGTATATCCACTTGCATGGTTAACAAGATTTGCAGCCCTTTCTCCTGTGCATAATAGTATAGTCGAATATACATTTGCGGCCATGTTGAATTGCTTATCATGTGCCCATTCTCACTTTGATTTTAAAGTTAACCAATCAGCATATTCCTGTTATTTACACGCAGGACATGTTGGTAAGGTAAGGTTGCCAGATATTGCCAGGTTCAGCAGGTGGAATCCCCGTTTGTTTGGTCAATGTCTCCTGAATTGGACGAAATGTTGCAGGAAACCCTCAAATTGTGCAAAGAGAAACCATGGGACAAAGCAAGACATGGGTTCCTGTAAAATGTCGCTTCTACCCATCCACTGATTGCTTGGATTTTCATCCCACTCAGTAAGTGGTTAAGAATTCGTATAATATATATATATACACAGTATATACAAAGTGTGTGTGTGTATGTATATATAATATATATTATTATACATATTATTATATATATTATTATATATATTATTATATATATTATTATATATATTATTATATATATTATTATATATATATTATTATATATATATATATATTATTATATATCATTATATGAATGTGTGTAACTGGGGTTATTCATGTTTATCCGATTCAACTGGATTTTCGGACCCAGACTTCCGCTGGCAAAGGGGGTGCCTCTCGGTCTACGTCGGATCCGGGGCATGTGCTTCTGCCGGGCAACCTAGGACGAAGCTCAAGATGATTTGGTGCAGGGTGACGCCCCCTCAGTTATGTTTGTTGGTTTATAATCCCCTTCAACTATAGGAAGATTAGGGAGAATCCCCATAATTAATAATCAACCCTAGTGAAATTGGAGGTATAAGTGAACTATGGGGCTCCACCCTGTAGGATGTAGGGCAACATCAGGAAATCCAATGATGGTGGATGGTATTTTGATATATTTTGATATCTTTTGTGAGGACTTTCCATTTTGTTGTTTTGGGGGTATTGCGACCCTCATTTTGCCACAAGAACTTGACTGTTTCCATGATATAGGATCACACATCTGCCAATTTTTTGGACAAACTTCAACATTTTGATGATTTATAAGCTATTGTAACACTCACTCTCTGGCTGTTGATTGGTTGTTTTGGCTCGCACTTATCCGATAAGTTATATTTTGAAGCAGATTCAAGCGTCACATTTGGCTATAGGAATGCCCAGTGTGCTTGTCGGCTATCATCCTCATGTCTGGTGTTTGAATGCCTATGGCTTTGTCTGAAAACAGCTGCCCTAAAATCCTCATGTTCTATCATGTGCTCACGATGAAGTCGGGATATTTCTCATTTCAGTCAAACCCATCTATCATAGGGTTGAATATTTATAATATATGTACTGTATACACCTTAGATCTTAGACTACCATTTTTTGTCGTTAATTCCACCGTTTTTTCTGGTAGATTCCCCAGACCCACCCATCTTTGGAGACAAAGCCAGCCGCCTCTCAGCGGAGGCATTGCTTCTTGGCCTCCGTCTTCGCTGCGGCATGTCTAGGCAGAAAGAAATAGAAGGAATCACTATCCAGTGGTTAGGAGGCAGAGGTTCGGAGCTGGTGCTTATTTCATCTTATTTCATATTCCCATATATTCCCTATTTTCAATGAGCCAGTTGAAGCTACAAGTTGAGTTTCCTAACCGAGATCCCAAAGACACGCTTGATTTCCAGTTTAGCAACACTTGGAACTCTCAGATGTCCAGATCATCCCAGATCCAGAATACCACCGTGCCCCAGTTATGTTTGTTGCTTTGTTTGATATTTTTTATAATCCCATATCTAACAGCCTTTAGTTTTTCATATCGTCAGAACATGTCAAAACTATTGGAAACCCTGAAATTTGCCGAATCACCAGGTGTGCTGCATTGCCTTGGCTTCTTGGTTCGCTCCAGCAACTGCTGTCCCGCAGATTGCTCAGTGGATTCCGTTGTTGGGACATGGGGTTCCAACATCGGGAATCCCCATGAAAAACCATAGTTTTCAATACTCATTAAGATGGTATAGATGGTCATCCATGACTTGGATGATTTGGGGGTAGCATGTTAGGAAACCTCCATATCCCCAAGTGCGGAGTATGGTTTGTTGTTTCACATGATGCCGGACTGTGAAGGTATGAATCAAACAGGCATGAATCTTGTTTGACCATCCAACTACAGGGAATGTTCTACTGATGTCTTTTGCGAGTTTCCATTCCATAATAATATGCATATATATATAATTATAGATATACATATATATATATACATATATATACATATATATATATACAGTACATCCGTCTACTTCCAATTTGGTTTGGTTTTGTTCTTTGTTCAAGGACCACTTTGTGCTGGTTGAATAGAAGCTAACCCCCAACCTGACCTGACTCCAAATAGTCTGGATGTGAAATCTGCAATTATATGGAAGTATAATTACTCGCGGAAACGAGGAACAAACAAACTGAGGACAAAGCCAACAAAGATGCGATATTGACTATGAATCAATGACATACCCTCTGTTTCAAGTATATATCGATGTTGAAAATCCAAGCGTTTCAAGGTGCTGTTCTAGCTGTGCTGAGGCGGGACAGGGCTACACCTCCTGTGAAATGTGGCAGGTTTGGACAGGGCAGCCGTTGATCCGGTCGGGAAGTCCAACTGTGGTGGGAAATCCCAAAGCTCTTGAGCGATTTCAAGCCAAAACTGGTTATATAAAACAATGTCATAAACTAGCCATGACTGGGAATGGTAAACATACCACCTATAAAAATGGTGATGACTGGGGGATGGTTTATGGCATTGTTTTAACCACATTAGTCCAGTTTGTCTTGGTACTGGAGGGTGCAGAAGAACCCAGAAATAGACAGCCGTCAAAGTTCCTAGGCCATTTTTTGCGTCATGACTCAGGAGTAAAAGAATATCTTGGTCGAATCATGTTTCATCTGTTCTTTCATATTTTATGCTTGGTGTATATTGCAGATTATTGCAGTACGGTGTCTTTCCATCTTCCAGGACTTTCGATCCATGTTGAGCTTCTTCTTAGGGGCTCTCCTATGCTGCCTGCTGACTCAGAACGACAAGACTGAAGAGGGACCCATGTGGAGCGGCTGGGTGGGTGTTCAGCTCTAGGGGAAGACCCCAAGACCCTGGATGCTGCGATTGGAGGAAAGAGATTGCCTGAGGTCAGGAATTGAAGTATCTTGTATAAATATATGATTAATCATGGTTATATATATATATTCCTTACCAGATGTGAGGTACCTTCATTTTCCATTTGCGCCTTTTTTCGATAAGTCAGTCCTCGTCAATTTGCTGCGTAGATTCCACACTCAACCAGCAGATCCATGCGGTGATCCGTCATAGCCTTGCGAAGCCCGTGCCTGCCAAAATGAGTTGGGCAGGGGTAGCAGGAAGATCGGCAGGAGGAAACCCCAGGGGATGCCATCTATGGGGCAAATACACGGATCATCTATGTATTGTAATTATTGGTATTTCTATATACAAGTAGATATACGTATGTTTTGCATACATACTCGTACATTATATATATATATATGTATATTATTATATGTAACACACACATATAATTAAATATACATTAATACATACAATGAGGATGATGAGGATGATGAGGATGATGATATTATGCGGATATGGTCTTGCCGAACTCTTGGAACCAACCCTTTGTTCAAAAATGGGGTACGGCGAAAGCCAATGGAAGAAAGAATCATATTACACATTAACTAATTGCCATGCCTTAGGGTATGTCTCCTTTTTAATTTTTTTATCTATAGACAAATCAAACACATGAAGACTGAAGCTTCCTAGATCATCAGCATCCCACTGCTTCCGATAGTTGTAGTGCACTTCGGTGCTGAGACGTATCAAGATGCCACCTCCAAAGAAAAGGAAGCCGGGATCAGTCAGCAGAATATGCTATCAGGATAATGTGTGCTCATGAAATGCTGTCATGTGTAGAATATATCTTATCTATTCTTATCTGATCTATCTTTCATATGGATTGTATCTATCTTATCTACCTTCCGCTTATATATCTTATCTATTGTATCTCTCTTATCTAATACGGGTTATCTAGCTGATCCGTCTGTCCATCTGTCCATCCGTCCTTCCGTCCATCCATCCATGTGTCTACATATTAATGTGTGCATCTGTCTGATCTATCTAATCTAATCTTTCTAATCTTTCTAATCTATAGATATCTTTATCTATCTGATGTTTTGCTTTCTTTCCATCTTGTCTATGTTCTTTATCTTGTTTTATCTTATTCCATCATATTTTACTTTATCTTGTCTGATCTTACCTTATCTTTACTACCTTATCATGTCTTTTCTGATCCTATCTTACCTTGCCTGTCCTAACTATCTATATTTATTTCATTTTGCATTGCAGCAAAGGCACAGACCTTTACACGCATTGAAATGAAAAAAAATGAAAAATGATTATCTTTCCATCAATAACTCAGTTGTCTACACAACCCTGACATCATTCCGGTACCATCGATGATTGCTTGTGCGCAGCATTGTTGCGACATGTGGCGACATTTGCTATCATGATCGAATGATGTTTTGTCACTAAAAGAACAAAATTAATACGTGTCAATATGTGAATATCGTGTTTTTGTCCCTCGTCATTTGGGATGATGGACACCAATTGACTCCAATGCAATTTCATATGTTTCAGCACCGGTGAATGCATAGACGAGGATGTTGTTCCTCACCATAATTCTGTCGGTGACTGTATTTGTTTGTGCGAATTCCAATATTTGTCCACTACACCATAGTTGTAGTATATTAAGCTTGGCTTAATATGTTTGTCCCACACATGGGTCCATTCACTCACTGAATACAAAACATTACAATGTATAGTACAAGCATACAGATTATACGGATATATATATATTATATACATGCAAGAATCATGAGCCACCTCTTGTGAAGATTTAGTTCCCCTCAAAACGGCAGCTGTTTTGCGATATCAAGCAGAATTCCTCGACGCGTATTTGCGCGCAGGTGGGGGAATGGTTTTTGGGGCAAAATGCCCATGGCTCATTCATGGTATACCAATGTATGGTATCCATACAAATGGTTTGTTTGTTATCAATTTTTGTGCCATGGTTTATTATGCCCAAAAATGGATACAATTATGCCCAATAATGTGCCATCAAACACACAAATGGATACTGCCATGGTTTGTTTGTGATGTTTCGTATTCAAACATCTACTTCTTGGATCTAAATAGGGTTAACAAATGTTGAGCATCTTTGAGCCATGCCCTGATGATGATGATGATGATGGTGATGATGATGATGGTCTCTTTTGTGGCCATCGCCTGGAGGAAAATCCGAACTTCCCTCAATGCCCATTCACATTGAGAGGACGAAGCTGATGGGTGTCGGTGAATGTTAAGTAGGTGCCTACAAAATGTTTTTTTTTTTTCTGGAACATGGGATATTTGATGATATTTCACCCCAATCAATGGTATTTGATTTATTGGAACGTGATGATAAATTGACTCAAATTGGCGGGTTTCCCCAACATCTTTTGGACCCAAATCTAGTTGACAAGGCCGAGCAAAGCTTGGATTCTTTGGATGGGAAAATCACTAGCCAGCTCAAGACTATTTGTTGCCGCCAATTTTTTTGGTTGGCCATGGTTAGAATTTATCAGTTTCATACTGGGTGTGTCTGAAAGGGAGGGTACCCATATTGCAATTCCAAAGTAAAATATGCCGATTCAATGGAAAATCTGGGAGTTTGAAATTCGGAGAGAACCCTGTATTGGATACTCCTTGAAAATGAGTATCTTCCCACCAGTAGCACAAGAATGATATAGGATGATATAGGTGAAATATTGTATGACTATTGAAGCAAAATAGACTGTCTTAGCCCTTTGCTTCTTCTTGATGTTCATGAAATTTACCCGAGGTATATTCTACAGTTTCTCAATAATCGTGTATTATATCTATATAATAACAATATATATATAATAGCAATATATATATAACGTACAACATTGCTATTACCTCGGGTTATGTGATCTGTATGATACGGTTCGGATCCAGGGCCCGGCTGCACTTCGGCGTTGGTGATGACACGGAGCAGTTGGAACAGCCAGTGGAACTGGGGGACGATGGGCATCGTGGGGCTATGGGGACATCATGGAGATGTTTTTGTTGGGAAATGTTGGGAATATCCATTGAGAACATGATCTTGAGGTTGGGATTGATGGATTGATTATTGGCTATATCATGCTATATCATCATATAATCCATGGCTAGTATCACCAATGGTGATCTCAACGATATTTTGGATGGGATTATTGGGGGAGTTATAAATTTGGCTATCGTTTAGTATCATTCAGACTTTTGCTATTTGGGATCAATTTGGGTAGTATCAAACGCCATACTCAGGGAACTGGTTTATTGTAGGATTTACCACATTACATGTATGTTAATTATGATATGACTCACAAGAAAACCAAAAAACTCAAAGCAAAATCGTGGATGTTGTCGCGGCTTGGTGGTTTCAGACATGAAAAAGATTCACTTCTCTGCTGTGTTTTATGAAAACATCTATCAACCCCCTTAAAAATGTGTGAACATTCCTGGAAGTTGAGGTATTATCCGGGTTTGAGGCTACCCACGGGAGGGTTGATGTGAATTTATCCCTTGGACGCAGATCCTTTGCGTTGGGTTACTGCGTCCTTGTCAATGACCGAAGGATCGGATAAAATCAATTGATGGCTGGTCATTTGACGCAGATATGTTGCACCTTGTGTGCAAATTTGGGCTCATCAAGCTCTTCCCACATCTTGGTTGTTGTATGCTTTAGATCTTCATCACAGGACTCATTTGGATGTGTCATGGTCACAAATGGTCCGATTCTTCCCATGGCTTGCAGGAATAGTCCATCTGTGCAACTCAGAATCCAAACACTTTTTGATCCATCTCAAGATTAACTGGTGGCCTTCCACCTGAACAAGGTGTGTTTTTGGATGATTTGGATAGATTTAGGTCACGATAGGTCACGTTTGTTTATATAATATATAGTAGGATCAAGAGAATTTCATGGTCATAATCATTTCTTGTAGCCCAATTCATTGGACATCCACGAAAAAGCAAAGTTTCTGTATAGCCTCAGGCAATCAGTCACATGCTGGAAAATCCACCAGCAATAGGTCGATGATTTTCCCAGCCAAAAAACATCTCCGTTTAGGCCGCCATTGATTTTCCCATTGAGGTCAGCGGGGTTGGAGGAATTTCTGCTGAACTTGACGGAGCATTGCCAGGTGTCGCTGAAACCCTGGGATTTGCTATATTTCCCATACCTAAGTTTTTACCGGTAAATCTAATTGGTTCCACTAGTCACTAATATGGGTGATTGCCAGACTTAATGAAACCCATCATTTTTCCACATTACAGTAGCGTTTGGTAAAGCTTGTTCTACATCTTTGTGATGGAATATGGTGAAAAAAAATCATCAGTTTTCCATCTAAAACGATTCATTTGGGAGCCAGGTTTTTGTGGTATGGCTGGTTCACGCTGGTTCCCATCCGAGGTCTCGCGACGCAACTCGATTGCGGAGATACATCGAGTCCGCAAGCCTTGGAAGCTGCCAGTTGAATGGGTAAATTGGCCAAGTGTGGGTTTCTTAGGTCATGGATCCCCAAGTCACCTATGACTTTTCAATAGCAAAGTCATGATTTGGGGGTACTCCCATGGATTAGAAACCTCCAATTGTTCGTGATTATTGCCAACAAACTGCCACATTAGATGATTACTATTAACCAATTAACCATAATTAACCAATGCCTTGGGTAAACACCACATGTTCTCTGACGTTATTTGATGTTCTGTATACTGTATGCTGTAATTGAATTGGTGACAATGGATGAGAGGAATTACTATTCAGAATTTCAAACATCCATAGATCAGTGATGTGATTTACATAGGTTACATAGCTTTGACACTGTCACAAACTCCATCCTTCACTCCTGCCCTCAAGCAATGTGAACCAATGCTAACCATGGTTTTACACTCCTGGTTTATATATGTTTAAACATGTGGTGTAAACACATTTTACAATCAGGTTTATATTTGTTTAAAATGATCAGAACCTCGTGAGCCTCGTGATCCAATGGGCTCTGCAGATGCAGACAATGAAAGTCTTGCGAGTTTGACCCCAGCTGTTTTCTTCATCAAAGATGTTGTAGATTTGATTTTGTAATGGTGCAATTTGGTTACACAAAGGCCAAATAAACAAAGAAAAGCATACAAAAGAATATGAGTAATTATGAGTATGATAAAGTCTGTATAAGGAGCGGCAGAAAGTGCTTGAAGCAAAATTCATCAACCCTTTTGTCCCTGCAAGTGATCGTGGGGTGTCCGTGAGGCCGGCAAAATTATGGAGAAAGACATCAACGATTCATTCGAGGTAGACCACTTATGCGATTTTGCCTTTGAGACCTTTGAGAAGATGAGTGCTAGTCCGTTGATGTTGGGTGTTTCATATATCCAGCTTGTGTGACTGGACCGTGTATATATATAATATAAATAATATATATATACAATATATACAATATATACAATATATAATTATATATATAATATATATATACATGTATCAAACATTGATCAAACTGACGCAACGAACTGCTTACTAAGTATTGCAGACGGGCAGATGAGAGCATTGTGCCAATTCAGAACTGTAAGGCAAATCGGCTGGTGGTGCAAACAAGATTAAAGCAGTTTGAATAATTCGTTGGGGTGGATTTGAATGGATTTGCCAGCTGAAAAAAGTGGGCTTTCCCTGGACTGATCCCCAAAAAAGTGGGCCCTATCCCTGCCACCCCGATTGGTTGGATCATCCACCAGAAAAGGTTCATCAAACCCACAGAGTTTCAGTACCAGAGTACCAGCTGCTGGTCATATCAAGTTGAATCCCTAATTTTTCTGTGAAATCCAGAGTCATCCACTGGTCAACTCCACAATGCATGGTACCCTCTGGTAAACTAACAGAACTATGGAAAATCACCATTTTTTTCATGGGAAAATCTACTATACATGGCCATTTTCAATAGCTTTTTGTATGTTTACCAGAGGCTAGGGACTAGGGGAATGATCCCAAAGATTGCTTGTTCCACTATCTTCCAGATGCCATGCCTGGACATCTGGACATGGGTATGAGAATGGGGGCAGTGAGATGTCAACATGTCACGTAACATGCAACTTGAGGGATTGACCAGAAGTGATAGCATCGAAGGGGACACCCGTCGCAGGTCATCATCACCAACCCTCAAGCCTTCAGACTTCTTAGATTCTGATTGGTGGAATCAGTCTGGATCTCCTTTTTTTGTTTTCCCATTGGTTAATCCATCAGACATGGGGAATCTAGTCCCAGAATGTCCGAGAATTCTTTGAAGGGGGCAATTTCCAGTAAGCAAAGCACAGAAACCCAGGTTTGATGGGAAAAAAAGACAATGCCTTCCTGCAAATTCTCCCTTGGCCCAATCCATTGATATGGTGATGGATCCTTAAACATATCAAAACCTCTGATTGTCCATCTTGTTGGAGATCCAAAGATATCAAACCTATTGATTCCTATTGATTCTTCCATATATATATAAATATATATAAACATATATAAATATATATAATATATATATATATATATATATAAATATATATATATAAATATATAAATATATATATATATATAAATATATGTATATAATATATATGTTTTCCATTTTTAGATATTTTTTGACATGTTTTTTCTCCATTTTTTGGGACGCTTCGTCCCCGTGCACATCCTTCCTGCCAGGCGCAAGGGCTGGCCGTGATGGGCGAGAGCCAGAAGAGCCTGTCGAGTGTGGGATTGTTGTCCTCCCTGGCGACTTGGGCCATGTCTCGTTGTGGCAGATGGTGATACTTATTGGATATGGGTATGGATCAATACCTATTAATACTATTTTTAGGGGGATGAACATCCACTTACCAGCTATTTTGATGTTCACCAGGGGTACAAGGTTTTGACACACTGCCATATTAGGATCTGATATTATGGTATATTATTGATATATGATGTTATTGGATATCAATAGTTATTGGATATTAGGATAACTATCACCATCCAAGAACTATAATATCCCATATCCAATGTTATATGAGGTATGACTATCAATGTTATGGGATAGTTATTGAATGGTGATAGTTATTATAACATTGATAGTCATACTTCATATATCCTAGTATATGTTGATAGATGGTGATCATTTCAGTGTCATTGGTAAACACTATCACCATCTATGGCTTATCATTGGACATGCGATGTCTATAGTTATCAATCTACAGTTGATGTTGATGTTATCGTGATAGTTATGATAGTATCATTGGAATGGTTTATGATGTAAAAACCATGGTAACCCGTAGATTTTGCCATCAACCAATCCATTGATATTAGGATGGTGCTAGGTATTATAAAATTGATAATTATAGCCTCGCTAATATGTGTTGATAGATGGTGATTATAGATGATATCTCCATTAAAAAGGATATTATGTATAGGATATCGTCTAGACATAGACTATTGACTATCACTATATCAGAAAACAAAAGACGTGTGACATATCATAGACTATCAGACTACACTATATTAATTGACATATATATATATCATTAGTATATCATGGTACGTTGATGGTGATAATGGTGATGGCGATGATGATGAGGATCCCAATAGCTGGATGGTTTCCTAAATGGAAAATTGGATGATTTAGGGGTAGCCTATTGGATTGGAAACCTCCAAGTGGCGGTATTGCTGGTGGTTGTGATGGTGACATGGCGACTCTGAGATCTATGAGGATGTCCTAAAATGATGGCGGATGAAAATCGAGGACGGGTCTGCAGAGATAATCTCAGGTCGTGAGACTGGAGTACGGCCAATTTCTACGAGAGGCAGGATCAAAGCGGGAGTATGATTTACCAAAGTCAAAAGGGCTCCTTTTGGTTGATGTTTGTAACAACTTTGAAAAACCAAAAGGAAACAATTCGATTCAATGATGGTAGGAATCCGAGTGAGTCAACCATGGTGTGAATCGTACACTGTTTTCGGCAGCACTCCTTTGTTGGCAATGTTGGCTGCGTCATTTTTTATTGCAGAAGCCATTGTCAACACTATTTGGTATTAGAATTGAGAGAAAAATGAAGCAGATCATGATTTATCATAGAGCCTCAATGAGCCATACCATCAGTCTTGGCAGCATTTTGTGAAACTATAGAACCCCCAGACAACAGACCAGTCCACCACTCCTTCAAAATTATGCTGGCAGATTTTGCAGCAGAGTTGTTTTCACTCTGCGTTCATTCCTTACTAACATGTTCCTAGTTGTTCTGGGGAGTGGTGGATAAAGCCACCGCGACCAATGTTTCTCTGTGGGATGCTTCAAATTCTGTTAAGGTCAGGTTGGGGCTTTGCCATTGTATACTAATGCTGAACAAGAAGTCCCAAATTGTGTTGGTGAATCTTTTTTGCATCCTCATGTTAGACCCTTAGCAATATTTGTTGGGTAGGTCAACGGTGTTTTTGTATTCTAATGGGGTAAGATGATGTTATTGTATATGCATGTCGTATTTGTATAGCTATTATGTTGTGTGATTAGCATCTGAGATGAGCCATGGATAGCCATGGTATATATCCCAAGTAATTATCCACCCCCAGCTTTGCCCATGGCCGATGGTTTTCCAAAGTGCAAGGTGCCACCGGCTCCCCGCTTGAGGCCGCAGATGGTGGCAGGATGGACAGTATTGTGGGTGTGTTTTCAAATGGTTGTTCCTCCCGCCAAAAAAATGTGCATATGATTGTATATGTCTGTGTGTGTACGGTATGTGTGCTGTATATGTACATACATGTATCTGGAATTTTAGATCATCGATCATCTACCTTTGATGTATACTATATTATACATATATATATAGGATGCTGCACAAAGGCTAAAAACCTAGGGCTGGAGCGCCTGGGTTTAGCCCACAGATGGCTGTGGGCTGTACTCCAAAAACGTCACACACGGGTTTTAAGGATCTGATGAAAAAAGCTCAAGCACCGGTATTCATCCAATGAGAGTTTTTGTGTTTTTATTTTGGAAGAGCTTTGCCAAACGTCAAGCTCAGGGGTTTCATCCAAAGTTGGATTTTCAACATGAGAGTCAGTGAAAGGCTGGGGTCACTGGTTTTTATCCAGAAACATTTTTTCCAAAGAACTCAGCAGCTATCCAGGGGGAACTTCAGCTCACAGG
>Ga0126342_10008286_pt1:0-17500 | contig 18613 bp, 17 predicted proteins | sample Cyp1metagenome_FD_92528 | JGI IMG/M metagenome (GOLD analysis project Ga0126342, IMG submission 92528) | Coral microbial communities from Lord Howe Island, Old Settlement Bay, Australia - Cyphastrea 1 metagenome | ecosystem: Host-associated > Invertebrates > Cnidaria > Coral ...
CCCATAGAAAAGTCCCATATGATAGATATTCCCATAGATATTCCCATAGAATCCTAGCAGATCCCATAGAAAAGTCCCATATGATAGATATTCCCATAGATATTCCCATAGAATCCTAGCAAACCCCATAGAAAAGTCTATGAACTCCCGCGAAAAGTCGCTGGTTCCCAGCTCCTCCGTGACCCGTAGGCTCCGATGGACTGGGATGGCCCGCTGGAAGTCCGAGTCCTGACTGATGCGTGGGGATAGAAACCGGGGTCTCTCTAGGGGGAATCAATCTATGGGATGAATGATTTATAGTATATATATATATTATATATATATATTATATTAGATATATATAACTATAGTACATATAAATAGAAATGATAAATAGAATAGATGGGATTCGACACAATCTATGACATCTCATGATATCTTTTTGTGTTATATATATATATATATATCCATCTCTGATAGTGAAAAAATAAATCTGGTACACTCCGAAGCGATAGAGTTGACATAGATTTAAGTGATGATAAAGTTATACCAAAAAGTGGAACAATGGGTGCAATTGCAATTCATGGTATTTCTCGACCTACTGTGCAGGTCACTTATGTATAGTCAGCAAGCTATGGAAAACCCACAAAGAGATGTTCAAAAGTTGAACAGCTGGAAATGATGTGGAAAACATCGTCGAAAGTCCTCCTGGAAACACGTGCCGGCATCGAAAAATGGGACCGCTAGAGGAAAAAAAAATACATCTGGTATCTGATAAAGAACTTGTAACCACTGGGTAGGACATATATGAGCACATGTATCTGCATATCATTGCATAGGTTGGTGGTTCAACCCCTCTGAAAAATATTAGTCAATGGTAAGGATTATCCCATATATTAATATATATTATGGAAAATAAAAGTCATGTTTGCAACCAGTTGTAATATATATATATATACTGTAGCACATATCATCACATAACAAAGAATGTTCAGACACGACGTATCCAACATGTCAACGGCTGTTGTTTTCGCAACGGATATGTTGTTTTCGCCACTGGCCGTAAAAGGGGGATGCTCATCCCGGCGTGCGGAGCCACATCATTTGCTAAGTAAAAACCCGATTTTACCCAATTGGGGGGTCAATGATTCTCATGACTCTTAGATACCTTGCAAGAAGGTCGATTTTTTGTTCCATGAAATGATCCATGTTCGAAAACAGAAACCATGAAAAACTGGGCAACCAACATTGAGTCAATTTCGAGCCATTAATACCATCCCCTCCCAGTGAAGGCCTTACAGATCTTGATCATGGTGCTGCTGTACAATGAAAACCTTGGCTGATGCTCCGACCAAGCGTTGACCAACGGAACGATTATGAAATGCGATGAAGTTTTTTTTTTATAAATAAAAGATAATGAAAGTATCACTTGAAAATTGAAACCCCAAATCCAAAACCGCTTTGGCTCATCCATTTGGAGACAAACCGAGCTGAAAAGCATTGACGTGGACAATCACCTTTCTGAATAGCTGAATCATCGATTTCTATGGGTCATGGCTTCCATAATCTTCCAGTCTATCCATATCTTCCATCGTCATCTTTCATTCCCAATGGCTAACCCCCGAAGAAAATCCCCAATCCAGGCAGCGTGTAGGTCGATCCGTCAACACTTCTCACCTCAATGGGATCCTGTGTCGTGGGCGACTAAGATGTGTTGGGATGGTGATTATTAAACCTATTGACGTTTGGGTTTCCGTGGAATATATCTAATATTATATATACCTAGTATTCTATAGTTAGATGGATTCCTAATCCAACATACAGGCGATTTGCCCTCGAATCAAACATGGCAATGGAAAATCCATGAAATTCCATGCTCTATTGATGATTTCCCATTAGAATGCCAATTTATTGGGGATTTCCCATTGCCATGCTTGATTGCAGAAGGGTAACAACCCGAAGCACCAATAAGGTAGTTGGAGCTTTTGCGAAAAAAAATCATGGCAAATCTGTAGTCCTTCATCCCTGAGGTTCAGAATCCGATCACAAACCTACACTACATCCCAAAATCTACGAGTAGTTGGTCATTACACCAAAATAGCAGCCCTCAAAACGATAGAAAGGACATTATATGACATTATCACTATTTTGTAAACGGATGCTACTTTTCTGCGTCTTTTTGGGGCATGCTATTACCCTGCATCTTGTTTAAGCTGGTTAGTAGTATATAACTGACATTAAAAAAGCACTTTAGATCACGTTAGTATATCTCCATCAAAATAGCAAAATATTAAGTTGTACTAAAGTGCCCATCCAGTTGGTTCAACTCAACAACTTGATGGTCTTGAACCTAGTAACATTGATGGTGAAACCACTATTCCCCAGGATCCAGTCCTTCTTTTTTTTCTTCGCCGTTTCGATCCTTCCCATTTTCAGGCGGGCGAGTCTCCTGGCTTGACGAAACATGGCTGAAACAACCCATTCCGAACCATTGTGACCTGAGAGTGGATAAAGTTTCGTCTCAGCAAATACCTGGGTTTTAATGTGTCTGGGATTCCCAAGCCGGATTTTTTTTTCCACCCATCCTGAATCTGGCAAGGCAACTAAGTTGTAACTAGTTAGGGAACGGCGCTGAGAGGCGCCTGGTTTTTTTAAGGGGTTTTGCGTGCACTTCCCAATGTAACTGCGCATGCGGCCTTGCACGCCTGTTTTTTCACTTATCAAAACTACTTCAAACATGGAACAATTTCAGCGTAACATAAACATGAGCGTTGACATCCCACCCCACCCTACCCCATGATCAACGTAACATCATCAGCGTAACATGAACATGAACGTTAACATCCCACCCTACCCCACCCCACCCCATCATCAAACAAAAACAGGAAAACGAAAAAAAAAGACAACAAAACACCCAGGCGCCCTGCAGCGCCCATGGCAGCTAGTCATGTAGCGACTCTACCCTCCACTGAAACCGTAGGAAACTGAGTTCACTGAGTTCACTGATTCCCTTTCACATCTTCGGTCTAGTGCAAGAAATCAACAAATGAAACCATTTCACCATAGAATTTGCTGTGATTTTCCATGAAAATATGACAATTTTTCATAAACCAACATAGTTATGGAAACTATGACCATTGGTAAACTATGGAAAGATATACGAAACATGGCACAACCACGAGAAAAATGACGCATCTTTTCAGACCCCGGGATTCAGGTTTTGGCTCAATGCAGTGGATCGAAATTTGGTGAACGTCACAAGAACAGAACCGTCCTTTGAGGGATCCTAATATACCAACATGTTGCGGTATTCTGGTTTTGATGCCTAGATTCCTAGATCAGCAATAGTTGATCCAGAGGAAAAATCATCTTGACAAATACCTGTAATTACATTACAGTTTCATCATCAACACACATTCTCATAGGCTTATTTCTTGACACCATCAAGTTGCATATTGTTGCTATGTTGCTATGCCCACCCTCCAGGTGAGTTTCCATTCGTGGATCGATGATCACAAACATGGCCAAGTTCATCATGATATTCATCCGTATGCATATGTTTTTTGATATCCCATGAGATTCCCATTAATGATTCATGAAAAAAAAATATATAATGTCCCCATTCATATTCCGTTCATATGCCATGAATATCCTGGATATTCATATTCCATGTTCACAATCATCCCGGTTCGGGCGCAGGGCTGCAACACCCATGGCTATGATTTGACCCGGCGGCTTGCGCCGCCAGCCTGGCTATTCCCACTAAGGTCAACCCTGGATTAATAAACCCCGTTTAGGGTTGTTTAATTGGGGGGATCCCATTTAAGTATCATATTGTGACTATTTGGAAGGTACCCACAATTAATAAACCATGGTTTATTAATCCGGAGTTGGCATTATAACTGATTGGAGGTGCAATTTCACCATCTTGAAAAATGATGGAGTTCGTCACTGGGAAGGATGGCATCCCTTTTTTTATGAAATGGACAATAATGGCGCCATGTTTGAAACCAGCAACCAGATAAATTACTGTGTATCCCCATAAGATTCCATGTCCCCCAGTCATATTCCATGAAAATATCCCCTATGATAGCCTATGACTATTCCATACTTACTCCTGTGAATATCCTGATGTATCCAGTTATATCACAAGCTCCGATATACTATCATTATCAATAGATATGATCCATCTATCCATCTCAAATGGATTCATAGATGGTCTACTAAGTCGAGTCTACAATAGATAGATGACTCATGATGACTCTATAGATATCCCATGACGGATCCATGGTGCTGGTATATATGGTAACATGGATCCCATCAATATACCCCAGTCATGTTAGCATATATACCAGCACCATGGATCCGTCATGGGTATGGATACCACCATAGATACACCATGAATATCCGCATTGCTTCCAGGCCATGGCTGCTGCTGCCATGGCTTCCCCCGTCCATGTCGTAGGATCTCTTGTGATTTCGTGGCCCAAGGGCACCTTGAAATTTCGAAACAGCGCTTCGAAACAGCGAAAGATCGAAAAATTGGACAGTTAGATACGCTTAATGGATGTTATATGGAAACTATTGGACACTGGGTACTTGGTGGTTCATCCCACTTACAAAGTAGCTTCATTCACCCCTGCAAGTGGGATTAAGATCAACCCTACTTATTCCACGAGAAAAACAAGGATATAACTACCTACTTTGCAAGTTGGATGACCAAGTAAGGAATTGTGACGAAAGCACCAGAACATACAAGGTGGTGCCCAGTTCGGAAACGCGAATTTGGTGAACATAACTCCAATAACTTGGGTTGATTAGGAGGATACAACTATACTTAACCGGGCTTACAACCGACTTATAACTGGGGGGCCACCCTGTAGGGGAGATTCAGTAGGCATCACCTCAAATCACTGCTGTCATGGAGCTTGTAAACTCATGGCATGGAAAGCCAGGATCCGCTCATCAAACAAGCAGTAGCTTGCCAAATGACAACATATGTTGGTCACCGCTCAGATATTTTGGTGTACACTAATCAAAAAAATCTAGAAGAGCAATTCATCACCTGCTTCGTAGGATTTTACTTTTCTACCTTTTTGGGGTTGCTATACAGCTGTACAAAAATCTATTGCATCCAAGGAAACGTAAGGGGTGAACCAAACCATGATGGTTGCCACAGGCCAATGGATCCGCATCCAAGTGGACGTCTCCGTTTTCATGGGGGTGTGGGCCAATACATTGCCATTAAAAAAAAAAAAACGAGTACCGGCAGGATTCATATCCCATTAATAACATTGATATCCCTATTAAACCATATTATAAATGGCCATCTTCCCTATGAAATCCCATTTTTTACAATTGTGATCAGCGATCAAATGGTGGGGTACTGGATGGGAATGCTACCCGATGTTCAGACAAAGCCAAGCCGTCCAGCCAATCTCAATGTTTTGGGTGGCAATTGGTCACGCATTGGTCACCCCAAAACAAGCTGGTTTATGGCTGAAAAGAACCAGAAAGAATCTGTGCGAAGGACCGAGCTGGGTCAATCAATTTCGCGATCAGATAGGCGATTCGTTGGAATCTCCATTGGGGATGGTTTTCTTCGCCTAAACTTGCGCAATCCAAAACCATACCTACCCCTCTGAAAAATATGACTTCGTCAGTTGGGATGATGAAGTTCCCAATATATGGAAAAAAATAAAATATTCCAATTTGTGAGGGATGGACAATACAAGGGTCGTGGTTTACACCAAACATAGCGTAATATAGCGCAGCGAGGTGACCCCGGACAGCTGGTCTGAGTCAGAACAGTCTTTGGCTAGCCCCAAAAAACACAAAAATTCTGAGTGGAATGTGACAAAATCCCCTAGAATAAAAACAGCTAAAAAGAAAGCCATGTACAACGGATCACCTGCCAAATTACCCCTCGAGATATCCGTCTCAACAAATTATAAAGAGGATAATTGTGTTGTTTTTTCTTGGTAAAATATGGTAAAATCATAATTCCCTAACCATATTTTACCATATTTTACCATCATAATTCCCTAACCTGAACATCTTCTAACCATCATTCCAGTGACGAAGGACGCCGTTTTTGGTCACTTGAAGTTCCATCCCCATGTGTCGATCAGCGTCACGCTGTGTCGGGTTGTGGAGGGGCTACAGCCAGTTTTGGATCGTTTAGGTAAAGGAACAAGTATATAAAATGTATATAAAATGTATATAAAATTAAAAAAAATATAAATGCATTTATATATATATATATATATAATTATATAAACGTGCATGGTTGAGACTGAACAAGGTCAAGTCTACCGTGATGGTGTAAACATGTAAACATGAGGACAGTATGGGTAGATACGAACAGGCGAATAGGACGTCCAAAAACATGCGACAAGAAGAAAAAACTCAAAATCACCATCTCCGATGCTACTGTAGTTATACAGTTATACTACTGCTAACCACTACAAGATCTACAAGATCTTGCAAGATACCCCAGTTGTTCAAGGTTCTGCCAAGAAACCATGAAGGTCTGATTGTGAATCTCCTCCATCTCAGGTCCAAAGTTCTGGAGATCGCGACGCTGCGGAGTGGGAGTCTGTCGTTTTTATGTCACTGGTTTAAGGTCCACTTATGTCACTTAAAAAAAGTAAAGGACTGGGGCAAACCTTGAACTCAAGCAGAATCTCCATGACCATCATGACCCAAAACAGAAGTGGAGCTGTGGAAGGAATGGGAGAGCTGAGTTTGTTGGAAGACCAAGAGCGACCAACATTTGCACATCCAAATGGGTTTGTAGAGAAATGGTGGATACCGCCAAGTGGGTATTTTCATGGGATTTGATTCTGCCAAGAACAAAAAACTCTTAATCCACCCAATTGAAAGGTTCATTCCCCGTTGATTGCGATTGGAATTCGTGTTATGTCCTGAAAAAAATCGACAACTCCTGCCCTTTGACAAATGTCAGGCACCTGTCGTGGTGCTGGTAAACAGATTTCCGGCACGTGTTGCTTCGACCTCAAGGTGGCCCAAGGTGATCGCATGGCCGGCATGAGATTAGGATACAATTTGGCGTTGAAAAAGGGCATAACACATTCATGACATGACATTGAGTAAAACCTGGTTGGTGGTTTTAACCATCTTGAAAAGTATGAAAGTCAATGGGAAGGATTATCCCATATATTATGGCAAATAAAAGCCATGTTTGAAACCACCAACCAGAAAAATACCGGTTGATCTTGGGGTCCCCCGTCAAAAAAAAGATGCTCGAGGTTTTAGATTGTTTGGCGGGTGACAGAAGCTGTAAGATTGCCAAAAGTTTCCTTTTTTGGGTGGGCACGTGTGCCAAGTATTATCTTGTCCTCTCTAAAGGACCCCAAATCCCAGGAGAATGAAGGGATACATAATCAATATCATAACAAGGCAAGAACCATCTAAAAAGGTTGGTTTAGATTTGGGATACCCAAAATCATCAATTTCTTCCGCAAAGCCATCGCCTGATTCATTGGGATATACACAAGGTTTTCCATCTGTTTGTTTCTGTCCAAATCTAATGTTGTCAGTCATGTAGTATACATATTTAATATTATATATGGGGGTGTCCTAAAATGGGGGATCCCAAAGATGGATGGTTTGTAATGGAACGCCCTATTAAAATTTATGATTTGGGGGTACCCCTATTTCAGGAAACCTCCATATGTATTATATACATAAAAATACCAGATTATGTCCCGGTAAAATCTGCATTTTAACAATATAGTTCACCATTGTTCACATTTCTCCCCTACTAAAGTTTAACCTCCCGTTCACCAGTCATTTTCCCATCATATAACCGCATTATAAATCATAACCCTATTCTACCCCCATAGAATGATTTGTTCTATATCCCAGTATTGTATTGGAAAACCCTCCAACTTCATGATTCATTGGTTAAATCCCTGTTGTGCAGGTGTCCGTCCGTTCAAATTGTTGCCATACCTCTCCATTATGGTTGGTTGTATCTCCAATTATATCCCGATATGTGGTGGATTTTTCCACAGCTCTACGGTTGATATTCCGTGATATTCCGTGGTTTCAGCCCCACCAAAACACCCCATATTGGTCGTGAGTTTCATGTTATCCCCAATGTTGTGTTGGAATCACTTTTTTTGTTGGTTAAATCATTTCGAATGCCATGAAATCCCTACTACTACGATCTCCCCATATATTTATTTATATGTTATTTTCTCGTATGAGGCTTAATTAAATCGATCTTAATCGACTAAGACAGACTAAGACGCCATTGTTATTGATTGTTCAATTAAGACAATACCCTTAGTCACAGTTATAAGGGGTGTCATAAATTATCATGGCTAAATCGGTTCAAATCGCATCGCATGGCTCAATTCAGTTCTTAGCCAGGTCTGAACCATTTGAGGCTCAGACACCAAACGCATACCCTTCAGCGCCGCTCGGTAGCAGAGTTCCTCGACGTGAAAAAAAATGGTTGTGCCTGAAAATCATGCCCAAAATTGCAAGTTTACTGAGAACATGATGATTGACCATCATTTCTTTGTTTTAAATATTATAACATGTAAATACCCCATTTTCAGACACAACCAAATGTTTTTTTCCAAACAAAGTTGGACATAGCCTCCACCAACAGTGGCCACCATCGCTGCTGGTAGTTGGGGCCTATGTCAACCGGATGTGCATCAGGTCGATCTTATATAGAACATGTTTGGTAGCTGTGATATGATACACTACGTTTTACATGAAATAACGTAATGTAAACCAACATATTCAAACACCACACAACATTTGAGAAAATTGTGATATTCAATATAAATGAGAAAAATAGGATGAAACATGTTTCTATTATATGATATACACCAATATGATATATTTTCGAGGGTACCTACACTGGAGGTACTGTACCATTACCATAGCCATCAGGGGTATATTACCTTAGCCCTCACATAGACCTTACGTATGGTAGGTAACTCCAATTTAGGTACCTGAAACGGCCACCCCAAAATCACCATTTTGATGGGTGGAACTGAAACCATCAAAAATGGAGTGGTTTATTATTGTTTTACCCACATTATACCCTTTTAATATCTGTTAATTTAACATAGCCACTGAAAATGGCCATAGAAAGTTCGTTGATTTACCCATTCAAGATGGTGATTTTGAATAGTTTTTTGTATGTTTACCAGAGGGTAATATCTGTTAATCTTGGTTCATCCTAAGTCAACCCATGTCTTGGGAAAAAATCCGCCCGCACCTTGAGCGGTATGGTCTCAGGCTCCACATCTAAGTGGCCTGACCATCAACCAGCAAAAGCCAATCCTTGGGAATCCAAACATCATGAATATATCATATATATCCCAAGGAAAATATTAACATAATGTATACATATATAACATTATATAGCATAATGAATATATAGATATACATATATATATATATGGATATATAACATAATGTATCCAATTATTTTATATATATGTATATATATCCCTATGAAAATGGGCTGATGACCATCCCAATATGGTTATACAATCTAATTTTTGACATGAACATGTTTGCGTTTGTGAAAAGGAGACAAAACCTGGAAAATTGATTTTAAAAAAAAATAGCGAGATAAACCAGGGGATTTTAAGGAATGATCCCAGCAACAACACCAGAAAACCTGCCAACCTGCCTTGAGGACTCATTCCGGATGCCGTAGACGTGCCTGGATGCTGGTGTGAAAAAGAGATTCTATAAAACCCGTGTGCAAAAATGTCATAGTCATCAAGATTCATCAAGATTCATCAAGGTTATATGGCTTATATATAGCTAAATTATATATATATATGTGTGTAAAATCCCTAAGTTGGGCTCACACAACTTTGATTGCCTGAAACCGCTCATGACCAAGCATGAGTCGAGAAATCCATTCAGCATAAAAGGGTGGTCCAATGTTTTTTACTGGTACCAGGGCCAACCACAAAAAGGACACTGATCTTATCGTCAACAAGGAATCAGTTTCCCAAGCTCGGGTTTTCACCCCACCAGTACCGAAATGACGTTCGAACGTTCCGTTCAGCACGGTGGCTACGGTGTAGTCAAGGTCTTTGCAAAATTTGGTTGTCATCTAAAGGTCCTACTGATCTATGGTCATTTGGGACAGCAATGGCAGAATGTTGGTGCCATCCCGAGGATTTTCCTCAAGCCGAAAAGCTATCTGCAGCACCAGCAATCAGTTACACGGCTGGGAAATACCCAGCCATGGCTCATGGCACATGCAAAAAATCATGGATGGCACCATGGGAAAATTCTCCACTACCAACGGCTTGTTACATCCATCGGGCATGGGGGTCTGCCATCGATCTTCCAGTTGGCTGTTGATACCCTGCTGATACGATGTTTCTATTGTTGGGATTTGCGGTACAAGTAACAACTTCTAAGTTTTGAAGGTTCAGAGCCACATGTTTTAAAGCATATGGCTAGACGCCATCCAAATCTCCGGTCACTTCAGTGTATTCACCATCAACCACGTAAAGCGTAGGAGACTTGGCCAGGTCACATCAGAAAAAACGTGTCTTCAGCCGTCCTCATCGAAGTTGATATTGGTTCTGTATCCTATCAACAATGCATTTGTCTTATCGTTCCAACTAATTCCATACTAATTGCTAATTGCGATTACTATCACTATTACTATTGGTTGTTTACTACTATATACTAAGTAATCCTGTTTCCCTGCTCAAGGTTCAACTTTTGCTGGGAGACATGGTAACCATCGCAAAAAAAACTCAAGATCTGATCTATATATATATACAGTAACCGCCACCAAGGAAAAAAAAACTCTGTCAGTTGCCCATGTTTTGGAAACGGATGTTGTTTTTCGATATTTTCTCTACTGTATTTTTTGGGGGGTGTTATGCTATACATACTCAATCCATCCAGTTGTCACTTGCGGATGGCCGGCCAGTGCCTTCGGATTCTATTCTCTCCATAACTTTCCTTGGAAACACAAGGGCCGCTTCTCAGTGTGCGAATTGATTCGGTAACCCCCCTAGGAATCTAGGATTACCCTCTGGTAAACTAACATAGCTATGGAAAATCACCATTTTTAATAGGTAAACCATCTATAAATGGGCCATTTTCCATGGCTATGTTAAATAACCAGAGGGTATCAACCACCAACAACCACAATATTTCGGGCTTTCAGCGGTGATGCCAAGGCCACCCTTTATGGCACTGACTACCCCAGTGGCAAACCACAACGACTACCTCCAGGCACCCCAAACCTTTTGTCCCTTCGTCCACGTTGATTTTATGCGCATGTTCTCCGCCAGGTATATACACATGTGACTCATATGTAGATGTATATGTGTGTATGTGTGTGTGTGCGTGCGTACGTGTATATGTATATATATATCATATCATATCATATCATATCATACCATATCATATCATGTCATATATATATATATCACATATATATAATTATATGTCATATGCATACATATATATATATATGTGCACACATATATATACATATATATGCATATATATTATATATACATATATCACATATGTAGTTATATATCATATATATATAAATAATAAATATACTGTACTGTATTGTACATGGCCCATGAATCTAGGTCCCCTTATCTTTGCATAGAAATTTGGCAACTTTGTAACAACCACGCAGCTGATCAGCCAAGCGGCTCAGTCTCTTGGGCTCTCTCTGCTTGATAGAAATCCTCCTGAACGTGGTTTTAAAAAAAGATGATGGTGGTATCAACTCAGATGTATAACGGGTTTGGCAACAATGTGAAAAATGGACAAAAAATGGTAAAAGTTTATGTAAAAGTCTACTTAAACTTCTCATGCCTTTCTGCTGATCATGCGTTTTATTGCCACCCATCGCATTAGCTGCAAACCAAATCATGGGCGCCACCAGTGACACCAGTTCATTACTGGCCAAAGTTATTTGCAGTACATAGATATTGAATCCTATGAATGGTGCAGTGCAAATAAGCAGATTATCAGCAGATTGAAAATAGTCCCTGTAGGCTACATAGATATGTACAAATGGACTCTCAATTTTCCTAGGGCTTGCAAATAGCAAGCGTACTCGCTTGTTAAGCTTTTTACCGACAGTGCGTCCATTGGATCTACCTTGGTTGCCATCAAACTGGCAGGGGGGGCGATCCTACCAATGGTTTGTTCAACATCTGGTTGCATTGCCATCATGACGCATGACGCATGCGTCCTCATTCTGTCTCTGCAACCGATCGATCAAGAGTAAGCTTGCTTCTACCCTTAGGTGTCTCATTTGTCGTGTTTATTCCCTTAGCTGTACCATTGCTGAACAGTATAGAATTAATATGAATTCATCAACTCCATCTGTGTTTTGCTGGACACGGACATCATCTGCACACGGACCTGACTCACCCACGCACCCACATCAGACTAACACACGCTCATATCTCTTACATGGTCTGTCTTGCAGCGGGGTGGATGGGGATGGTAATGTTCACTGACGCTCCCCAAACTGTTCTGTTGCTACTTGCATGTGTACTTGATGCGTCGCCAAACATAAATCACCTACGTAACCTAGAACTAGCATTCCTTTCCCTTGCAGCCCTTGCAATAGAAAAGTGGGTTGCCACATCACTTCGGAAGGTAGGTAGCTAGATGCAGCTAGATGGCTTGATTTGAAGTCCCCTCTACCAGAGGGAATGCGGGTGGGACGAAGAAAGCGAAGGAGATGCCATAAAAAGATGAGGAAACATGAGAAAAGACAAATCAAGGGCCAGATCATTTCCTGTGACGCCATCAAATTTATGTGTGTCAGATCTTCCTGCCACAAGCACGAGGCGGCCTACAGGTAGCTGAGAGAAGATTAGTGGCACAGTAACGATTCGTAGCGCAGAGAAGTAGCTCAGTGAAGAGATAAACTCAGACAAGAGATAGCTCAAAAAAGAGAAATACAAAGAAAATCTGATTACAGTACTGACTGGTTCTTGCACATGGAACTTACAACGTGTAAGCGCGTGCACAGGCAAGAACAAAACGCGTGTACATGTGAGGCAACGACCCCAATGGACCTTACATGATGTGACTAACCCTACCAGGCATTCCCCAAGAAGATTCTCCCGATTGTTTGCTCAGTTCTATCACCTATTTGTCTGGGCCCAATCCCCTAATTTCAATGCTTAAAAAACTGCATGTGTTGCTGTAAGTATTGCTCTGCTTTATGGGTGTTGCGCACTTCCCAGTCAGTGGGGATTGTGGTGTTTTGACAAACCTGTGCAGATCGGGAAATCGGCTGCACGAATCCCAACCGTAAAACATGGCCGCAGAAAGATCCGAGTCTATACGTTCCATCATTCCAGCTTGAGTGGTGCATCCTAGTTAGTATTAGTAGGCGGGTGAAAAGAAATATTGTACCCCAGTTAGATATGGAATATTCCAGTTATATGTATGTATATATATATATATATATTAATGGTTATAAACCGTTTAGTAACTGGGACGCACATCCAAGTAGCCCAAAGAAACTGTACATAATCGTAGTGATGATTGATGCTAAACAGGTTCCTTTTATACTACTTTCTGCAAAAATTCCTAGGACTGCTATTTGTCCACCAGACGAAGAACGTCGAAGAACGCCACCCAGTCCGAAACTCGCTCCTGCTGTTTGTTCCACCAGACGAGCTTTGGCTTGTCCGTACTGCAGCATATTGAAAAACAAATGGATGAACAAAAAAGGAGAATACCTATATAGCTTTATCTGAAATTGGGACAAACTAAAACCTCATGGTTCAGCAAACCCACTTACTGTTGGAAAGCCTTTTGTAGCCAACTGTTTCCCATTTTGTAGGGCTGCATTAGAGATTGTGGAAGTTTGACGAGGCAGTTACTACAGGGGACCCTTCCCCCAGTTCTGTTTGTTGGCGTACGAACCCAACGATAGATATATATATATATATACTGTATATATATATACTGTATATATATATACTGTATATATATATACTGTGTATATATATATCTACCAGAAATCCAAAAATTAGTGTAGTTACTGACTTATACATAAACAACCAACAGAAATCGGTTGTTTTGTCGCCTCAGACGCGCCATCAAACGATATGCGGTCACAGCAATGGATTGCACCAGGGAAGATCCACGGGTTTCCCCCATGGCGCTTTTACCCATCTGTTTAAGCTGCTTGGTGGTGCAATTTCACCATCTTGAAAAATGATGGAGTCCGTCAATGGGAAGGATATAATATATATATATTTTATATTATATATTATATATATTATATTATATTATATATATATTATATTATATATATATATGATGGAAAAAAAAAAATGTTCCAAACCACCAACCACTTTTTTCGGGTTTCCTGTAAATTTTCCCATCATCACACTGGATATCCAATGTCACCACTTTTAGGCAGCTTTCCCAGCACCCCCGTCTGTGACATGGGCCCCCTTCGACCATGGTTTGGGAGAAAAATTCATTGCCCCAGCCTTAACCATCATTACCCTCTGGTAAACTAACATTGATAACTATGGAAAACCACATTTTTTTTGGGAAAAGTCACTATAAATGGCCATTTTCAATAGCTATGTTAAATTACCAGAGTGTAAGAGCCTTGGTTGGCATTTCACTCAACATCCAGATCGAACACACCCGTTCTTTTGAGAAATGTCGCAATGGCAAATTCTACCATTGCGAAGTATTTTGGAATATTAAAAAAAAAATGACCAACCATTCACCCGCGTTTACCCAAAGATCTCCCGTTTTTTGGTGGTTCAATACCAATTGTGCTGCTGAGCCATGTTTACCCAGAAGCGTCTGCCGGCTCTGCCTTCTGACTTTTGTTGTCGTCCCGTTCTGGGTTCTTGATACTGTCCTTGGTATCTGAGGCCATAGCATGAGATGTTCACATCGTCGGCTTATACCATCTGGTTATGACTAACATAGCCATGGTATAGATGGCCCATAGAAATAGATGGTTTACCTATTAATAGCATGGTGATTTTCCATGGCTATGTTAGTCATAACCAGAGGGCAAAGAGACTCCTATTCTGCTTCCTGTCTCCCAGGCCCGATTCGATTCAGAGGTCATCTTCCAGCCACGCCGGAGAACTAGGCGCGATGGAGAGATACACTGAAAATGCTTCGTTGGATGGTTCGCTTGTAGTGAAAAATATCCAATCAACCATTCGCAACCATTCCAAACTCCAAGTTCATAAAAATCGCAACTCAACTCTCCTTGAATGGTGGAAGTTGGGACTGCGCGATTCATAGATTTTTCCCCAAACCATAATTTCAGAGACATTTTAAGTTCGTGCTATGGCTGCTATGGTGGTGAAGATGAGAGTCATCCCAGTCATCCCACAGTGAATGGGATTTTTTGTAGGATTCCCTTCGGCAGCTGAAACCATGGAGACCAGATAAGTGCAAGGTGCCCAAAAGTGAGTTATATTGCTGGGTTTACGACCCCCATGAAACTATCGATATATCATGATATATATATAATATATATATAGATATAATATATATATAATATATGTATATCATCTATCATGATATATCATGATATACTAGTAACTATCATAAACTCTGCTTCTTGGAGTGTCAAGCCCATCCGTTCAAAAAAAAAAACAGAAAAAAATGGTAAAAAGGTAGGGATTCACAGATATTTGGGACCGGGATGGGATTACAAAGCATCCCAGGGGGACTAGACCTGACAACTTCAGGCCCTTGTCTTAAAAAGAAGGGGCCTATTAGCGCGCCCCAGGAATCTTTTTTTTTGGTGGGATTTTCCCAACCCACCATTTATAGATGATGTGCTCATATTTTCCCAGCGAACTAAACGTCCGAGCCCCCGACTTGCAGCTGAAGGTGGGGCAGAAGCGATTGTCGAAAGGTTCATCCTCACGCGGTTTCGGGGTCAGCAGAGGCAAAGGGCTGAATCATCACAATAATATGTTTATATGTTAATAAAACACTATAAAACACAATATTATCACAACTACTGATGGTAATAATCAGTAAAGTGTATGATTAGTTCATAAAAACTAGAATGATCATCATCATCATCATCATCATCTCAATAACTATTATGTATCACGTAATGTTGTGGCTATTTTCAGTGAAGTGTATTATTAGTTGAATCACATATTAATGATCTAAAGCAACGAATTATTAGTATATCATAATCATGATAATAAATGGTAGCATTATTAATCTTAATCAACTACCACAATAATGATGACTATAGTACAATATAAGGATATTCAACAGTAATAATGATGCTTATTACAGCGTTAGTTTCATGATATTCAACAGTAATATGAATAGTAATGCTCAATAATGCTGAATAATCACAATACTGGGTAAATTGTAAGATTTCACTAATATGAAAAGTTCGGCTATTTTGGCATAGTTATCCCTTACCAACCATCATTCTAGTGAGGTCACGATGTGAGGTCGTTATAACTTACCCAGAGAATAGTAGTGAGTAAAGTCTAGTTATTATGCTAGTGATAATTAATGGTACTATTGGGTATATAATGTGCAGTTATAAGGATGGTATAATGGTGATATAAGATGGGAATATGATGAGAATGGTGGTCAAATTAAAATGTAGAGTCATAATGGTGGTATAAAGGGAAGAATGATAGTATAATGGTGATGTAATGATACACTAAATCGCGGTTATAATGATGGTATAATGGTGATATAATGGGAATATCATGGGAACTCAATGAGCAGGTGGCATGAAAATAAATAACTATTATTATTATAGTAATACTGAGGATTCAACAAAGATATTTCGCGATATTGTTGAGATCTAACCAACAAAATATGGGGACATTGCGGATAATGGAAAGTGATAATGTGGTAAATTGTAGTTACAATGGTGGTATGATGGGGACATAGTGGGAATATCATGGGGATACACTGGTGACACTATGGGAATGTTTTCTGGGATTTTTCATGATAATGTGGTAAACCCAGCTGTATTCCAGTACATCCCCATTATAGTTGGTTGTATCCGCCATGACGCCCATTCTTTCTGGGTAAATTATAATGTTTCACTAACCTGAATTAAGGCTATTTGGGGATGATTTCCCTTACTAACCATGATTCCAGGGTTCGGTCGCAGTGAGGTCGTTTTTCTATTTACCCAGATTCTTTGGATAAACCACTATTTTTGACAAATGGATGTGGGTCAAAATAGAAGACCTAGGGGACCACAGATGTTAGTCTAGTGTAGTATTAACCATCCAATTATTGGGGTACCTAATTTTGACCCATACCCAAATCATTATCTTCATTTTTGGTAAAGTCAGCCACGAGGTTGCCAACGCTCGTTGCCAACGCACGTCATTTTAGGGATTCCCCCACACTGGACGACCACTAGGTCATTCCAAACGAATACCCTTCGGTAATCAAGCATGGCAATGAAAATCCCCTACAAAGGAAGGGTGTTGATGGGAATATCACTTGGATTTGT
>Ga0126342_10008287_pt1 | contig 18613 bp, 18 predicted proteins | sample Cyp1metagenome_FD_92528 | JGI IMG/M metagenome (GOLD analysis project Ga0126342, IMG submission 92528) | Coral microbial communities from Lord Howe Island, Old Settlement Bay, Australia - Cyphastrea 1 metagenome | ecosystem: Host-associated > Invertebrates > Cnidaria > Coral ...
AGTCTTTCCAAGAAAAGAAATCTGCAAGGGGTCAGAGAAGGCGAACTCCCGCCAGCACCTGACAACAATGCCTGGCTCTTATTAGTGGCGCTTCCTAGGATTGGCCAACCCTCTACTCAGGCCGCCTTGCCGACGTACTTCCCGCCAGTGATGCTGATGCTCTGCCCCAACTCCATCGCGGCGAAGCGTTCGGTGATTACAAGAAGACACGACAAGTAAACCATGACCATAACCTGTGTGCTGATTGTTTCGACTAGAATGCGTCCCTGGTTTTTGCATTCCAAATTCATTGTTATTGTTCAGGGTTATTTTTTGTCGCTGTAACCCCTTTTGTAAAACCACAAAAAAACAGCAAACATTGCAAATTTCAGTCCGTCAGGATGGTGAGTTTTTGAGTGGTTTAATCGAACCCAGGATTCAACGGTATCCGTCGTGTGAGACACGCAAAAAAATAAATTGAACTCTTGGTGTTTTTGCGGTTTTGTTGTCTCCGGGATTCAGTTGTGCAAAAACAACAGGCAATTTGTTGGGCCGCAACTGGATGTAATCCCACCCAGTGAATTTTGCTATTTCAAACAACTATATTTTGAAGTGTCCAATTTCAATACGACATCGAAAACTTTGGAAAACGTCAAAAAAGTCAGAACATTGTTGTTTGTGTGCTCTGGTGGTGTCGTTCGTTTTTATTGGATGTCATTCAAACAAAAATAAACACGATGAAAAAAACACATTGCACCTTATATAGAGTCTTTGATTACGTTTACATCAATCCCATAAATCTGTCCATACGGTTTCTGTTCTTTGTCAGTGTTGTCCCCCCGAACACACCGCAGTGAAACAGAAACAACTTGCAATATTTTTGCGGAATACAATGCAGGATTCCATGTGATGTTTGTTTTTGGGCATAGCACCATGGCACCATGGGATGAATTGGATTTGGATGATTTGGTATTATGGTCAATGTTGAATTTACGGGCAAATTGGTCGTCTGAAGGACAACTGCACACACCGATCATTGATGGGGAATGCTACTTGTTATTGCCGTACTCTTCATTTTTGTAGATTTTGCGGTTTTGGTTTCATTAGTTTCCACAGTTTTCTGTTGACAACTGTTTTCAATGGGAGCTTCCATTGGTTGCAGCGAGTGCGTCACCAGCTGTTGCCTGAGTACATTGTGCGTTGGTCTCTTTGAAATTTATATTTGGATGCGAAAACGATTTCAGCACGAATTCCTTTGACTTCTGTGTTTGTTGAGGTCGGGATGATTCGAATAGCGTGATGACAAGGTTTGCGTCTTACGCGTTTGTGTGTCTGGGATTTTGTTGAAAACAACAGTGTTGATTTTTGGGTTTGCATTGCGCAGGTGCATGGACAGCCCATGGACTTCAAACAAATCCAACGTCATTACTGCGGAAGACTTGATCCTCGACAAACACTAATTTTTGTTTTGAAAACTGGAAAAAATATCACATGGCGTCAAGTGCATGGGATTTGCCAATAGTAGAACATGACAGCATGCGTCCTCACGCGTGCTTGAACTGAGGAATTTAGCCTTTGGCGCAATGCAACAAATCCAAGAAACCCAGGCACTTCGCGTCGATATTGCCGAATCCCCATGTTTCAAACATGTTGCCAATGTTGCCAGCATTGTCAACGTTGCCACTTTGTCAGGTTCATGCCATAGCGCCCCCTGCATTGGTTTGCAGATCTAGGAGACCATTGAGTCTGAAGAAAACCTCCAGAGGGGAAAAAAACGATTGAACATGCGATCAGGACGGCTGCATCCCCCAAAGCGCGACCAGAATCCAAGGTGCACGCAATTTTGTGTCCATGTGGGCAGATTGCACGGGTTGCGACCATTGGTTTCCCAGGAATTGGAAATGGAAAATATCGCCATGTTGCAGCTTTCCAATGGTGCTCTCTACGAGGTTGGAACTGCAGTTGATTTTATTTATTATGAAATAGAAACTGTTTTGCCTAGGGGCACCTGGAAGACTTCAAAGCACATGGCAGAGGGTTGCTTTGCTATGCAAGTGGTCGACTTCTCAGATTCCAATTTTGGCGTGGGTTTTTCATGGCTTTCAATCTTGGATGGGAAAACTCGCTGGTCAGACTACATACAAATGGTTTTCCAATATCTTTGCAGAACTGGAGGCAACAGATACGATGGAGACTTTGTTTTAGACCAAGCACATGGCTATGGTTGCTTTTTGTGGAAGGCGGGTAGGATGTCTTTCTGATGCGCCCTGAAGCGTGAAACCAGTTTGAAATATATTGATTGGCAGGACGGATCCATCTACGAGGGACAGTGGTCAAGGAATTTGCAGGCAAATGACATCAAATGACATTTGCTGAGGAATTGATTTGAACTGAAGAATTCATGCTTTGGGTCGAATCGCTTGTTCCGTCTGGGCTGTGTAGATCGCTGCACTTTTTTTGCTCTTGCAAGCTGCTGCAAGCTCATCAAAGGCACGTATCCTCTCGCAGGAGCTACTTTAGAGGGCATTGGTAAGACAAGATTTGTATACATTTGTGGCATCAACGTCAATTCACAAGGGTCTGAGATACCACACGGAAACATTATGAAACATTGCACCGTCATGGCATGGCCACGGCCTTGAGTTCATTTCTCCGATGGTGGCAGCTTTGCCGCTGGAAGCTTTGTTGCTCTCGGCGGTGGAGAGCAACCATTCATGTCAAGGCCAACTCATGCCATGGTTATCGATATCAAAACTGGAAAATGCTGATGCAATGAACATTTTGCCATGAAAACAGTATTAGGGATTCTATTATATTCTATTATATTGTATTATATTCTATTATTTCTATTATATATATTCTATTATTTCTATTAATTCGTTTTTTTCCTATTATTTTTGTTATATTATATATTATATTCTATTAAATTACATTCAAGAATATTCCATTCTATTATATTCTATTATATTCTATGCACAAACCGAACCTATTGTCGATATTGTTTCGGATATCTTAGCCGTTGAACGCTTTCACTTGCAATTAGTTCAGGTATCTCCTGGATCGCCGTCGAGCACATTGCCAGTGCCAGCTGGTTCAATTCCTGGCGTCACCCGAGTTATGACAATACATGAGGGGAAGGTCTATGCAACTGAGCTTCCAAAAGATGCAACATATCCCCATGCAATGAGAGTGACCTTCGAAAACTTTAATCTGTTTTGCAAGGCCGAGAACAAGAGATCTATTGCGCTGCGAGCTTTAGTTCCAGGCGATGCCATACCAGGTGTGTCAAATACATATGCACGTGGGGAGTCACTGGTTGAGATCAAAGTTCCGAAGAATGCAAAACCTGGAGATACGCTGATCATCAACGCAAATCGACCGCAAGAGTCGCAGGTTCACTCCTTGAGTTTGGCAAAGACAGCAAAGGCAGCCAATCTAACGGTGGAACCAGATGAAGACATTCGACGACATGATTTTATGCAGCAACGCCTGAAAGAAAATGGAGGTACATGGAATCCAAAGATCGAGAGAGCCAGCACTGATCGATTGATTGTGCCTGGAATTGTGGCTACTGAGCCCATCTCCAAAGGTGAGGTCCTGGTGAGGTGTCCTCCAGAGTTATTTATTTCCTCAGAAGCAGTTCGGCAGATGGCCCCTGCATATGCAATTCTCGCTGCAGAAGCAGCGAACGAATTAACTTTTGATCGTGGAAATGTTGACTGGGCGCTTCAAGCAACTTTTCTGGCCAGCATGATGGCAGCTGCCGAAGATGCCAGAATAAAGGGTCCGAGCATCCCAGAAGCGAAGAGAGAGGTTTGGGAAGCCTTTCTGCAAGTTCTCCTTTGCGAGACCTTTACGCAACATCCCTACAGGCTTGCAGCAGAAGACCCTGCAGCCTTCAAGTCTTCATTATTGCCATCGTGTGAAGCTGATTTGATTGAATATTTGGCCTGGACGGTGTTGCAATGGTATGACATACTCACTTCTCACTCTTCCTACGCCGCTTCAAGCGCGTCCCTCCAATTTTCAGCAGAGCAGTTTCTTCGAGCTTGGCTTCTGGTGACAACTCGTGCTTTTGATGTAGATGGCACACGCACGACACTGGTGCCGGGCCTTGACTCTTTCAATCATGATCCTTCTCGGGCCTCTGCGCGCGCTGCTGCAGATGGGAGAGGGGGTCTTTACATCGTCGCAACTCGAGACATCGAAGCTGCTGAGGAGGTCTTTCTCCTGTATCAACAGTTTTCAAACTCAGAGCTCTATAGGAAATACGGCTTTACATTGCCTATGGAAGTCTCTTGGCCTGGGTCCAACTCGTCTAAATAGATAAATTGAATAAATAGATTTGAGCAAGCAGAGAAACATGTATAATTTTGTTGCATAAGACTCATAAGATACATGTTCATAGTATCCATACACACTTTCAAGCGACCAGTCATACTACATTGCTATGTTGGGACATACAATACAATATCTGGGCTGGTGAAGACCATTAAAGAGATGGGAATAGTGAAATGCTGGAGATTGCTCGCCTTGTTGCAGCTTTCCTGTGGACATCACCGACAGAGGTTGACAGCTACAAAATCAGGAAGGCTTTTCTCCAGTAAAAACAACGATAACGAGGTGAATCAAAGTGCCCAACGCAGGACTTCTCAATCCGATTCGTAGATCGAACAGGTTTTTTTTGATATTTGGATGAGGCATCACACGATAAAAACCACTTGACACAGAAACAATCATGACATCACACCATAAAAACGAAGGGAACTATCACAGCACTTCTCGCTGAGGCAATGAAGCACCAAAGCTTCACCGTGTTACCCAGCAGAGTTCGCTTCTTGCTGCTGAAGTATTTGCCAGTGAGCCATGCTGGACTACTCATTGAATTCCACAGTGCCATGCTGCATCCAACACTGGTTGCTGCCATCAAGGCCATGGATGTCAGTGCATTCGTGGTTCGACATTCAACGATAGAACCATTAGGAACGACATGGAACGACTAGGTAATACAATAGGTAATACAATAGGTAATACTGCAACAGCAAATTTCAGAACACTTTCAGGCCTGCGCCGCCAACGGCAAGAACTACATCAATTTCCTGCGTGAATTGCTGCAGTTCTTTGCGGAAGCTTATGAGCGCGACCCTGAAATGCAGGCCGAGTGTTTATCAAACTGGGTTTTGAGTACTGGCCGTGTTCCGTGTGTTGTCTTTCTTCCAGGATGCGATGCGATCAAAGACAGCCACGGAAGATTTGCTTCGCGTGAAGTTGAGTTATTCCGTTGCAGATGGTAAAGTTTCATTTTTTTAAATCATCTTTATGTGCTTTGGTAGGAACACAAAGACGCCAAGTTACAGCAAAACTATCAGTTGCTGCGTAGCTTTGGCACAGCAGTGTCACTGCGAAACCAAGGTGAGTATCGGTGCCTGCAAAGGTATTTGAAGAGCCTGGATGATCCAACAAATGACTTGAGCGCAATGCTGCACAGAGTAGCCGAGGAAAATGACATTTGCCCCGGTCTTTGCATACCTTATGGTCAAGCCTGCCTTTTGCTTGGACATGTCTGGAACCATGTCTGCATTTGCTGATGCGTGTGCCGTGCTGGTTGTAATGTTACCTGTTACCCCTGGACAGGATGGGATCGGCAAAGAAATTTGGAGTGATGGATCTGGCTTTGAAGGTTCCTTCAGGCCGTGTTCATGGAATTCTTCTTGTGAAACCTACAGTATGAACGCTGGCTAAGAATTCATGGAGCATGGAGAGTTCTGGTCCGCACTTGCTTTTGAACCGCCCAGGGAAGGGAAAAAGAGTGGTGTCGGCAAGGCAGTGCTCAAGATCCCATGAATTTGCTGTTTTAGATGCCTTGAAACCAAACAACCAGATAGAAACGGATAGGAACGGAGACAGAACTCGATGCAAATCAGTAGATTCAACACATAATGCTTGAGGTCTTGCCAGAAGCCTTTGACGTTTGCGAAACTGATGCGTCAGGTGTGGTGGCCAGAGGGCTGCTATGAAGGTGATATTGATGGCGGCGAATTGGAAGGACAAGGCTTCACTAAGTTGAACATAGTCCATCTAATTGGAGATTTGCACTTTGAATGTAGTCCTTGTTGTCTTGCACTTGCAGGTACTTTGACCTGGAAAGACGGCACTTCCTACTGTGGGGGTTGGGTCTGATGCTGAGTCAAGACAACTTTGGGGTTGGGATCTTCCTCTGACGTGACCAAGGTGAAAAGCCAAAAGTCAGGAAAGGGTGTGATGAAATGGCCAGATGGGCGCTGGCACAAAGGCACCTATTTCAAGGAGGGCACTACAGAATCGGGTGCATTTGTTTGTTTGCTACCTGTGTTTGGTCGCTCTTGGAGTATCTGATGGAGCAGGACAAACGGCATGGCCGAGGCTGCCTTGCTTGGTGCTGACCCTAATGCAGTTTTCTCAAGTAGACATGTATTGATCAAAAAAGCAACAGGTCCACCCCTACATAGCTCGTTCTTTGCAGATCTTTGTGGCAAAAGGATGTCTTCCAGGTTGTATCAATCGATCTCACCTGTGTCACCTGTGTTTCAGAAGCGTTTCAGAACCGTTACCCAGATCTCCATGGATTGATCTGCAGTTTGACGCCCACTTTCTACATTGTTTTCCGGCCATTGTCATTGTGAGGCCTGATGGCCGGCAATACTGTGGAGAGCCAGAACTGCTCAGAACTGCGATACGACGGTGTCGTCACTACTTGCTGAGTTTTTGAGTTTGGAGGGAGCAAATTCTGCATCTCCCAGGGATGTCCCTGTGCCAAGTTAAAATGAACCACATATTGGGAAGGCTAGTCGCACAGGGTCAATGAAGTGGACAGTGGACCACGGCAGAAGTGGCGAAAGTGGCTCATTTTGCCAGTCGCTGCAACTCAGGTTCCTAGATGGCAAGCAACATGGCTTCGGGTGTAACTTGGCAGCAGAGGTTTGAACGTGCGATGTGCTTAACGTCTTCGATCAACCTTTTCGCAAGACTTTTCCCACCATTCTGAAGATTTCCCAACCGTTTCGCATGCCAAATATCCAGGTGTTTTGCACCGAAGTGGGACCGTCCGCGAGGGCTCATATCTCAGACGGCTCATGGATCACTGGATCACTGCTGTCTCCGCAACTTTTGGGCAGACTGAGGGGAGTGGCGCTGTGGCAAGCGCCTTCGTTGGTTGTCTGAGGCAGCCTGCTTATGGGAAGTGACTAGTGACTAGTACAACAAGTATACAATAATTATATTGGTTCTTATATGAATTGTCCACTCATATATTATTCTTAAATGTATATTCTTCTTCCATCAGTGTCCTTCCGTCTACACACGTCCATCCCTTCCAGTTCATTCCGATGCTACTTGCAAGGAAAGGACGCCAGCACATGAGGACGGTTTCGAACTCTCCGATCCCAAACCTTTCTGTGTTGAATTCAGTGGCTGATTCTTCTTGATGCAATTAGCCGGTGACCCGGTCACACTTTGTTCTTGGGGAAGCTCATTGAGTTATTCCAAGAGATAGGTCACAGGATTTCAGAGGTACAAAGATACCTCTAAGAATCTAAGCAAACGCTACTGTTGCCAAAGATGCATCAGCACTTCCATTTGAATGTAGTTCAGATAGTTCAGTTTGAGCGTGAAATCTGAATACGCAGCTGAGCACGCGAAAAGAGTGTTGTGCAAAGTGCTGATAGTTCCTCCCTGTACCATGGATTGCCTTAGCTTCATAACTCTTACAGACAGGGTCTGACACCAATCTGAGTGTCTGCTGGAAAGTTTGCAGGCTAAGCTCAAACTCACATATTCATACATAGTCATTATTTTGGAGCTCACTTGAAAATGTTGTGATAATTTGTTACGATGTGTTACGGTTTCACTCTTTTCAGCTTGCTTTGCGTTTCGCGAAACACCCTTCTGCTTCTTTCTACGCCATGGCAGCGGGGTTTCGAAAGTTGCGCAGCGGATTCGATTTGTCTTTTGAAGACACTGGAAGAGTGAAGGAACCACAGATGGTTGCGGACAAAATGTGGATCTATAGAGCCCAATTTCTCCCCGAATCACTGATCATGAAGTTATAATGGAACATATTATGGAACAAATGGGACCCTGCTCAACTCAGAAGATGCCATGTCGGAAGCAGCAGCCATGAGATGCAGGTGCATACACCATGGGCTCAATCCAAGGTTCTCATGCAATCTATGCGTTCCGAATTGCCACACATGTTCGGATTGTTCTCCGGTATTGTGATAGAACGTGAGGTACAGTGCGCACTGTATTGATGTGATTCGATGCACTTCTGGACTGTGTTGATCCTTGGCAGTTTCAGAGATTGTTTCTGCAGTTTGCTGCCCACTGAGCAAAGCATTTGGCAGGTGCACCGCAGGTGGTGTATACCTCCTCTCCATACAGTGACTAGTGAGTGAATGCAGATCTGGTTGACTTCTAGGCTGATCTTCAACTGAATATCCAGGCATCCAGGCAGGTTTTTTTTTCCCTCATTGAGTTCCATGGAGTTCCACCTGCGGAGTCATCAACCACGATCCAACAAAGAAGTGGATCATGTGAAAGTTTACCATTTCTCTCTCGGTATGCTTCTGGCAAAAAGTCACAAGCGTACTGATTTTGCGCGCTTGCAAACTCAGTGCTCAAACAATTTGTTGAAGGACATAGTGCGTTTTTTGGAGGCATTTCTCCATTCGTTCTAGGTTGAGGTGGCTTGTCAAGCATTCGAATGCATAGAATGAAGGCTTCGTGTTGATTTCCCACGGTTTGCCTTTTTTTGCTGGACCTTTCGTATTGATCACTTTGTGGATGTGTCTGGATGTGGCAATTTGAGATTGAACAACATTTATATACATGTTTTTTTTTTGTACGAACGAGACTCAAGACAGACTCTTCATTGAATGACTGTTTGACATTTTAGTTCAGAAATGTGGGCCAGCAACTATGTACCACAATTGGTGTCTCAAAGTTAGCTTCACAACAGTAAGAGACCTTGCACATGTTTCAAGGTTGAGCAGGACATACCAAACTGGTATGAGTTTAAGACAACGAGACTCTTCAGCTTGCCTGCGCGTGCACGAATAGTACACCTTTCAACACATGCAGGATCGAACGCAGCCATGGCTGTGTTGTTTTTGGTCACCACTGCTGTGGTGGCCTTCAACACATTGTGACCTTTCTTGACAACCCTGCATTTCTGTTGTAAGAGTCTATCATGTTCTATGTCCACTTTGGTTTTGTGATGACGGGAAACTTGTGAACATGCTTAAACTTGCATTTTCTAGAACATGTGATTTAGGCACATACACACACACACACTTCGCACTCTTCACTCACAGTCTGCTTGATTTTGGAGGACAGGCTTGTTGTTTCGAGCTTTAAGACATTGGCAAATTCAGCGCTCCCCTCTCTCTCTCTCTCTAGCCTTGAGTTGCAGGTACTTCAAACGCATGCTGAACTGCTACAAAAGTGAGAGTGAGCAGACTACTCAGGTCCTGGGCGGCGACGAACCATTTGCCTTTGACTTTTCATCGTAGTTTGCCGCTTGCATTTTGTTGATCATGCCGGTGGAGTTTGAGTAGGCTGAACTGTAGGGCAGGCATACCATATCTCAAAGGTCGACAGCTCCCAAACTGTGTTGTGACTCGGGAGCAAATGATTGCCGGGCAATTGGACAGTTGTAGATTGTAGATGCACATTTTCCAGACTTTTGGCAATTCCGTACTTCTATTGAGTCATTGAACATGATTAAACTCTACTTGGGACAGTCACGAATTGCGTCAGTTCTTTACCCTACCATTGACATTTTATCCCACAGCAGCCGCAGCGCATTGGATTACCCTTCCACTGATGACCATTTGGGCACGCGGCATGCGAGTTTCGCTTTGCTTAGTTCCAGAGGCAAATCCTTTCACGAAGAACTCACAAAGTTCATGGGACATGCGCTGAAATGTAGCGCCATGAATGCCATGAATGCTCGACTGGCCGGGCATCGGAAGGTGTGGCAGGCCTGTCTAGCTGCACATCGTGTGGTGTTAAGTTTGGAGTTGAAAGTCAGTGTCACAGAAGATTGCAAGAGGCTTTAGAGAGAGCTGCTAGGGAGGGTTCCGAAAGGCGAGAAATGCTCACATTTCGAACCAAAGGTTGCAAGATGTTGTAAGTCAGGAGGTACCATTTCCAGCAAGTTCTTGAAGGTTCCAAAAGCAAAGATTCAAAGCAACGACAATTTAACGATGTGTCTGTACATTTGGTTGGGGCAAACAGACCTATAGGGTTTGACTCTCAGCTCTCCGGGTCTCAAATAAACTTCCTGTCTCTTAGGATGTTGTGAAGACAGCTGGTTTGTTAGAAGCACCCTAACAGATGGGTTCTGGGGCGTTGCACTTTGATGCTTTTGCTGCCCTGACAGACGCGGTCACTTGCCCACCTTCAACTACATAAATAAACTACCATGATTCGCAATGATTCGCATGACTCATGGTGGACATGTTGCTGGAAGTCTGTGATTGGAGAAGAATCCAGTGGTGCTTTGTGACATGCTTTCGAAGGTTTTGCTGGCGGTTCTCTCGCTGTGACCCAAATCATTGCGGACTCAGCAGTATGTTTTTTACTTATTCTTATATATTCAAGGATGTATTCTTTCACAATGGCCTATCAGCGGCGCAACAGAAAGGAAATGTCACCTGTGAACAGTCTTGTCCGCGTCATTGAGAACGTGTGGAGGTACTTGAGCTTTGCCCCTGCAAATGTGGCCGCACAGCTTAGACAATTTCTTGCACTGTGAACAGCATGGCTTTGAGGGGCAATTTTTGGTATCAAAGCCATGACTTGATGATTGCTGCTGTACCCAGGTTGGCATCAAAGCACCACTGTTTCGTTTGCTCGGGTCCTAATCAGAAGTGGCATGGAGTCTTCTTGAAGCAAGATTGACAAATTGACGGACTCATCCAGTATACTGATACTGTTTTGCCGAATAGGGCAAGCTAAGCCTTGGGGAAGCTATGCAATGCTATGCATTTCTTGTCTTGATATAACAACATGAATTAGCTAGCAAAACTGTTTTAAAACTGGCCTTCCAACAGGAATTGCTAGTGAGTGCAAGGAGCCGTTGCAAAGAACAGCTGCCTCAAACAGTGGATGTGTCCTCAGTCGCTTGGCAAAGTCTCACTGGGACAGTGATTTCCGTGGCATTCCGGAGCTTAGACAGCAACGTAGACAGCAACGCAAAATCGTAGCGTCGATTTGGACAGCGCAGGTGCGACGGAAATTCATTCGCCTCCACCAGGCTGGGTGCATGAGGTCCCATTCACGACAAAATTGGCCTAAACAAGGCGAGTCATTTGTTGCTGCTGAAATATGGCAGGAATTCTAACCAGCTAAGTTTCAGATCCAGAAAACTTAGAGGACACAGGGGATGCTCTTAGTGTCTTAGTTTTGGCAGAAAAATGCTTGGCGGTGTAAAGGTCCTTAGATCATAAGTCATAAGACGTCTCCTTCTCACCTGAGTCTTCTCTCAATATATCTTCCACCGTCTGGCAGCCGCGAGAACCCATTCTGATTGAAAATGGTTCCGTCAGGAAGACTTCCAAGATGAGGCCCCCAAGGTCACTGAGGAGCGAGCTTCGCGAAGGCACGTCTCTTCAATGATTCTCATGGAGGAAATTCATGGCTTGCAGACAGAACGACACATAAAGTCCCAAGGTTGAGTTTCATGATGTTTCATGTTTAATTTGCACAAATCCCATGAATACTGCGTACCATTGGTATAGGAAATACCTGAGCTTTGGTAGCTTTGTAGAACAACCTTCTGGCTTGTCCGGTCCACCTTTTCTTTGCCAAATGTCTTGGGCTTCACTCGGTTTAGTTACTGTGTTTCAACAAGGGCCATGACAAGCAAGATGCAAATTGTGTGCACACTTGCAGCTTTTGCTGGATCCTGGCCAACACCGGCCTGCCTGTGAATGCTTGCAGAAGAAGACAAGAGTCTTGTATTTTCCGTAATTTCGGCTGGGTTTTCACAGTTCTGGAGCTTTCTGCTGCACTTACCCCAAGATTTAGGCAAAAATTTGAGACCGTAGAGGAGTTCTGTTTCCTGTTCGCAGAAAATGACAAGGCGTCGCGATTGCCCAGTGTTCTTGAACAGCACAAGACTTTTTGGCCGGTAAAGATCATAATTCGCCTGCGGATTTTGTTGTATGGTGAACTACAGTTGCAGGATCTGGAGAAGTCAGGTGACAGGACGCTTTGGGCAATGCACGAGCAGGCATTGGCTTGCCTCGGGCCTGGGACAAGCACATTTTTTCAGGGAGGAGAATTTCGCAATACTGAAACATTGGGGATGGCTTTTATTCCAAGGGAGGAAATTGCCTCTTCGATTGGAACTTGGCAGTGTGGCAATCAGTGACATTTTTACATTTAAAGGACTTGACGTGACCTGACCCTGTCAGCTCGTTCGAACCTTTCAATTCGTTCAATTGGTTTGAGTGTCATGTCCTAAAGCGAGGCGTTGGTGGAAGCAATGGAGGATGGGTTCTTGCCATTTCCAGACCCTTCTGACAGATCTTCCTCACATTGTTTCACCTGCGAGTGGCCGAGACAGCGCAAATTCAATTCTGCAATAAATGTGGGGTCAAATTGCATTCTCGAAACGCAAAGATATCAAGGCTCTGGGCCTAGTGACCTCTTTCTCCACCACCTTGCAATGTGACTGACTGAACGGACGATATTTGAGATCATATCCGTGAAACAAGATGCTATCTGCCTAATCTGCCTCCAACTAAATTTGAACGAAAGGCAGCATGGTGATTCACATACCCTGTAACTATAGATTAACAAAATGGAGAACTTGCTTCGCCCTGTCCATCCCAAAGATGGAAGCAGTATTCAAGTGCCTTCCAGGATGGAAGCATTTTTTGGCAACCTCGTATCACTGGAGATCTTTCCTGGAAACGCCTGAGGCAAGGAATGCGAAATTAGTGGCTTTTGGTTGCTGGCATGCAGATGAGAGACTCTGCTATCAGAGCATATCCAAAACAGAGGTCGTGGCATAGTCATTGCAATTTCAGTCTTTTGGTCGGATGTTGCAGGGAAAAAGAGCCAGAAACACTTGAGCGTTGGGAAACCTCAGATTGACCGTGGTAACTTGGATTGGGCGGACATTTGCCAAGCTTTTTGGATGAAAACCAAACCACTTCTTTAGTTTGAGAAGCCTTGAGATTCCATGGCAACTCAAAAATCACAACTTCCTGCAATTTTTGGCCGTCGCCGCAGATTCCATATACATCCATTGAATGCAGGAAATGGAACGCTACCCAACATTGATGTCTATATTCTGTAAGACCCCCCTGTTTCAGTTTTAGGTTGTAGGCGCTCCCTGGAACAGCCAAGTGCTGGGAACAACCGACCTTTTCCTTTCGCAAAGCGGATTTTTGCAGATTTAGGCTTGGAACGACAAGAAGCCAAGCAAGGCAGAAAGAGGTGTACTGCTCTGAACCAACGGTGTAGCGAAAGTTCAGCAAATGATCGCAAATGCCTTCATTTCCAAGCTTCCGGAAATGGTTTGTTCCGTTTCAAAATTCTGCCTACTGCAATATCTAGAGACCTCTCCAACATTTGCCATGGTTGAAACTTGGCAGACATAAATACAATTACTACAATTACATACACATGCAATACGAGTAGCACGCGAGACTGCCAATGAATCTGTGGCTGTTTTTGTGGGCTGCGGGTGATGTAGATTCCAACTTTTGATCCTTTAACTCACAGGAGAGGAAAAAGAAGATTGGGACACCTGGGCAAGCGATGAGGACCGGTAGTGTGCTCATGTGGCAAGACGTAGCTGGTTTTCGAAATTAAATTGATCCGAATAAATTGATCCGAATCTCGGCATGAATTGAGTTTTTGATATTCAACTACTAGGATAGCTTCCGTGTGGTCTCCACAATGAATCGAACCCGCATGTAGGGTTTTTGCAGTGGATGTCAAAGATTGAGGACCCAGATTTCGCAACGGGCCTTGATGAATCTTATGTTCTCCTTCACAGCTGCCTGTTTGTACAGGAGGATTTGAGCCCCGTGTTGGGCTACCGCATGAATTCTGCTGGAGGTTGAAAAACAAATCTGGATGCGGCTCTGCAATCCTGTGTGGGCGGCTTCTTGGAAAGTTTGAGATACTCTTGACTACTATATATACACTGTATACCGTCGTAAAACTGTCTTTAGAGTGTTGGACAGACAGCCATGGTGCTGAAATGAGCTGGCTTGTTCCTGGATCGTGGTATTAGAAGAAATGCAGATCCTCAGAACCATGATATGCTCTTGCACTTGAATAATTCTCAATGTTTGAACTGTATCTATATCAAGTCCAGGATTCACGAGTGCTTGCAAGACATCAAGTACTGTGACTACTGAGGCCGCATGACTATGCTGTCTTTGTGTCCGTCTTCGACATTCTTCTGTGGGCGGTGTGACTCTTAAATGTTGTTTTTCCCACTTGTGGTTCTTTTTCCCATCTATGCTCTCTCATCAGGCTCGCAACGCCAAACCTGGCCCAGTTATATAAAACACACACCAGCAGTCATTCTTGAGGACAGACACTCTTTGTGCAGCCACAAGAAGCACATTTGCGTGTACCGTCCTCCTAAAGTTGACCTTACATGCAAGTTTCACACCCTGCACGCCAAAGCCACCAGGTCTTCATGTCTGCCGCAACTTGGCAACAAAGCTGTGATTGAGTTTGGAATTGGAAGCTCCACAACATTATCAATGGTCATATTGTTGATGGTTGTCCGATGCTAGAATAAGCACTGAATGGAATGAATAGAGCCAATCAGATTGAATTGGCCCTTAATATAGTGGCAGCCATTTCTTATATTATCATCCCATATCATATGATCCCTTGATATCTTCAACTAGAAAGTGAAAACTTGCGACACAGAATCATTGACAATCCTTTACGACTCCCAAGGCTGGGAAGATTGGAGGCGTTGCTGGGCAGTCCCACAAAAGACATCGAAGGTATGCTGCGAATGTCAATGAAAACTCCTTTGCTGCACTTGAATCATCCACTAAAGTTTGAAATAGGTAAAATAGGCACTGTTCACCAAACAAATCATCTTACTTGTACAAGTAGCCTAAGTAGCCCACAAAAAGCAATGCCGCATTTTGGCAGACTAGAAACAGGAACCTCATGGGGTGGATTGACCTGACCCATGGCTGCATAAATTTATATAGAGATTACAAATACCATGCATTTTTTTGAGATTTTTTACAGCAACAATCATTGGAATCATTGGAGAACATAGAAACATATAGAAACTCTGTGTTTTCAGGATGCTCTTGGGTCAAAGTCAAGTGCAATGGCTCCTGCCAGGTGCCGTTCGGCATAGCGTACCCAAGCGCGGCCTGCTACGCGCGGCCTGCGCTGATCAACTGGGCGCGGAGGCCCCAGAGGGGAAGGGCATCGCGGCACCAGATGTTTCGACTGGGGAACATGTTCAATGGCCGTCAATGGCCACCTTAGCACCCATCTGTTATGATTTGTCAGGATGTTCATGGTTTTTGTGCTGTTCTTCTCCATTTCTCATTGTTTGGACTTCTGATCTCTTATTTTCTGCAAGATCAACGAAAGGAACATGAAACGCGACGTCATCGCGACGTCAAATCATTGGGACTTTTTCTGCCTCCCGTCTTTGAAGACTAGGATGATCATGCATGTCAACATTGAGGAGCACCTTCTTTACCGCATGTGACGTGTTTTGAAAGAGAAGTCCCTAGTTCATGTTGTTCCCGAGCCTGTCAGAGTATTCATCGCTTGTTCTGAATCTTGTTTCTATCGCTGATTCAAAGTAGGATATTCGAATGAATGGTGAGCAATACGTCCCATGGGACAAGAGGGCAAGATACCATTTCTTTCCCACATGTACAGTTCACAAAAATGTAATCATCTTTTCACACAAATTGTTTGGAAACGTGACAGACGTGACCTCTTTGGACAAGTCTTTCAGCTGTGAAGCCTTTGGCCGAAAAAAAGTGATACCAAGGTACGTTGCTGGCCAGCCTTGGTGCCACACACGTACCTGGCCAGATGCAGGTTCGGGCTACACGGCTACTCAGTGGCCCCATGTTTGGGAGACATCAAAAACAGACTTGGAGGCTTTGAAGAGAGTGGATGTTCGTGAGATGTCCAGGTGCTTTTAAATCAGTCCGTACTCCCACTGACGATGCTACTGCCCTGAGCTCAAGACGTCGAACTTGCCAAGCCACAAATCTGCAGATCTTCTGGTCTCACTTTGAAGCATTGACTCAGAAGGTTCCCCTGAAGAAGGGGAATTGCGGCATCAGCATCACGAATCTCTCTAGTTTCTCTTGTTCTTGTTGTTCTTATCTCCATAGACTCTGAGATAAGATTCATCTTTCTTGTGTTTCAGGTCCTTGGGGCTTGGCCGCCGGTATGTTGTGCAGCATTTTATTGGTGCCGCACTAGTTCTGGCAGGCCCAGGGGCCCAGCGTTTTTGACGTTAGCCAGGAATTCGAAATATCGGATGGAAAACTTGAAAGTTGCAAAAACCATTACCAGAAGATATATTATTCTATTTATTAACTATATTATATATTATTCTATTTATTAACTAAGGAAATTCGAATTAAAACAAAGCATATATAATTATAACTTATAACCACGTATAGTCATATAGATAATTCACTACAACAAACCCCAAATTAAACATACAATGACTTACTATTTGTTCCACATATAAAGAAAATCTGTGATTTATTCTTCAGCTGTTCTCTTGACGATTCATCGTGCAATTGATGGATTTTGTCCACAGAAGACCCCAACCACATATTTGTGACACCCGCCTTGCCTCCACGTGAGCCAAAAGCTTAAAAAAGGTGCAGGCGCCGCTGTGCAGAGGTGGCCTGGCTTTCTTGAGGAGCTCTATGGGTCTCGTTGATGTTTGTTTCGAGGTTTTGAATGGTTTTAATATCTACCTTTGATACAGTATATTGGGGAGATTATCCATGATGGGACTCACCTTGAAGTGAACTGTTTATTTTTTTTGGGGGAGTTTTCAACAGGTTGCCGTTCCACTGCTCTGCAGACGGCAGGAGAAGAACCACCTCTTCTGGAGTAGCCTGATGATCTTCTGCCTTGCGCAGGCGGGGGTTCAGCAGTCCTGCATTCAGCTGCCATGCGCCGGGCCTCGCTGGCCTCGCCAGGTTGCTGTTGCGTCATCGACTTTGATCAAAGAGGCTCCGAACTTGGATGAAAGCAGCTGAAATTCCTGGATCGCTTTAGATGGGAATTTCCAAGTGCGCTAGTTTCCAGCTTATCTGACTTATGACTTGAGCCTTTTTCATGAGCGTTGATTTTTCAGCCAGTGCTGCAAGATGTCAACAGAGACGTCCACTAGTAGTTATGCAATGTACAGGAAACTCAAGACGCAGGTTCAAGTACTGATTCAAGTATTCAAGGATGATTGTGCCGAATGGATCCCGGTTTGAATCCTCTTGCCCAACATCCTTTGGACAGTCTCTGAGTCACCACATTTATGTATTCTGAATCACAAAATTGACAAAAACTGCTGCTCCGGCTACCTTTGATAGCCTTTGAAGCCTTTGATTTTAATGGTTGAGGTACTGCTGACACGAACCAGCAGGCAGATTTGGGAACGGATGCGGTGCAGCGACAGTTTGAAGAATCAGCGGTCTTTCCACTTGATCTAGGGTCTTACTCAAAAAACTGATGTCTTGAAATCCACTTCTTAGCACCAGCCCTTAGACCGAAAGAGGTTGTCCTTAGCACACGCTGGTTGAGAAATTTCTTTATATATACATACTATACTCGTATAATATATAAATATATAATTATATAATATATAGAATGGTAATTGATGACATTTTGCAGGCAAGGGTAAAACCGAGAGGTGTGGCAGCACCTCTTGAGACAACCAATCTGTGCCTTCTCCTGCCTGACGCCAGTAATGACTTGACTGAAAGCATGGCCGTGGGTGTGGCAATTGCATGGAGGCCGTCAACTTGAAGCGGAGCGCAGGAGCGTGCCATATTTTTCCAGTTCGTTTGATCCCCCCAGTCGCTAAAGCCTGTCCTGGGTAAAGGCCAACAAAGAAAGCAATGAAACTTTCAGATTTCCTGTATGGATGCAATCTCCACTTTGCTCGACGCAATTTCATGCTGTACAATATTCTACAGGACATCTCAGTTGACCAGTTTGATGATTCTCAGGATGACCATAGCATTCCTGACATTGATACATCATGATACCTTCACGCAGGTCCCAAAGGAATGGGGGAACCAATCCATCCCGTTGGAGGCGTGTTCCCATGGGGGTCTTCTTGGCGCTTCTGATGCCGAGGCATTTTGGATTTCCCATGTGGCGGCAAGGGCAGTTTTTGGGATCCTCTTGCAAAAACTGATATATATATAATTATATATATATTCACACACATATATATATATTTTAAATAAGCATACAGTACACACGTATATATATATATATATATATATATAATGTGATATAATGTAACATATATGATATAGTATATATGATATCATATGTATATATATATTTGAATGATATAATATGAATACAATATATCTAT
>Ga0126342_10008288_pt1 | contig 18612 bp, 15 predicted proteins | sample Cyp1metagenome_FD_92528 | JGI IMG/M metagenome (GOLD analysis project Ga0126342, IMG submission 92528) | Coral microbial communities from Lord Howe Island, Old Settlement Bay, Australia - Cyphastrea 1 metagenome | ecosystem: Host-associated > Invertebrates > Cnidaria > Coral ...
ATCCCATATTATCCCATATTATCCCATATTATCCCATATTATCCCATATTATCCCATAGTATCCCATAGTATCCCATATTATCCCAAATTATCCCATATTATCCCATATTATCCCATAGTATCCCATATTATCCCGTATTATCCCATATGATCCCATAGTATCCCATATTATCCCATATTATCCCATGGTATCCCATGTTATCCCATATTATCCCATATTATCTCATGTTATCCCATGTTATCCCATGTTATCCCATATTATCCCATATTATCCCATATTATCCCATATTATCCCATATTATCCCATGTTATCCCATGTTATCCCATGTTATCCCATATTATCCCATATTATCCCATATTATCCCATATTATCCCATAGTATCCCATATGATCCCATATTATCCCATATGATCCCATATGATCCCATATGATCCCATATTATCCCATATTATCCCATATTATCCCATATTATCCCATATTATCCCATAGTATCCCATAGTATCCCATATTATCCCAAATTATCCCATATTATCCCATAGTATCCCATAGTATCCCATATTATCCCGTATTATCCCATATTATCCCATATTATCCCATATTATCCCATATTATCCCATGTTATCCCATGTTATCCCATGTTATCCCATGTTATCCCATATTATCCCATATGATCCCATATTATCCCATATTATCCCATATTATCCCATAGTATCCCATGTTATCCCATATTATCCCATGTTATCCCATGTTATCCCATATTATCCCATATTATCCCATATTATCCCATATTATCCCATATTATCCCATAGTATCCCATGTTATCCCATATTATCCCATATTATCCAAGGTGGTGCAGGAGTTCTTCCATCCACAGTATCATCCACAGTTGATGTTCACCAAGTGGCCATTCACATTGCTCGGGAGCAGTTGAAATGTGACTGCCTCCCCAGACGCCTAGCGCCATGGGGATTTCTTTCTCATGGGGACAGAGTGGAATATCACCAACCTGCTTGGTTCAATGGATTGGTTGGGAAAAATTACAGGAAAGCCCCATATTTCATGGGAAAATCGATGGTTTCCTGTAGAATTACCCTTAAACCAATCCATTGATTGGTGGTATATCGGTGGTAAGATAGCTAAGTTGCCTTATAGGTGGTTTAACTATGGTTTATGGTACATAGAACTATCTGCTTGGTGGTTTCAACCCCTCTGAAAAATATGAGTCACTTGGGATGATGACATTCCCAATATATGGACAAATAAAAAATGGTCCAAACCACCAACCAGAAACATGTTTCAGGTGATATATGTTTGGTGATTTATGTCTGGTGATATAATGGAGGTGTAAGCGGAAAACAACATTCGCAAACCATATGGGTTTATGCAGCCACGATCTCCAAGATAACCAACAACACATGGGCATGGAATCAACCTTCCGAAAATTCGAGAAGGTTAGCCATTGCTCCTTCCAATCTTGCAAGCCTGTGTTTGGAGCATCCAAACAAGTTGAAGGACACGCGACTGATTTGACAATTTGAATTCATCTGCTGTCACTCTTATCATTGTTTTGATATTTCAGGAGCCAGTTTGCTTCTTGGATTGCATAGAAGCTCTAGATCCATCCTGGTTGGTGGTTTCAACCCCTCTGAAAAATATTAGTCAGTTTGGATGATTATTCCCAATATATGGACAAATAAAACATGTTCCAAACCACCAACCAGCAAATTTAGGACCTTGAAATTGAACATCTCTGCGTTGTTTTTGAAGCTCAACGTCAGCTTTCCAAGACGGATTCACCAACATTCCCGTTCTTGTCCTGTCGTGCTGTCATTCAATATGCCCATTAAAACATATTAAAAACCATGGTTATATTCCCATGTTCAGGCAAACCCAGCAGACTTGTTGGTCCTGATTGAGTCATCATCGATTATAGCATTGTTCAAGACTTAAGTCCACCCTTATATCAGGATTTCATGGTTACATGTGTTTTCTTTATATTAAAAAATGTTGGTTACATCCCATTATATCCCATCATTAACCCCATGATAGTTGGTTTTCTAAAAACATGTTAAAACAATTTAAAACATGTTAAAACATGTTAAAACATGTTAAAGCCCTATAAATAATGGGATAAACCATGATAAATCATGATAAATCAGTGTTTTCAACTGGTGGATTTCGCAACCATCCACAGTTTTTTTCACATCCCAAATTCTTGGTGAAATCCCCATGAGATCCCGAACCCATCCCGAGTCGCACCGAGGACTGTGAGATCCACAAGTGAAAGTCCCCCGGCTCCGCGACGAGGCGACCATCCGAGCCGTGGAAGCTGAGATCAGACCTGTCGCCGGAGCAGTGGGACCCAGGGATCCGGCAGGAGGAACGGGGAAATCATCATTTTTCATAAAGGATCCATGGGATTTCACGGTGAAATCACTGGAACATCTGCATTTCTTCATAGGTAAATCATTTTTTAATTAGCATCTATGAATCGAGCATTTTCCATACTTAACCAGGTCTGAGTACACAAAATTGTTTGGATTTCCTTGGGTTTCAAGTTTCAAGCAGCAAACATCTGGGAAAATCCAGCAGCAAAGATGGAGAATTGATCATGTGCTTACTCATTGAGCTTTGAAATGTCACTTTGAAACCAACAAGTAGAGGTGGAAACGTTGATTCTATCTGGAGCCTCTTGAGCTCAAACGAAACCTCTCGGGCTTCGCCAGGTTGAAGTAGAACCTGGCAAATGGACAAGGAGGGCACCAGTGGTGGGCAGCAAGTAAAACGCAATCTATCCGCTTTCAACCGATATCTGGAAACAGTCCTAGAATCAATGGATTGGTTTAAGGGTAATTCTACAGGAAACCATAGATTTTCCCATTAAATCTGGGGCTTTCCTGTAAATTTTCCCTTAAACCAATCCATTGATAGAAACATCATTTTTTACAGCTGAACTCCGCAGTCCGGGGGTCTTGTTCATCAAGCAAATGCTGGTTGAGAGCCCTGGGGTAACTAGCTACACTAGTGGCGTTTTTTTATGGAATTAACATGAAACTCGCCATCAAATTTGCAACTTATCTTAAATGGGGGTTTCCTAAGAATGAGGGTATCCCAAAATGGATGGTTTATAATGGAAAATCCTACTATGGATGGACGATTTAGGGGTGCCCCCATTGTAGGAAGCACCTCCAAATGGCCGCCAAAAAACCATAGTGGAAGTCGAAGGGAGATACGGGTCCAAGACTTTGTCTCCAGACGCACTGGTACACCATAGCCTTGAAATCTTCTGACACGACTGGCCATCTTTTTTCAAGGTGGGATTGACATGGATTGACATGCGGAGGCCACCAATCGTAAGCGCCATGCTCTGACACTGATTTGTGTGACCGCCAGGAAAAAGCCAAGAGCGTAGCATCAAGAGCGTGTTGAAATTGCAAGGAAAACTTTAAGAGTGTAGCATCAGGAGTGTCTCAAAATTGCAATGCAAGTTAAGAGCGGAACATCAAGAGCCTCCCCCCAGACCTCCCCCGAAAACCCCCACCCCAAACACCCCCGACCATTTTTGGTTGCACAAAATCAAACTCACATGACAAACTTCTAAGTCAAGTGCAAAATAAGATAAAAAAAACAAGTAAAAAACAGGCTATTGGCACCGCGAGTCTACCAAGCGTCTGTCAACTACACAGTTTGCTATATGGAAAATTGATGATGTTATTTACAGATGATTTACCTACAAAAAAAATAAAAATGGCGGATTTTCAATAGCAAACTGTTAAATAACCAGAGGATAGTCAGTACTGACCCAACTGCACACATCTTTGGAGATGGTTAAGCGTGCATCCTTCGGGCCAGTATACTGCGGGATAGTGGTGTCATCGATCACTCTGCTCTTTTGAACATGTCTTGTGGGGCCATTTGGAGGTATCAACATTGGAGATACCTCACATATGTATACACGGACAAGATCTATTGAAAACCTGTGTAAGGGCATATCCCTCAAAACAATTTGGCCGTGAAAATGGTGCAGCACCTCCATTTTAGGCATCTGATGACATCTGAATGAACAAGGACTGTCTATCTGCACTGGGTCTCACCGAAACGAACCGTGAAATTAGCAAATAAGGGTCCCCAATGAGGACCCAACTAAATACAAAACCATGGCCCCCAATGTCTGGAACGCGACTTGAAGACCTCCTCCTCAATTCACACTTTTACGAAGCTCGTACATCAAGTGCGATTGGTTCACCACAATCACCCAGCTTCAGCCCCCGTTTTTTTTTAAGCGCCGTCATATAAATCATATAATTCCAAGTATAAATAATATTCACTTCAGAAAGTTCTCAGCTCACCTAGGAAAATAAGAGGTCAAGCACCCTCATCAAGATAAACTTTCGCCAAATGAAAATTCACTTCCGCAAACTCAGAAACAACTTTCGCGGAGTCTTATGTTGTAACACTGGCGGCCTTTGTAATGGACAATCTCTACATGGACCTTTAGATCGACAATCATATACTAACATCTACTAGCCTCTGGTAATTTAACATAGCTATTGAAAATCACAATTTTTAATGGGAAAATCCACTATTAATGGTCATTTTCAATAGCTTTTTGTATGTTTACCAGAGGGTAGCCCAAATAGAAAAATACACCCAGTAATTTATTGTGATTCTATGCATTGGCTTTTCCACATAGCATTTTTGCTGGTCTCTGCCAAACTCCCAGGAACCCAACTTGAGCCATGAAAAAATACCCCTATCCGGGTCCCTATCCCATCTCATTTTACTGCTTGGTTAGTAAATATTCCGAATTTGTGGGTTCAAAAATATCTCCAATCAATTATATAATGTAGGTTGTTTATTATGTATATAGTATAATTCCTAGCCCATGGTGAAGGTATTTTCAATGGCTCACGGATCAAACATATCAAACTCACCCGCCTTGTGAAAGCCTTTGAGCTCACGTACGGGACGCACTCTGGACGCCACCACGTCGTGGACATAGAGCTGCACCACTTCTTCCCCCGCACGAGCGCCTTGACGAGTTGGACGGAAGAGCTGGACACAAGAAATGTGTCAAGCCCTGGTGAGTCTATGTTAACTTATCAGTATTTGACTTTATAAATGCAGTGTTAACTTCTTGTTAAATTTAGTAAATGACATAAACAAGATGTTCACTTTACTTGCCAGTTATTTACTAGTCATTTATATCCATCTTAGCCACTTGACACCCCCAAACTATCCCAAAATCAGTACTCTCCCAGTCTGGTCATCGCCAAGGTACCAGTGTTCTTCACCTGCCAAAAAACATGGACGCTCGGATGTGGCGGGGTGATGTTTTTTTTTTTTCCTCCAACAACCTTCAAAACCTACCGTAGATGGACGACATATTCAAACCCCTTCTATCCGGTACAACCCCCTCGCCTCCAAAGTTTAATGTTAATGTAACCGTGTAACCTGAAGTGCATTAGCCCCAATGGACGAAAAAAATCAAACCCCTAACATCACTTTTGGTAACATGCGCGCTGAAACATTGAGATTTGGGGGTGCAGGGGTTCAACATAGTGCGTGTTGCAGGGTTTGAATATTTTGTCCATCTACTGTAATGGTGTTATGTGGTGTTTACAGTGTCTTGATGTGTTTTGAAGGATCAAAAAGGGATTTAACATTTTACAGTAAAAGATCACCATATGTCACGTGTGGGAAATAAATGAACGTAAATGGATGTAAATGGAAACAGAATAATCCAAGACCGTTCGCAAATCCACTCACGACGTAAAACCTGCAATCATTCACCAACCCAGCGTGGGCGAAATGGAGTGGGCCAACGGAGATACCAAATGACAACTTGGGAGTTGGTTCGTCCACCACACTCATGCCAATGTTGAGATGTTTATCAATCCGAATTACTTGCATATGATTAAATGGCCCCCAACAAATAAAAACACGACTCCACACAATGATGCCGCAGTCATGCTAGATTTCCCGTTGGCAAAGCAACTTCTCGCCTTGCAGCGAAGAAGTCAAACAATGGATCCAGTTCAAAAAAAAACAAACACGTGTATGAGGCCTACTTGAGGGATAACCTCCGGCAATCAAACATGGCAATGGGAAATCATACATGGAAGGGTTAATGGGAAATCTATCTGCAAATGGGCACTTCTTGTTGATTGCCATTGATTGCCATGTTTGATTAGCAGAGGGTATTTGATATTTACACCATCCACTATGAAAGAAGCTTGCAAACCCCCTATTGTCTAGGTGTCACGGGGGAGATCCTTTGAATACATGAAAACCGAAGATCCCAGTGTTCTTATCCCACTAAATCTCAATAGAATATCCTAGTGTTAGCTCACAATCAATGGGCAAGCTGCAAGTACCATAGTTATTATGAAGAGTTATCCCCGCATCAACCCATGGTTGCATTCCATGATAATTTTCTCACAATTTCCAGCTTAAACCACATTAAACCCAAAATATCTCAGGTTAAACAACAGTTTCCATGGTTTATCCCACATTTAATGCCCCACATTAAACCCAAACAAATTACTGTGTAGACATCGCTACCCGACATCCGACATGTCGCGCCTGCACGGAAGCCTTTAAGGCGCCATCCCAGGGCAAGGTGCTGGAGCTTAACGTTGGACTACTGAAGGAGAAAGATGTGTAACCTCAAATGACTTTGTTTGGCTTCTGGGGGAAACAAACTCGATTATCACTGGTTGGTGGTTTCAACCTACCCCTCTGAAAAATATGAAAGTCGGTTGAGATGATTATTCCCAATATATAGCAAAAATAACAAATGTTCCAAACCACCAATCAGATCTTCCTATATTTATCAACCACCTCAGATTCTGTCAGAAAAAAACACCTGGGGATTTAATTCTTTGCCATCCATTAACCACTTTTAACCATTAAATTAACCATTGTTATAACCATCATTAACCATCATTTTTCAGAAGCCAACGAATCGAGTCAATCCATGGGGATTGAAGCATCACTTCTTGGTGGTGCAATAACCGCTGTGCCCATCTTGAAAAATCATGGAGTGACCGTCAATGGGAAGGATGACATCCCAGATTAATGATGGAAAATAATCCATTCATGTTTGAAACCACCAACCAGTTTTAAAAAAAAAACATGTTTCAAGTCGAAACGCAAACAATGGATTGACAAAAACCGTGGATTTCACAACCAAAGTGGCTTTTACACAACCCAAACTTGGGGAGCCATACCATGCCATACCATTGTACCATCCAGCTGAATCATGGTAGAATTGTGGATAATCGGGATGGTGGAAGTGTAAATTCTGAATGTACCATATCACAATAATGTCCTTTTGGTAAAAATAGAGGGGCCGGTTTGGTATACCTATCATCATTTCCCTGTTGTTAAACGGGTTTCTTCAAACCCCTCTATTAATCAGCCAATGGGAAAAGGACATCTATGCCATATCACCTTTGTCATCCCAATTCATGTACCATGTAAATCCATGCAACTCTTTGTGGAAGTGAGAAGAATCTGGGAAGTCGATGGGTTTGTGACTGCCCCGTCAGTGATGAATATGGGGCTTTTTTCACAAGGGCGAATCCTCAAGGTCACTTTTCGGCTGGGGATTGGTTTTTTAGAATAGCGGAAAACGTGCCGACTGCGAACTAGGTACCCTCTGGTAAACGTTTACATAACTATGGAAAATCACCATTTTGAATGGGAAAACTCACTATAAATGGCAATTTTCAATAGCTTTTTGTATGTTTACCAGAAGGTAAATGATGGGTGAGTGGATTTCGACAAACCGACTCGTGGTGACGACGCTCGTGATGTTGGTATTAATTGGAGTGGGAGTAGGGAGTGACATGCAAAGACCATATATAGTGTCCCAAATCTCTGTAACGTTTTAAAGCATTAAGTCCTTCTCGTTATCGCTGGCGGATGTTTCATCTTAGCTTCATTGATTCCACGTTGAACTCCTACATATTTAATATGATTGAATTAATATTGTCACCAGCTTTGTCCGTTTGATGATTGCACAACTCTTGAAGAATATAAGTCGTTTGGGATCCCATATACCCTCTGGTAATTTGACATAGCTATTGAACATGGCACATTGAATAGTTGATTTACCTATCAAAAACAGGGGATTGTCCATAGTTTTTTGTACGTTTACCAGGGGGTAGATATTCTGTGACTGGAAAGCAAGCGGCGACTGAAAGCCACCAAACGGCCAGATGAGGACAACAGCAGTGACTGTACAAGGCGATGCCCCCCCAGTTATAAATTGGTCTATATAATATCTAATTCATTAGTTCGATTTATCTACCATACACCCTACACCCTAGAATTCACCTACTTATAAGCCAATTTACCTAACTATGGTTGCTAGCTTGTTGGTGGTATACCATGTAGTGCAGTTTCCTGTTTGTGGCTAATCTATGCAAATCTGTAGCCTGAAAGAAGCAGATTTTTGGCCGTGTTGTATGTACATTATATATATATCCCATTATATCCCCACTAATGGCAAAAAAATGACATGTGAACCTACCCTCTAGTTGGTTTCCCCAAATATTTACCACATGTTTCTGATTAACTCCTATTGAATCCAATGGAATTTTCCCCTATTTTCCAACTCAACCACCATGTTTGATGGTTGACCCAGTGCCGACTTTTCGACATGGACCATGCCTAGGTACTGAGACCAAAGCCGAAGGGGAACAAGGCCTTACTTGGCACCTGTCAACATTGGCGGTGGGGATCGGGGGGAATGCAAATCGCTTGAGCCGCTTGATGTTTTGGAGGGGGGGTAACCAGGGGAAAACCCCAAGTTGATGCATATAATGTCAACCCCGGATTAATAAACCATGGTTTATTAATTAGGGGGTATTCCCCCCATGATTTGATACTTAAATGGTACCTTCCCAATTAAATGGCCTAGGGGTTTATTAATCCAGGGTTGACATTACCCATCATATACTAATATGTGGGGCGGAATCTTCGGTGATTACTTGACCATCTTTTTGGCAGTCACTATCACATATAAGTGTTGGGGCACAGAAGTCTTGAACGCTCACAAAGGATATGAGCTATATAAATTGCTGTCTCAAATAGTCCTGTCTTGCAAATGTTTATTTCAGAATGTTCCCAACGGATGAGTGGCATGACCAACTTGTGAGGTGATACATCTCTACATAATACAAAGCAACAAGTGTACGTTTCAGTGAGTAACAAGTCTTCAACAAGCCCGCAGAAGTAGCTGACGCTCCGCGGATCAAGGTGAACCGGGGAAAAATTCAACCATCGAAGCACCACATGAACCATGAAAAATAGCCTGTTTTCTCATGAAATACTGGTTGAAAACGCTTTCCCAATCCTGGCTGGGTTACCCTCTGGTAAACTAACATAGCTATTGAAAATGGCAATTTATAGTGGATTTTCCCATTAAAAATGGTGATTTTCCATAGTTATGTAACAGTTTACCAGAGGGTAGTTCATAATCCCCACCCAGGTAGTTTTTGGGGTCCCTAGGGTCCCTTTTTTACCCAACCAGGCGATCCCCCCCGGCGCCTCTCTCCATGTCGCCTTAAAGGTCCGGGGTCCATCGCCCTGCGGTCGCCCCGTTCGCGGTGCGTTGTAAAACAGGGGCTGCTGTCCGGAATCCGCGGGGAAGCTGCACGGCAGCCGACCTGGCGGGGTAAATGATGAGGGGTATGGATGGATAATGATGGATATGGATATGGAGGTTTCCTAGAAATGGGGGTACCCCCAAATCATCCATCTTGCTAAAAATTTTCATGGAGTTTCCATTCGAAACAATAAAGCATTCATTTTGGGGTACCCCCATATTAGGATATTTTAGGAAACCTCCATTTATCGGACCTGATAGTTTGTATGGGCAAATTTCACAGGGATTTATCAAATCAACCATGTAAATATGATTAAATATGTGGGTTTGATCAGGACCGGGGAATTTTTCATTGGCATTTCACCGGCAGGGGATTTCGGTGGATCTAATCAACAAAAATATGGACAATAATACAATCTGGTTGGTGGTTTCAACCTACCCCTCTGAAAAATGATGGAGTGATGAAAGTCAGTTGGGATGATGACATTCCCAACTGAATGTAAAAGATTAAACATGTTCCAAACCACCAACCAAACAATGAGCTTGTTTAGAAGAGAATACCACATTTCTGGCCGGTTCAATGCGGAAAATGATGTTCTGATCTATGGAATGGGATGCTTCGACCACGAAAATCGACCTGGTGATTATGTGATTATACTCAAAAAAAAAAGTAGAGCTTGTACCCAAAAAACTAGATGGCTACTATGATCGAACATATTGAGATCTGAAGGACCACATAGATCAGGTATTTCGTGCCCACTCCCAATGTCCCAAGCTGTTTGAACTTGCAATTTGCGAAATCTGGGCACATTTGCAGATGAAGAACTTAACAACATTGGGTCTGGGATTCCGTGCACAACTGGAGCATGAAAACCCTGCATGAGATGCGTGTCGATTCGCACAGTTTTTTTCCACAGATTCTACTCCAAAACCGACATTCATCCTGACAATGCAGGAGTTGACTAGGACCATCATTCCATTTCAAGGGAATGAGAAAAAAAGTTCAACACCACCAGGCAATTTGAGTCCTATCATGTTATTGCAGACTCAGCAATTGACTCAACCAACATCCCCATCTGTTTGTTGGCTAAATTCACATTTTGCCTCACCCTTTCCATCCTAAAACTCCTCCCTACACCCCCCAGTTACAAGTTGATTTCGAACCTCCATCAACTATAGATTAAACCCTAGTTGACTATATATACATATAGCCTATAGCCACCATAAACCCTAGTTAACTGTAGATATAGCCACCATAAACCCTAGTTATTGGCATTATGTTTACCAACTTAGCGATTCCGTGGGGCACCACCCCACTGTTGCTTCACCGCACCTGAAGGGTTGTAGTCACCAAAGACCACATCCGCCACAGCTGTTCCGGTCTGCGTCCCCAAGAACCACGTGACCAGCAAACCCTGTGCCTTCTGGACAGCGCCGCTCACGGCCAAGGCGCGTCCTGCAATTCGCGGAAGGGGGCCCTTAGGTAAGTTGCTTCATAACTAGGTCAGGATTTGGATATCACCAGGATATCTCTGATTTTATCATTTCATGTGTTGATGATGTGATTAAACCATGTTAGACGCATATGTTGATCAAGGTTTGATGGTTATATAACCCCGCATTTTGGGTGGAGCACAAGACCACGGCCAATCTTTGATACTCCTCAAGAAAAACATGGTTTGTAAATAGTGCCTTTTATCGCAAATAATCAATTATTATAAACTACTTACCCAACTCAGATTGCCCAGCAAAGCGGGGCCTCCCAAAAGTAGTTTGCATTTGTTTTACCTCCCCCTCCTTCCAAGAAAATGTCTGTGCGTGTGACATATTTAGAAGTTAGCGTGAAAAAAACATGGCTGAAGGGGTGTGGATGAGTGGATGGCCCCATTTGGTCCTTAAAAATGGGATCAACATATAATAACATATGTCCAAATTGGGATGTATGAAAATTTAAGACCCCTGAAAGTATGTCTATCCGGTAATCAAAGAGTGCAATGGGGAAATCCATGAAAATCCACCAATTTATAGATGATTTTCCCACTGAAACCTCCATTTATAGGCCATTTCCAATTGCTACGCTTGATTACCAGAAAATACCAGAAGGTAATTCTACTTTTTGGATCTTTTTGGTATTTTTTTAAATCCACCATCCAACTTTACCGGTTCTGTATCCAAATTTAACCGGGCCATTTCTTTGCTGCAGAAATGCCCCACACCTGGTGTTTTTGACCCAGTCAGTACACAAAGTCATCCTATTTGGGGTCCACGGGCCTCCTAGGGACTTGGAGACTCCGCTCCGTATCAGTCCGACTCCCTTGGAGACTAAAAAGTTGGCGCAATCCCTATCCGCAGTTGTGCAGCTATAGTCATGTTTCTTGCGTCAAATCCCAAGTTTTGTTGCAAAACAAGTCAGTTTCATTCCTCAAAGCAACACTTTTGTTGACAAGTTCCTTATTTTTTGCGTGTGAGATCATGTACAAATCCCATCAACCTGCCCAAAACGGCAAAAAAACAAGTTTAAAACACGTTGAACCACCATAAATCAGGATGGCGAAGACCAGCCCTAGATCAGTAGGGTTTTAGATCAGTAGGGTTGTTAGCATTCCCCAAAAGTCAGAAAGAAAATGTTTCCTTTAAAAAAAAAACAGTTTTTTTGAAACATTTGAGAAATTTTGAGATAGGTAAACTTTCTTGAAGGAACCACTTGCCATTTGCCACTTGACCAAGTGCCTCTTGCAAATTCCTTTTTCAACATTTTCTGTGTGCCATTTGTGACATCACCACTGACACTTGGGAGACTATCACTTTGTAATTGATTTGAATGCTGATGTTTTGCTGGCCAGTGATACTTGTGTAAGTAAAATCCCATCCAAAATTGATACAGAATTGTCTCAAAAGTTTTCACACTTGCAGAGGCGCGCAAAAGGGGGGACTAGATCGGCAGGGTTTTTCACAAAAGGCTCTCCCAGAGTTCACAAAAATCCTGGGCCAGCCAAAGAAATGCACCAAAAAACAAAAAACAACAATTATGGCGTCAAAACGATTGGACTCCAGAGAATAAACTTATTTATACTACATTTTTTCATTTTATATGTTATACTGTTGTACATGTATATATATATGTGTGTTGTTGCTGTTGTAGTTGTAGTTGGTGTAGTTGTAGTTGTAGTTGTAGTTGTAGTAGTAGTAGTAGTTGTTGTTGTTGTTGTTGTTGGAGTTGTTGCTGTTGTTGTTGTTGTTGTTGTGTTTGGTGTTTGTTGGTAGTTGTTAGTTGTTAGTGGTGTGCTGTTTTGTGGTGTGACCTTGCACTGACTGGTTTGTATCACTTGTCAATCCTGATCTTTGGCCCACAGGGCTCAAAAGCTATTTGCAGCAACTTGCACTTGGCACTTGATCACTTGATACCCTCTGGTTATGTCAAAATAGCTATTGAACATGGCCATTTATAGTGAGTTTTCCCATTAAAAATGGTGATTTTCCATAGTTTCTTGTATGTTTACCAGAGTGTAACTTCAAACTCTTTTACTTATCCCAAACTTTCTCAAATGTTTCAAAAAACCTCAGGATTTGTCAAAAAACCTGTTGTTTCTGACTTTTGGGGAATCAGTTCAATACTAAGGCTCTTATATAGATTTTTCCTATTTAAAAAAAAAAAAAAACATACTGATCTAGACCCTAATGTCCACATGGAGCTATATAATAAACCACCCGGAATAAAGTACGCCAACTCCCGGAAAAAATAATAACCCCCCCCGTAATAAAGTATGCAATTTTTTTCCCCGATTTTTTCCGTTTTTTTTCCGTTTTTTGTCCCCCGTTTTTTTCCCTTTATGTATTCGTTTTCAATTAGGCAATTCATTTGTGAATACTAAAGTGGAAAGAAAGTTCCCTTTTATGTATAGTATTCGTTTTCAATTAGGCAATTCATTTGTGAAAACTAAAGTTCCAAGAAAGTTCACTTTATGTATTCGTTTTCAACTAGGCAATTTGTTCGGCGCCACATAGGTCTGAAAATTTTCCAGGAACCCTAGGTGAATGTTTGGCCTAAACTTTATTGTGATGCTCTTAATGTTTGGGGGGGGTTATTAATGCCATGTTGACATTACTGATCTAGGGCTGGTCTTTGCTTCCCTGAATAAACTCCCACTACCCTCTGGTAATTTAACGTAGCTATTGAAAATGGCCATTAATAGTGGATTTTCCCATTAAAAATGGTGATTTTCCATAGCTATGTTAGTTTACCGGAGGGTATTTCACCTTCCCCGCAGCACCACGTCCTGTTCTCAGCAGCACCACGATGGGTTTTCCCGTGGCCGCCACTGCTTCGGCCAGACGCTGCTGCGCCGCCGGCACCACGATCTGCGTCCGACTCTGCGACTCGCCCGAGAAGTCTTCGGGCTCACCCAACGCCAGCAGCACTACGTCGGCTCCTGGGTGCTCGACATCAAACCCGGGAGAAGAACTTCATATTAGCGTACATCCATTCATATAATATGGACAAATATGATTAAATATTGTATACTGTATATGTATATATATATCTGTGAATCATAGGGTTTGTACATATCATATGTAAAGGATGTATTACTAGAATTGTGTGATTTATAAAAAACTACGCGTATTTACCTGGGTATTCTCCCGTTACAAGTGGGTCATCCAACAATGTAGGTGTATCTGAAAATGGGGTAACGATATCCCAATTTCTGGAAGTTTAATATGGAACATGACGCTTGACTAGTGGAATTGTAGGGTGTGTGGCACTGGGCTCCAGCCTTTTCCAGGAAAGAATGTAAAATTGAAAGGAAAGCATGGACAACCTCAGACAACCCAGAAACCAAGTCAAAATTGGTCAACCAAGCCTAGAGCAACAGCATTCTCCAAACCTTTCACCAACTGTTGCTGTAAATGTCTCGTCTTTGATTATATCCCATCATTCGGTAAATGATATGAGTCATATGAGTGTCTAAAAAAAACTAATTCCATAACTAATCAATATCTCAAAGCTACAATCTACTCCTATCCCAAGTATTCCCATCCCAGTGTTCTAGTCCCGTCGTTCCATCACGTTGTTCCTACCATGGAGAGGCTGGGGAGGCCCAGCGTCTTCTTGCAGCCATGACAGCTTCTTCAATGCCGCTCTCCGTGGCAGTTTCGATCTCGCAGCCTTTCACCACCTCCAAATCCTGCGACGGGCGAAAAAGGCGAAAAACTCCGAGGTAACAAAACACTGAACCAAAAACACCTGAAAACTACAAGTGTATGATATATTAGAACAAAAGTAAATACCGTGTTTTTGGTATACCTAAGATATTAGAACAGTTTTACTAAGAATCTTTAGGTATGCCTAAAAATGCAAGTTAGAATAAAAGAATATACCGTAATATAAAGTATATGTACTCATATAGCTATATAAAGTACATATAAAGATTTACTCTTATCCCGGTTTTAAGCTGTAAAATGCAAGTAAACGAACGTACATGAAAATACTGTATATCTGAAACCAGTTACAGATTTACATAAGATGTCTATAATATGACTATGCGCTAAATGGATCTAAATGGGTGATGAGGTTCTCATCACTATATCTCTGAAATCGGGGCTGTTTAGCTCCCCCTTAAGTCGACGGATTTCAATCATGGCTCCCAACAGCGTACCCATGAGATCCCATGAGCTATGGTCAGATTGCAATGTCAATGGAGCATGTCCTCATATGCCAGTCTTGTTGGGGTAGATCATCGGCTAGTTTCAACTAAAATTATAGGATGTAAATATAATATTATATGTAAACCGTTCGGTTTACCTTGTCCAGCTGATGTTTTCAGCCGTCCCAAACATCAAAAAAGGATGTAAATTGAAAAGTCAGCCGTGCTGTGGGCAAAAGGTACAGTGGCGTTTCCAACGCTGATAGCCGTGCTGTGGGCAGCATGTCAACTTGGATCAACCCAAATGGGGAAACGAAACCACCAGGCATATCCTGAGAATTCAAAGGAGTATAGCAACTGCCTGATGGTATGATATACTATAGTAGTATCATGTAGTATCCTATGATATACTATCATACCATAGTTTCAACTCATATAGTTGAAGATACTACTGATATTAGTATTAGCAACTCTTGATATGTCAAAGATGTCCAAACGAGAAAAACCTCTTGTTGGCTGAATCCCCATTTCTGCTGGCTATATAATTTGTAATAATGAATATTAATGAAGTTTGAAAAATATTCTGTACTATAATAGAACATAAATAGTACAGACAATAGTACATAAATACTTTAATAGTACATAAATAATATTTGTAATATAATAAAGTTTGATAAATAGTACAGAATACACATACCTGGCACCAACTGCCCAAGCCCCATTTCCGAACAGTGCTCCTCCGGTGTTTTCATCGCTTGCTTCAGCCCTACATCTACAGGCACCGCCCGGGCCTTGTCCCCGTAGACGGTCCAGCATCCCTGTCAGGCACAAAAAGGCGACCCCAAAATGCTGGAAAAGATGGTGGTTTCCAGAAATGGGGATACCCCAATTCATGGTTGGTTTATAATGGAAAATCCTATGAACATTGATGATTTGGGGATAGCCCTATTTTAGGACACCTCTATATTGGAAGAAACAATGGGCAGAGAGTCCGAAAGGACTTCTTACTGCTACTAGTGACTGGTACTGAAGAGTACTGAAGAATTTAGTGGATGAATCGGATGAATGCATCTCAATCGAGATAAGTGGGATAAGTGGTCATGAATGCTCAAATACCCAAAGGATCCCAATGGATCCCAAAGGATCCCAAAGGCAATGGCTCACTGAATCTGTCAACCTGACAGAACACCGGTGACTGGGATGACAGAACAATGGTCCCTTGCTGGTGATGATAAGATGCTTGGGGATATTGATTATACTTGGAGGATCATCCCACGAATCGCCAGAAGTGGTTTTATGAAAACCATCGTTAGTAAGTCCCCTAGCTGCAGTTATCTCATGTATAACCCATAGGATCCATGGTGCTGCTATATATGGTAACATGGATCCCATCAATATACCCCAAATGTTAGCATATATATATACCATACATGGATCCTATGGGCTTATAAGTGGGTTAATGATGGTTAATGTGGGTGAACTAACCCCGGTTACTGACCACAAAAAAGCGATCGATGGGATGATCTTCTCCAAGTTAGCCCCTGCCACCCAAATGACCCTCATTTGGAAAGTTTCCAAAACTGGAAGGTCAAACATCCAAAAAATAGGTGTCATCTGAAACATGTGGTTTCCAAGATGTTCTATGCCGAAATGCATGGGATGAATCACCCACCTTCACCCACATTCACAGGTTTGCTCCCAACATCCAAGGTACAGTACAAGGGGGCTCAATATTGCTCAATGCTCTAAATACAGAAGTAAAATGGCTCATTTTCACCCCTGCTATCACCTATAGTGACTATAGTCAACTGGGGCCACATCCACCTCCAACAAACCAACGTCTCCGCCCAGATCGGCCTGAAGATTCTCTTGATCTGCCGCGAAAGGTCCGATCAGCGCGATCTTTTGACCTGGGAATGCCGGCAGCTCAATCGAAAAGTGCCGGAGAACGTACACGAATTAAACATCATTAAACCACATACACGAATTTAAATAAGTGTCAATTATAGGGTTTACCACTATATATAACTATAATTAAATCAAAAAAAATTAGGTAAAGCCTACAATAACCATGGGCCATGTTTCTCGGTTGTATAACCATCCCCGTTTGTGGTAGGTTTATTATTGGATTACCGGTTTACCATATACATTACCCGTATATAAGTCTTCCCTAAAGCTAGAGGTACCATGTGGTATTTAACATAGCCATGGAAATCACCATTTCTAATAGGTAAACCATCTATAAATGGGCCATTTTCCATGGCTATGTTAAATAACCAGAGGGTACATCAAATCATCCAAAATGTTCAACACAATTTTGTATTGAAACCCATGGGTTGAAAGTACACGCGATCTTCGGAATATCCACATCTCGACTAAATGAGTTCAATTCCTACATCAGAAAGAAGCACGTTTTGGGATGATTCCCCTTGCTGTACCCTCCAGTAAACTAACATAACTATGGAAAATGTTAGGTAAATCATCTACAAATTGCCGTTTTCAATAGCTATGTTAAGGTATAGGAGGGTACCAAGCATCATTTATGGTGAGGTATCAACAGTTGCCCCTGGCTCCCAGGAGTTTCGAAATGCGGATTCGTTTGACTTTTGTAGGTAGATGTTTGAATTTGCGCCAGAAAATCCCAAGATTAAACTATATAACAACCAAAAAAGGACGGAAACGGCAAAATTATATTTTGCTTAATTTGGTAAACCCAGCAATAGTTGGTTAACTGTCCTCGAGTGAAGGTTGGGTTTACGACGTGAGCAGTGTTCAAAACCCTCTGTCATCCCTTCCCATTCTGGCGGGTTAATTGGATTTCCCATAATAGATTGTGATAATCCATATTGCTGGGTAAATTATAATATTTCACTAACCTGAATTAAGGCCATTTGGGGATGATTTCCCTTATTTACCATGATTCCAGGGTGAGGTCGCAGTGAGGTCGTTATAATTTACCTATATATATATAATATACATACTGTACATATATACTGGTTGGTTACTACATATTCCGATTATGGGTTGCCCCTGGCTCCCAGGAGTTTCGAAATGCGGATTCGTTTGACTTTTGTAGGTAGATGTTATAATAAATATGTTATAATTTACCCAGCCATAATGGATTGTGATAATCCATCACTGGCCATCTCAGGAACCGATTGATTGGAGGTACCTACCATATATTTTTGGCTTATTTTTCAGGCTTAAATTTCAGGGAATATCTTCAGAATTCATATGGCCTCTTATATATATGAGTTGTGTTTTTTTTTTCTGATGTAGGGTGTTATCATTTTATAGGTACCTACGCGAGGCTTACATTTCGCGTACGCGCGCACAATTTCAGCCTACGCGGAA
>Ga0126342_10008289_pt1 | contig 18611 bp, 13 predicted proteins | sample Cyp1metagenome_FD_92528 | JGI IMG/M metagenome (GOLD analysis project Ga0126342, IMG submission 92528) | Coral microbial communities from Lord Howe Island, Old Settlement Bay, Australia - Cyphastrea 1 metagenome | ecosystem: Host-associated > Invertebrates > Cnidaria > Coral ...
GAAGGAAGTTTAGAAGTCAAACTTCCGACAATATGGACAGATGAAAAGCAGAGGTGGAGCAGAAGAATAGAGAAGAGAAGAGAAGAAGAGAGAAGATCAGAGAAGAGAAAGTCTCAGAAGAAAGAAGATCCAAGTGCGCGAAAAGGTAGGAAAGTCGCGAAACACTGTGTTTTTCCAAAGATTTGTGGCTCCGGAGCTCGCTAAAGCGGCGGGTGGCGCGAAGCACATTTCCAAGTCAAAATGCATAAGGCACCATATGCTCGGACCACGTTTGGAAATTGATATGTCGAAAAAGTGCACGCCATTGTGGCGCGAAGCACGTTTCCAAGTCAAAATGCACAAACCACACCAGCTCCGGACCACTTTTGGAATCTGAGATGTCGAAAAAGTGCACGCCGTTGTGGCGCGAAGCACATTTGCAAGTGAAAAAGCTAAAAACACTTCACATTCGGAGCACTTTTGGAAGTTGAGCTGTCTAAAAAGTGCACGCCGTTGTGGCGCGAAGCACATTTCGAAGTCAAAATGTTAAAAGCACCACAGCTTCGGAGCACTTTTAGAAGTTGAGATGTCGAAAAAGTGCACGCCATTGTGGCGGGAAGCACATGTCGAAGTCAGAATGTTAAAAACACCAGAAGCACATTCCGAACGGACCACTTTTGAAGGTTCAGATGTCGTTTCGTGTGGCAGGCGCAAGGGATTGTGCACCTTGTCAAAAGTGAGCAAAACGTGAGGGTTTTGTGGCATTTCAAAAAAACGATGGCAGGTGTGGGACATTTGAAGAAGATCTGCAAAGATGCATTTTCCGCGGCAGGCGCAGTACAAGAGACATGTTCATCAGAGCTGTTAGAAGGTCCGGGCGCTGATTTCCTCAGAGGGGTTGCATTTTGGAGCATCAGATCTTCAGTTTTGAGAAGATGATTTTGCGTCACAGGTGCAGCGCTTCGTATGACCTGGCATCACTTTTTCGTGGCAGGCACAGTACTTTAGGCAGGTGGAGTGCAAAAATTGCAAAACGCATTGGTACGAGGGCGTCAGTTCTGCACTCAACTTTCTATTTTTGAAGGAAGTCTCGCAGAATTGCTTCGTTTTTGACGCTGTCAAGTTCAAAAAATGAAGAAGTCTCGCAGAGTTGTTTCGTTTCTGACGTTGTCAAGTTCAAAAATTGAGGAAGTCTCGCAGAATTGCTGCATTTTTGATGTTGTCAAGTTCAAAAACTGAGGAAGTCTCGCAGAATAGCTTCGTTTTCAAGCTTGCAGATAGACAGATAGATAGAGAGACAAATAATGCAACTGCAACTGCAACTACAACTACAGGTACCACTACACTACACTACACTACTACTACTACTACTACTACTACCACTACTACTACTACCACTACTACTACTAATACTACGACGACTACTACTACTACTACTACTTCTACTACTACTACCACTACCACCACTACTACCACTACTACCACTACTACCACTACTACCGCTGCTACCACTACTACCACTACTACCGCTACTACCACTACTACCACTACTACCACTACTACCACTACTACCGCTGCTACCGCTGCTACCACTACTACCACTACTACCGCTACTACCACTACTAGCACTACTACCAGTACTACCACTACTACCACTACTACCACTACTACCACCACCACAGCTACAACTACGATGACAGCTACAACTACAAGTACAGCTACAACTACAATTACAGCTACAACTACACTACATTACACAACACTACACTACACTAATTACATTACACTACGCATTACGCTACAAATGCAACTACCACAAATTGCACTACACGACGCTACACTACAACTACAACTACACTCCTTTACACTAGAATACACTAGACTACACTACACTATACCACGCTACAGTACACAACACTACAGTACACTACAATACACTATGCTAATTACACCACACCACAACTACAACTGCAACTGCAACTACACTACACTAGTTACACTACATTACAACTACAACTTAAAACTACAACTCCACTACACATCTACAACTGCAACTACACCTACAACTGCACTACACCACACTACATCGAGCAGTTGTGGTGAGGTGACCACTGCAACCATTGCAACCACTCCAAAAAACACAACTCCCACCAGCTTTCGGTCCATCAGTGGATTCGCTCTGCCATCCGTGAGTCACAACAACCAACCTCTCCTACAGGTTTCCTATTTTTGAAACTTCCGCCACCGCCTTGTGAAGTACTACTGGTAGGTGTTAATTATATTGGGTTTCCCACATTAAATCTGGATCAAAATGACCTCACTGTGACGGCACTGGAATGATGATTAGCAAAGGGGATCATCCCCAAATGGCCTTAGTTCAGCTATTTTTATGTTGATCTATTATCATAATTTAGCCAGATAGTATAATAGTAACATAATGGTATAATAATTGGAAAATTGTAAGATATATGTATAAATATATACACATGTGAAAATGATTTTGCCAATGATGGGAAGTGATATAATGGGAATCTAGTAGCTGCGATATTAATTGTTTAATGAGAAATAATGATTGCATAATATGGTAAAATAGTGACACATCTTATATTCCAATAGTGATAATTGGGATAGAATAGGCATCATAATACCCAATCATGGTACCATCCCTCCGACTAACATAGACCCTGGGAAGATGACACGTGCGCCTTGGCAGACCCCAACTCTTCGGCGGTTCTCAGCGTCTGATGGGGATGGTAACTTCCGCTTGTTTCGGCCCTCCAAGCGAAATATATAGATGTAGGTTTCCATAGTCATGGGGAAAATCCCCAATAGCTGGATGGTTTATAATGGAAACCCTATTAAAATGATTTAAATAAAGGGACCCCTATTTCGGGACACCTCCAAATATATGCTATAGATGAAAATGAACACAACTAGTTTTCTGAGTGTTGATGGTGATTTTCTTAGAGGAAGAACCAGGGTTTTACCTAGTGATCGAGGACATTCAACATGCCCACGATGTCATTTTTGTCAAATTTTGGGATGCAGCTTTTGGTTCATGAAAACCGGAGATTTCCAATGGGATTTTCATGGAAAATCTTAAGAAAAAATAGGCTGAATAGGGATTCCAGCAACACAGATTGGATTTAGCAATGGGATACAATATTGATGCGGTCAACCAGTTGGGTGGTTCAGTGAAGTATGTAAGTTTGGCCACAAGACGGTCTATGAGAACCCCCCAGCCGGTCCAGCTCTGAACATCAGAGTTGATCCTGGGACGAACCACCAGCGCTGGTTGAATCAGACAATTTGATGCTTAAATCTGTTGAACCCCAATGTTTTCTAGGTTTATATTAGTTAGGTCATGTTAAATCAAAATTTTGCCCCAAGTCTTGTAAGATATCACGAGTTCCGTGGCTGAACAAACGCCGTTTTGTCCACTTCGGAGTTTTTCTCTGCACAGGCCATCAAGGAGTCGAGTGTCGTGCATGGAGAGGAGATTTTCCATCCCAACTCCGCGGCAGATAGGCAGGGCATTGCAGGGCATTGCAGTTGATGTACCCGGCCCGTGCCATGAAATGGTGATTTAATCGTGATCAATGGGATTTAAGTGGGAAATTCATGGTGAATCATTGAATCATTGACCATTGATATAACCTGGTTATTTAACAGAGCTATGGAGAATGGCACATTGAAATAAATTATGTATCATTTACCTAGCCATAAAAAGTTGATTTTCCATAGCTATTTTGTTAAAACACCAGGGCTACATCATCTTCATGAATCGGATCATGACCGTCACCTCACCGGAAGGATGGTTGACACGGAGAATCATCGAACTAAATTGAATGGTAAAATTTCCAGCTAGCCACGTTTAATAGCCACACCTCATACATGGTTCCAAATATGTGTAAATCCCCAACGAAACCATGACCACAATGGACTTTTGAACGGGGTGTTGAATATGAACGGGGGATGTATGTCCGAGCATTGGGGATACTTTGCGGATCCTTATGAGCCAAGCATTTTTGATATCCATATCAATGGGATCGGTATCTTGGGTTCGACCAGAAACAGACTATTGATATCTATTGGTATTTAAAAGCTGCCAAAATGGCGGTAAACAAACTGTTGACACTGTTGACCAGATATATGATATGTGGATATGATAGTTGTTATGCTTTTGGTTGATTATGGGGGTTGAAGTACCCAATATGGGACATATATGTATATATATACAGTATATTTATTATACATATATATATAACCAGCCATTTGATGGGGATGGAATCAGCTTCATACTGTTACAGCAGCCAGATCCGGCATGACATATTTTCGGGGAGATCCTCCCCTATCTGCGGCAACCTATTTGAAGGAACATGATGTTCTCCACCATGATGGAAACTCAGATGCCCCATTTCAGACAAACTGAAGATCTCTATTTAATATAAAGAAGAACTAGGTAACAGAATACCAAAACGCTGGCTATGTTCTTCTTGGGCGTTGGATGGACAAGTACACCAGAAAAAATGGGGGAATCGCCAGGATTCGACCGACTTCTGCATTTGAATTTGCTAAAAAACCATAGGTTTTTACACTGGAAAAAAGGTGATTTGATGGGGTCAAAAACACATCCCGGCCGAATGCCAGGTTTATCTTCCTGATGAATGGCAGGTGCGGAAGCTGCGTTTGAGGGAAGGTCCAAGTCTTGATGATACATTTCAGATAGACTGATAGACTTTGCATATCTTGAATCCATCTGAATCCTCTTGCTGAAGAGTTTGCTATGGAAAATGGCCATGGAAATAGATGAGTTCTGATTGTCCATAGCTCCGGTCGCCCGAGGGCTTCCATTTTTCCATTATCCATAACCTCTGAGATTCACCAATGCCACCATCCAAGTAGCCATGACTGGGGCCCAATGATTTATCGCTCTGTTTTTTGGATGGTTTATTCCTGGGTTTACCTCATTACATATTTGCATGCACATATATATATATAATTATATATATATATATATATATGTATATGTATATGTATATATATATGTATATGTATATGTATATGTATATATATATATGTATATATATATATAGGCATTGTATATGATATAACTGTATGTACTGTGTGTGTGTGACCACTGCATACCTTAGAAATAGGTTTGGACCAACACAAAGAAAAGGTGGATCATCTATTCAAGTGAAGATCACCTGAATTTCACGTTCAATCAAATCTGATTGCAAACCCAATTGGTTTGCTTAACTTAAATTGTATTTTCATTTATATTTGGTGCTTTATCAAAGCATACGAGTTGATGTTTTATAATACCCTCCGGAAATCAAACGTGGCGTGCTCAAAAATCAAGCGTTTATACACGAATTTCCCACTAGCCCCACCAGTTATTGGGGATTGTTCATGTTTAATTACCAAACGGCACTAGCCGGCAACGGTTTTCCGCAACTGAACCCTGACACCTTGCGAAGCCGGTTACCATTCTCCAAGCTTTGAACCTTTGAGGTGCTGAGGTGTTTGTATTTGCACTAAACTAAACATTTAAAATTTCTACCTGGCCCCTAATATTAAACACCCCCTAGAGACCATGGTGTGGTAGGGGATGTATACATCTTTGTGATATTTTGTGATCAAATTACTGGGTGTTTAATGTTAGGTGATGGGATAAAAAAAAAGTTTGACCCAGGAATTTGCGGGCATTTGTTCATTTTGGTCATATCTTTGATACCTGGAGTGAGAGAACCCAAGAGAGGTGGATCCCTGCCAGGCTTAAGTATTGCAGCGACACCACGGATATGGAAGATGTGAACGAGGCATCCTGCAGCGTGGTTTCAATATGCATCTAGAGGTATGGGTGAGCTACCTCGCCGTGAACATGAACATCGACCCCAAATGTGGTAGTGCAATAGTTGGTCTTTTTTGGCAAAATGAGAGCCTTGAAAGAGTTGATTGGGTATACATCCAAATGGTTATCTTGATGGGAAATATGGTGTTTGTGAGCATCAAATTGGGTGGTTGGAACCCTCATCCATATCTGGACGCCAGATTTCTGCCTAGAACCGACCGTATGGAGTTTGTAATTGGACCTTCTCGGTCCAGTACAATGTAAAGAACACGGAAGAAGTGGTTGGGTTGTTCAACCATATGTATTTTGTACAGTCCAAAAGGCCTTATTGTTGATTTGTTTCTCAATTTTTCCCATTGTTTCAACAAACACAGCAATGAAACAAGCAGTACATATCAAATATTAAAAATGAATATAACTGATGCATTGCCATATTTATTCTAGCGATAAGTGCTTTGCCAATAATCCATTGCTATTATGCTGATAATTTTCAACGCTAACGCCTCATAAATGGAAGCTAAAGATTGGCACAACCATCAACGGATGAATTTAAGAGAAAAACGACAGGAAATCATCACTGTTACCCGCAAATTAATCAGCGGTTTCTGCATTTGTTTCTTCACTTCTGTAATTTAAGGCTTTGAAAGATAAATCAGGTTTGGGATATTCACATTTTAAGAACGATTGCCTGAAATTAGGGCTGGGATGCACTGTACTATGTAAATGTATATTTACATACATACATACATACATACATACCTACCTACATACCTACATACCTACATACCTACCTACCTACCTACCTACCTACATACATACATACATACATAATCAAACTGAAAGCCACATGATCCTCACTTTGAATCACAACCACCCCATTTGATGCATCAAAAGCGCCATTTGATGCGGATCGGTTGGATTCCAGGCATAAAATTTATGTTCTTTGGTAGTCCAACCTGGCAGGGTCCACATTTCCCTATGTGAAGCTGGTTCGTTAGGTAGATACGATTTTCTTTATAGATGGACGGATAAACAGCTTGAATGGATGGATGGATAGATACACATTAATATACAATAATATACATATGGACCATATGGAGGTTTCCTAAGTCATGGGAGCCCTAAATCATCCATGTATGGATGGATTTCTATGAAATAAACCAACCAGCTACTGGGATATGTCCATTTCTCAAAACCCCCATCGATTTCAGGGCATGCGGATCGCAGAGGCAACCCTGTGGCAGCTTGGCCGGTCTCGAGTTTTTTATCCCCTATTTGGGGGTCTCCATAGTCATAGGGGTACCCAAATAGCTGGATGGTTTATTTCGTGGAAATCCTATGAAAATTTGGATGATTTGGGGGTACCCCTCTTGTAGGAACGCCCCCAGAAATGGCATTTGAGAACCGCAGATGGGATTCAATTGCCCATAACTAGAATGCAACCATCCAAAACACAGATGCAACATGGCCTGAGAAATACCACGCATTTGATTTGAACCACCTAAAATGGGAGTTAAACCATGAAGCATGGGATTTTATGGACCAAGAACGGGCTTCAACCAACAGACACAGAGTTGACTGTGTAATGATTTTGAAGGATATTGTCATCGTCCTCGACAACACATCCCTCAACCTGAGAGAGGAACATCAAGGATTTAGCGAACATTTTTACCATTCGTTCGATCAATGGTTGAACTGTTGAACCCTTAAGGAAACTGCTTTGGTGGCACACAGGGGTTGCCTGGAAAATGGAGGTTGACTACATTGCCAATTCCGGGTCGGCCAAAAAGCGTTGTGATGTGCACATGGTTGCTTCCACCCTCAGAGCTGTTTCGGGAAACTTTGATTCTCTGTTTGGTGAATAGCCTTCAGCATTCCACCTTCCAAATCTCTAACGATTGAAACCATGGAGATTGAATTACACGCGATTGGACCGAGCCAAGCTGGAACCAGTTTCAACCTTTCAAGTATTTTAAGACCAGTCCAGTGTGCTGCCAGTGTGTCATAGGGTATACTCCGCAGATGATCTCACATGATCTCACATGGATGTAGCGTACTAGGGACTAATTATGATCAATCATGGGATGTTCGATGATTTTTGGGGTAGAAAATGTTCAGAGAAAAGCCATGGTTCGAACATCCCGCAAAGTTCCAGCTTTTGGAACGTTATACCGCTTTTTCAATTGCTGGTCACGGTCGCGCCAGCGACATCAGGTTGAAATGGGAATATCGAGGTCGCTTGCACTGTGAGGATCAATCTGCTGGGCGACTCAGGAGTGTGTTCCATTGGGACTTGCGAGGGTAAAAAGAAGCCACTGACAACAGGAACAGTAGAGATAGCTTTAAGCTAACAGTAAGGTAACAGTAAACTGTAAACTCATTTTTCGGAAGACCCACTTTTACGAACCAGGAAGGTAACATAGTTCCTTTTTAAACTGAAAAAGCAGTAGATGAGGTGAGACACCAAGCACGAACAGAGATTTCTGATCGGTTCAGAGTTCACGTGAGATGTAGGGACAAGGCAGCATTGGCCGGGTGGGATGTGAGTGGGGCTAGCACACGCTAACACCATCTAGAACCATCTAGAACTAACGTGAACTTTCCCTGCAAGTTCTATGTAATGGCAAAAGAAAAAATTATCCTCCAGTGATCAAATGTGGCAATGGAAAATCACCCATTTATAGATCCATTCCACGTATGTTCCCGTTAAACCCTCCATTTACGGAGGATTTCCCAGCCAGCCACGTTGATTACCAGAGGGTACATGGCTCGGTCAGCTTGCTCTCAGCCATTGATTTTCGATTGGAATCCCCAAAATGCATCACTTTTTTGGAGTCCAGAAAACCTAGCCAACTGAATTACAAGCCTGCCGGCCAGAAACAAACACTTAATTTATATCTTAATGTCACTTGATGTTGAGAAACTTTCCACTAAAACACTCAGGAGAGTCCCCTGTTTCGTCTCAACGAGAGGAAGCTGCGAAGAAAATTCGGCGAAGGCAAAACTGAGAAAATGAAGCGGTTGTTTTCTGGAAATCAATGAGTTATCACGCCAAACAGTTCTGCAGTTTCTGCCCCATTGTTTCACAGTGTTTCACTGCCCTAAAATTGTCGTCGCTGACAATCGTGATCCACATCTTTGTCACTGAGGCATATTTCTTGACCTTAGATGTCTCTCGGTTGCAAGAGGCACCAGATTTTGTTGACCCAGCTAGGCTGCAGCTACCAACTCCCAAGCCAGCCCATGCTATGTAAACAAGAGCTCGACTGCCTCCAAGATCGCATTTTTCCGATCATAATGGATCAATTGATTTTGAAACGCATCTATAAATCCGTTTCGTATACATGTTTTTCGTACTATAATTCCTTATTAATTCCTTAACCTGCCAGTATTCTCCAGCTGCCTGGCGATTTTTCAGGCGACATTCTTCCGCAAGTGCATGCCACCTGGCTGACTTGGCACCTGGAATAGGCTACTCCTGACCTGCCCAAAAGATCCCAAAAGTCTAATAGCTATATTGGGATGGGTCTAACCCATTCTTACCATATGACTGGGGATGAACATCCATAAATCCCAGCTTTTTCACGTGAAACAAACATGGTTTTACAATGAGTTTTACATCGGTATCCATGGGGAGGCTGCTGTAAATCTGCTGGCCTGGTATCCCCGCGAGTTGGACGCTGCAGTTGCCGTGGTTTAAATCCTGAACACCGCTCACCGATGGCTGATGTTTCAGCTTCAGCTCTTGTGATATCTTATGATATCTTATGATATCGTATGATATCATATTATCTATATATTTGCATATCATACTCGTACAGGGTAAAGCATGGTCAGTAGGCTACAACCCAACTTCTAAAGTCGTATGAGTTTCTTTTAGGAAATCTATGTCCTTCAGCATTCCTGTGGCACATAAGTGGAGCATCTCCACTAATCCCAAGTTGCCCAAAGCGATTTCAGGTCCCGGAGCTGCCTTTGCGAGATTGTGACGATGTATGCCCGACTCTTCTTGCAGCTCATGATGGAAACGCACCTGGCGCTGTTGGTCTCCGGGGCTGTGTTGGTTGATGTTGGTGCTTGGTGCTTGTTTTTGCTCACGGCCGCATTAGCGACCCCATAGGAACGTATCATTTTTAGGCAACATGGGGGTTGGGGTGGGGTGGGGTGGGATGTTAACGTTCATGTTACGCTGATGATGTTACGTTGATCATGGTGGGTGGGGTCGGGTGGGATGTTAACGTTCATGTTACGCTCATGACGATACGCTGATCATGGGGGTGGGATGTTAACGTTCATGTTACGCTGATGATGTTACGTTGATCATGGGGGTTTGGGTGGGGTGTGGTGGGGTGGCATGTTAACGTTCATGTTACGCTGATGATGTTACGTTGATCATGGTGGGTGAGGTCGGGTGGGAGTAACGTTCATGTTACGCTCATGATGTTACGCTGATCACGGGGGTTGGGTGGGGTTGGGGTGTGGTGGGGTGGGATGCTAACGTTCCGATGGAACGCAAGGCCGCACTTGCTGAAAGCAGTTGGCTCTCTTGCGAAAAACGCATCTCGCTAGAATCTTGGAAATGCATGGAAATGCTGTGTGTTCGAGTCGTAGAGCCAATGGGTTTTGCAAATATGAGGTTCAAAGTCATGGTAAACATGGGGCGTTCTGAACACAGGTTCCATCACGAACTTTCAAATACATTGCAAAACGCAGCACTGAATCCTTGAGACTCATTTCGAACTGAGCAATTTACCCAGGGTCTTTAACACGGCCCAGGGTCGTCCACACGGCCGCAACCTTGTTTTTGGGGTTGAGTTGCAAGTGAAAAATGTCAAGCATGGGGGTTGAACGAACAGAACTGCGGGTATAAGCTACCACCTTGGATTGACTCAATACGTATACTGATATATAGAAAGGAAGGGCATTGAAATCTACCAAGTAGAACATAGCAGAGCTCTGATAACGCTAGCAGCCCTAGCAAACTTGAAAGCAGAAGCTACCAAAAAGTAGGAGTACAACATGGTACAAACTGCCAAAAGATGAAAGACCATAAAGACCTGGGTGGGAAGCACTGCCTACCAAAAAGTAGAAAACTTTCGGGGGAAATCCTGCTGCGGCTATACCTGGAACCAGCGGGTTCCGGGTGGTCGCAGGTCTTGAATCAAGTGTCCTTGCCGCACTGTCAAACAGCTAGGAATTGGCCATCCCGAAATTCCAGAAAAGCAAAAAAAAGATTTAAAATTCTAGCCTTTTCCGCCGATCATTGCCAACTGCTCCTTGTCTTTCCAATGAAATTAGTCATATGAGTTGGCTTAGGTACGGGCACACAGAGGAAGCTTCCGTCTCTCGGAAATGTGGCGATACGGCTATACCTCCCATAGATTTGGCCATGTGAATGGGAAACATGTTAATGGGTACCCCATTCTCAGACGAACCCATATCTCAACCATGATATGTTTGAGCTATTAAGGTCATTGCCAAAAAAAGAAGAGCCTAAAAGGCATTGTCATGATTGCTGACGTCGTAAATGCAGCAATGTGGTAAACCCAATAATAAATCTGATGGTTTGAACCACCTACCTCTACTAGAATTTGGGAATGGTTCATCGTTTGAGGTTTTGGTTTTATTCCGCTTGAAAAAAATGACCGATGAGGCTTCTTATTGCTTTCCTGGACATGAAAGTGCGACAAACAGCTGATCCCAGCTGCTTCTCTACATTTTAAGTTATAGTATCTTAGGCGTAGATTTGTTAATAGGAGATTTCATGATTTTCCTAACAAATACATGAATTTGGGGTAGATTTCGGGGACTTGTTACAGGCTGAACCAGTCCTGTGGATGTGTGTTGTTTCCTTTTGGGTGACTGGACTGCTGGAGGCCTCTTCCAACCCCGGCACCCTGGTGAGTGCAATCATTTTCCCAGCTATAAACATTTATTTGGAGGATTTCCCAGCGGCCCGCCATGTTTGAGGACACCGAAGGGTAAAGGATCATGGTTCGAAATGGCCACAATCCTTCTCGCACCATTTTTGGACTATTTCACCTTTTGGTCTTCGCTGAATCCCCAGTCTTGTTGTCTTATTATATCCCATCATTGTAAGGCCCACTGGAAACCTCATTGAAATCCAGAAATGTTCCCATCATTTTCAAATGGTCCATACCTGATATGTTTCTTGGAATGTGCTGCCACCCTCAGCCACCCTCGCCCAGGATTTGTTTGGAAACGAGCCCGGGCAACTGGAGGGTCTGGTGAAGACGGTGAAAGGTGTGCAGGTGCGGGACGTAGACGGTTGATGTTGAAGAGGATAAAATGGGTGATGTACTACCTATCATGTATAATATATTCTAACATATATAATCGATTTCAATATACATTATTTATACAAGTATATATATAATATATTTGAATTATAATATATTCTCCTATTTTATCTTAAATTAAATATCTTATAATATTTTCAAAAATAATATATTATTTTATATTAGATACATATATATATATTATGTTAAATGTAAAATTGTTTTTTAATTTAACATAGTGTATTGCATTATTTTTACTGTTATAATTGTTTTCAAAAATATGATATATTTATTTGTATATATATATATGCATTTAAATATAAATGATGAATTTGACGTGGTATGTATTATCAACAATATACTATGGGCGTGCCTGAAAATGGGATTACCCTCAATTTATGGCGGTTTGAAGTTGGAAATGGATGACTGGCTAACCCGTGGATTCTGGGACAATTATGTACACTGTTTTTGAAGAAACACACATTCCGAAACATTGAAGGCTTGAGTGTCTCAAAGTTATCAGATTTGTGCTGGAAAAAAACTTTCTTTGAGGGAGGATGATTCTAATTGAAGCGTTTGAAGTTTGGAAACGTGTAGAACCAGCCAGCGGTACAGATGTGACGCAGATGAATGATAACGTCATGCGCGGACTCATTGAACAGATTCTTTTTTAGAATTGCTGCAGATCATATTCGTCAGAACTTAGGATTGAACAAAACATTACTTTACTTCGAGAGATAATCACTATGGCATTTGAAGGCATATATTCTGACATTTTAATTTATTCTGACATTCTATCTGCCATTCTTTCTGGCATTCTATCTGGCATCTATTCTGGCGTTCTAGCGAGGATCACTCTGCTCCTGAGCTTGCTGTTCGGGTCCGGCGGGGAACCCTGCGATCTAGCGCTTGCACTTGAGGTCCGGCGGGGAACGCTCTGATCCTGAGCTTGCTGTTCGGGTCGGGGGGGGAACACTGCGATCTAGCGCTTGCAGTTGAGGCCCGGCGGGGAACACTCTGATCCTGAACTTGCTGTTCGGGTCTGGCTGGGAACGCTGCGATCTAGCGCACTGCGATCTAGCGCTTGCAGTTGAGGCCCGGCGGGGAACACTCTGATCCTGAGCTTGCTGTTCGGGTCTGGCTGGGAACGCTGCGATCTAGCGCTTGCGCTTGAAGTCCGGCGGGGATCTAGCGCAGCTTGCACTTGAGGTCCGGTGGGGAACGCTCTGATCTTGGGCTTGCTGTTCGGGTCCGGCGGGGAACGCTGCGATCCAGCGCTTGCAGTTGAGGTCCGGCGGGGAACGCTCTGATCCTGAGCTCCTTGTTAGGGGCGGGAAACACTGCGATCTAGCGCTTGCAGTTGAAGCCCCGCAGGGGACGCTCTGATCCTGAGCTTGCTGTTCGGGTCCGGCGGGGAACACTGTGATCTATAGCGGCTGCACTTGAGGTCCGGCGGGGAACACTCTGATCCTGAGCTTGCTGCGATCTAGCGCTGAGGTCCGGCGGGGAACGCTCTGATCCTGAGCTTGCTGTTCAAGGTCCGGCGGGGAACACTGCGATCTAGAATCTAGCGCTTGCAATTGAGGTCCGGCGGCGGAGAGGAGGAGGAGGCGGAGGCGGCGGGACAGCTGACATAAACTCCAACAACCTTCACCTGGTGGGAGAAACAGAATTTAAGGAACATGCGCAGGAAACCACAGGAAACCAGCATAATTATTCCGGGCTCAAACAAAAGAAACCATGGTTTCCTGATAGCTGCTTCGGGGTCTTTTTTGTGTACAGAAGCTATGGCAGGACGGTGCCGCCAAATTCACGTCCTTGGGCCTTCAGAGGCAGTCTGCTGGATGTCGGGCTGTTAGTTAGAGGTTACTTAAAATTTTCTCTACCTTGGAGGTGTTATGGGATTTAAAATGATTTTATGGGATGCTCATCAATCTAGTGGATTTGCGGTATACCGGCATACGATACCCTATTTTTGAACACATCGATTTTTCCCCACACTCTTTACCGCGATCACCAGGATGCCTGGCTTATCCCACAGATCAAGGGAGAACAAGGGAGAATTGGCATAGAATTCGCATGAAAACAGTCGCTTTGCAAACAACAAACCATAGTTTCCTGCTGCTTTCTGCCCAAGTCATCCCCAAACACCCATAGCTTCTGGATGAATTCCAAGGGTCTTCCGCTTTGCTTGGAAGTTGATCGCGATGCAGGGGCCCCGATTTGATGGACTGCTTCGCTGCCTGGAAGGAGGCGCAGAAACTGCTGTAGAATGCACAGAAAAATCCAATGTGCAGAAAAAATGCATTGCAAACCCCAGCCAAACAAATTACACCGCAAGAGACCCCAAACAGTGGGGGGGGTAGGAAGTCAATGTACTAGATAGATACAAGCAACAGTAGCTACTGAGTGGATGGTTTTGGCTTAGGAAAGTTATAGGTTATAAGTAGGTTGTAGCACTTTGAGCACTTGCACTACTTATAAGTCAACTTAGAAAACTTAGCAACCGATTATTTTTACTTTAAATGCTCAATTCCCTAATTTTAACTTGCAAAACTTATATAAGTGTTCTAAGTTTTTGTTGTTTCGGGAAGCATTCTATTTCGAGCTTATTTTTCAAACATGGTCAAAAACAAAACATTTCATTTTTCCCCAAAAAGCTTGAATTGGCTAGTGTGCGGTTCCATGAACCGCACGAAAGAGGAAGCTGCAAGGCAACCTTTAAGAACAGTTATTACTGATCCCAATTTGTATAAAAGCGGCTCAATGATCTGCTGTGGTTTTCAGTCTAACCAGACCTGGGGTCGCACGGCGGCTCAATGAGCGGCTCGAGTTCAGACTTCAGACTGCCACGCCTTCTTGTTTCTTTCAATGCAAGCAAGGCCAACAAGTTTCATTCAGTTTCAACCACCGGGTTGGGGCGGTTCCGGCCTGTGAAATTGGCAGCAAGGCTTTGTGGGACGTGCATACCCTTCGATTTGAATCAATGCGGCCCATTGTGCCGCATCTACCAATGTTTGAATCCAAGGTTTATAACATATGTGAAAGGTTTGATTTCAAAAATTACGGCCCATGGGGCCGCATTTTTTTTGGCCAAACACACAAAAAACCATTGTACTATCAAAAACATATGCCCCAAAACCTGCGAAAGATGAAATGTAGAGCAACGTATAGGAATGCATAACTCATTTTATTTGGAGTTATACATGTATAACTCCAAAAAATATAATTCCATTTTTTTGGAGTTATACATGTATAACTCCGTTTTTTTGAGTTATACATTCTTACACATTCCTATACATCCTCGAACTTATCACTAACTTGGCAAAGTTAACTTTTTTGCATGTTCAAAACTTAGTCATTCAGTTCTTGATATGTTCAGCCAATATATCTGGTAACAGCATGTGTTTGGAACACATGTGAAAAAATGAGTTGGAAAGTGAATTCTTGGCAAAAACTTGCATTGAAACACTGGGACTCATTGGGCTGCAAGTGCCAGACATCTTTTCTTGCTGCCACTGGGTATGGATTCATGTTGGTTGGCTATATAGCTGCTCATTGAGCAGCTTTAGTGATGTGTCCATACTGATATATATATATACTTCTCTAAGATATATCTACACATACATGTATATATATATATAGAATTATACACATACCATTTTGGAAATGGGACTTGAAACATGTAGCAGCGGCTCAGTGAGCGTTTGTGTTCTTTTAGGCTCCGATAGGGCTGCTTTGACTCCAGAGAAGCGGTGCCTTAAAAAAAAGCAGTTCAAAACTCACCCATGGAATGATGAAAAATGCAAACATTTACCCAAGGAAAGGTTGAGAAACAGGGAAAATTGTAACACTATATATATATTTTGGAACGTTCACTAGAATAAGCTACAAAACATACAAATGACCAACTCGTATAAGTAGGTTGCAAGTACCTTTAAAACTGAAAAACTTGGCTGACTTAGAGAAATTACAATAGCTTATAACCGGGTTGTAACCGTGCATGCAAGTAATTACAAGTATTCTAAGCCAAAACCATCCACTGAGTATGGAACAGTAACACATCAGGGTAGGCATTATCGTAATTCCAGCAGCAGGAACTTGTTTTGGCACAAGAAGCAGCGCTATGTCTACTCATCAGGACCCCATACCAGAACCTCGTACAAGGACATCGAAGGGAAGTGCAAAAGATCGTGAAAGAAGGACCTTCTATATATAGAGGATCTCAGAAGATCGTCATACAAGAATTTCCTAGGAGCATCCCAAAAGAACTTTCAGACAAGCACCAATGTAGAGCATCTTCAAGATTCAAGATGCTGTTGCAAGGACATCTTGAGGAGAATTTCAGCAGGATCTCCACAAGATCTTCTCACAAGGACCTGTACGAGATCATGCAAGGACACCTAGAGGATGTCACCAGGACCTATTCAATAGCTTCTGACAAGGTCCTCAAGATCATGCAAAGGCCTCTGACAGCATTTCACTAGGATCTCCACAAGATCTTCCCAAAAGGACGTGTACAAGATCATTCAAGGTTCCTTGGAGGATTTCACATCTCTACAAGATCCTTTCACACGGAAGTGTAAAAGACCTTGACCAAGATTTTCATGCCAGGACCCTTAAGAGAATCTCACAAGATCGTCATAAAAGGACCTGTTGCTGCTGGAGAGGATCTTACAAGATCTTGGTACAAGAACCTCCCAAGAGCATCCCAGAAGAGCTTTCGTACAAGCACCTTTGATACATGGCATCTGCAAGATCTTCATGCAAGGACCTCTCAAAGAGGATCTTACCAGGATGGCCTCAAGATCTTCTGACAAGGACTTGTACAAGATCATTCAAGGACCTCTTGCAAAGAACTTGACTTCAAGATCTTCATGCAAGGACCTCTCAAAGAGGATCTTACCAGGATGGCCGCAAGATCTTCTGACGAGGACCTGTACAAGATCATGAAAGGACCTCTTGCAAAGGACTTGACAAGGATCTTCACAAGATCTTCTCATAAGGACCTGCGCAAGATCATGCAGGAAGATGTCAGCAGGATTTTCGCAAGTTCTTCTCATAAGGACCTGTACAAGATGATGCAAGTGCCTCGGACAGGATTTCATCAGGATCTCCACAAGATCATCTCACAAGGACTTGTACAAGACATTGACCAGGAGAGCGATCCGACACGCACAAAGTGCCAAGAGGGTTGCACGAGCCATCTCAAAATTTGCACCGCGCAAACAGCGAGAGCGATCTGACAGGCCCAAAGTGACGAGAAGGTCGCGCGAGCAATCCCAAAATGAGCACCACGCCACAGCGAGAGCGATCCGACAGGCCCAAAGTGACGAGAAGGTTGCGGGAGCACATGTCAGATTTTCACAAAACACCGCGCGTGCGCCACGAAAAATGAACATTGTAATTGTCAAAAACGACGTTTTACCTAGGTCTCAGCCACTTTTCAGTCGAGGTCTGCGAAGTACTGCGCCTGCTGCGAATAATGAGCCTGAGGCATTCGAAGTGTTGCGCCTGCCACACGGAATCGTCATCATATCCAAAATCAAAAGTGACGACAATTTCACAAAACGAGACTTTCGATCCTTTCAAAAAAGGTCGTCAAAGTTCATCAAATACTACGCCTGCCACGAAAAATGACATCCAAAACCACCTCTTATTTTGACACACGCCTGCAAACATTTTAGCAATGTGCAGAAAGCGCCACGCCTGCCACGGGGATGAAAAGTGTCCAATGTCTTGCACCTGTCACGCCAAAACAACGTTTACCTCAAAATTGTCCCGAAAGTGCCACGCCTGCCACACGAAATAGACATAGCTCAAAAAACAAGCACATCGCGGTAGTAAAACGCAACGGTCGGGGGGTCGCATGTACACGCGAACAACTTGTGGGAGATGGTCGCATGTACACGCGGGCAAGTTCGCAACTACACGCGAATAGGAGACGTGCATTTTTTGCTTGTAAAATACAATGAAAATCGAAATTTGTGGTATATGTGCTGTTTCTATCTGCAGCCATGCGTGGAAGTTGGTTTAAGCAGGCTATCTGTGCGGCCATGGTCGCAACTACACGCGAATAGGAAAGGTCTTTAATGTACGTTATTTATCTATCTATGTATCTTTCTATCTAGCTAGCTAGCTATCTATGTATGTATTTACCTGCTTATCTATCTATCTCTCTATCTCTCTATCGCTCTCTCTATCTATCTATCTATCTATCTATCTATCTATCTCTATCTATCTATCTATCTATCTATCTCTATCTCTCTATCTATCTATCTATCTACCAATCTAATCTAATCTAACCTGATCTAATCTAATCCAAGCTAATCTAATCTAATCTAACCTAACCTAATTTAATCTATCTATCTATCTATCCATCTATCTATGTATCCATCTATCTATAGTTTAGTGGAACGCAGGGGGAGGGTAAGTTTAAATAAAGAAGTAGAATGGAGACAATGGTATAGTGGAAC